>Ga0194119_10007396_pt1 | contig 15482 bp, 10 predicted proteins | sample TA2MahC100mmetaG_FD_148620 | JGI IMG/M metagenome (GOLD analysis project Ga0194119, IMG submission 148620) | Freshwater microbial communities from Lake Tanganyika, Tanzania - TA2015018 Mahale Deep Cast 100m | ecosystem: Environmental > Aquatic > Freshwater > Lake | place: Tanzania: Lake... | reverse complement strand
CGGCCGTGCGCGCCATGATCGACGAGCTGGTGACGCGCGGGCTGGTGCGGATCTATGGGGTCGACGAGGCCGAGTATCTCGAGGTCGTCGACTGGCGGCAGATCCAGCGCGTCGGCAAGCGCGCGCGGCGGCGCTATCCCGGTGATCCGTCGCGGCCGGACCCGGTGCCCGAACCGGTCCAGGCGGCGCTACCCGCCGCCGCCCCTGAAGCGCCACCATCGGAGCCGCCGCCCGCCGTGTCGGCGGTGGTGGCCAAGTGGCGCCAGGTGGTGGGCCGCGCGCTGCGGCGAATGCTGCCCAACGGGCCACCGGGCGACACAGAGCAATGGATCGACCACTGGATCGGCGAGGGCTACGACCTGGCGTCCGACGTGCTGCCGGCGATCAGCCTGGCCTGCCGCCCGTCGCCCGATCTCGGCGCGCCTTTGGGCCTGGCCGCGGCGGCGGCCTTCGCCGAGGCCAATCGCGCCCGCCGCCTGGCCGCGGCGCCGCCGGGGACTTGAGCGCGCGACTCCTACTTTCCCCTCCGGGGGAAGATGGTTCCGAAGGCCACATGGGATCGCTCTGCCACTGCGGCAAAAGGATCGCCGTGCCGCAGTGAGATACGACGGCGTTCGCGCGCGGCGTAGAATTGCCGGGCGCAGCGTGTGGAGCGGCAGTCATGGACTATGAGGTCATCGTCATCGGCGCCGGCGTCGGCGGCATCTATCAGATCAAGCGGCTGGTCGATCTCGGCATCAAGGCCACGGTGCTTGAGGCCGGCGCCGATCTGGGCGGCACCTGGTACTGGAACCGCTATCCCGGCGCGCGCTTCGATTCGGAGAGCTACACCTACGGCTATTCCTTCTCGCGCGAGGTGCTCGACGAGTGGCACTGGAAGGAGCGCTTCTCCGGCCAGCCCGAGAATCTGCGCTACCTGAATTTCGTCGCCGGCAAGTTCGACCTGCGCAAACACATGCAATTCAATTGCAAAGTGGAGTCGATGCGCTTCGATGAGGCGGCCAATCTGTGGCGGCTCACCTTGAGCGACGGCCGCACGCTCACCTGCCGCTTCGTGATCCTGGCGCTGGGCCTGCTGTCGATCCCGACCTTGCCCAAGCTGGAGGGCATGGATCGCTTCAAGGGCCGCTCGTTCCACACCTTCTACTGGCCGCAGGAGAAGGTGGAGCTGGCCGGCAAGAAGGTGGCTGTGATCGGCACCGGCGCCACCGGTATCCAGGTGATCGGCGAGATCGCCGACAAGGTGGGCGAACTCACCGTGTTCCAGCGCCGGCCCAACTGGAGCGCGCCGCTCAGCAACGGGCCGATCTCCGACGCCGAGATGGCCGAGATCCGCAAACGCTACGACGAGATCTTCAAGACCTGCGCGCGTACACCCGGCGGCTTCGAGCACGAGCCCGATCGGCGCGGCTTCTTCGAGGTCTCGCGCGAGGAGCGGGTGAAGCTCTGGGACAGCCTGTACGGCAGTCCCGGCTTCGCCATCTGGCTCAGGAACTTCCGGGAGATCTTCACCAACGAGGAAGCCAACGCCGAGTTCAGCGAGTACATCGCCAACCGCATCCGCCAGCGGGTGAAGAATCCCAAGACCGCCGAGAAGCTGATCCCGCGTGATCACGGCTTCGGCGTGCAGCGCGTGCCGATGGAGACCAACTACTTCGAGGCCTATAACCGGCCCAACGTCCATCTCGTCGACATCAGCGAGACGCCCCTCGTGCAGGTCACCGAGAAGGGGCTTCGGACTACCGAGCGCGACTTCGAGTTCGACATCATCGTCTACGCCACCGGTTTCGACGCCATCACCGGCGCCTACGACCATATCGACATCCGGGGCGTGGGCGGCGCGAAGCTGCGCGATCGCTGGAACGACGGGCCGACGACCTATCTCGGCATGATGGTGAGCGGCTTCCCCAATCTGCTGATGCCCTCGGGCCCACAGAGCGGCTCCGCCTCGACCAACTTTCCCCGCGGCATCGAGACCGGTGTGAACTGGTGCACCGATCTGCTGCAGTACATGCGGAAGAACGGCCACGTTCGGGCCGACGCCACGGCCGAGGCCGAGGCGCGCTGGACCGAGCACGTGGTCCAGATGTACTCGATCATGCTGATGCGCAAGGCCAAGTCGTGGTTCACCGGCTACAACTCGAACGTGCCGGGCCACGAATACGGCCGCCCGCGCTACATGGTCTACAACGGCGGCGCGCCCAAGTACGTCCAGCGCATCAACGAGGTCGCGGCCAAGGACTACGAGGGCATCCGCTTCGTGGCGTGAAGTCTGCCATCCCGAGCGCAGCGAGGGATGACAGCCAGTCGCTCAGGCATTCGCCTTGTCGAGCGCGGCGAACTCCTCCATCGCCGCGCGCACGGCGGCGACGGCGGTGGGCACGCCGGCGTAGATGCCGACATGCAGGAAGATCTCCTTGAGCTCCTCGCGGGTGAGCCCGTTGTTGATGCCCATGCGGATATGCGATTTCAGCTCCTCGGCGCGGCCCAGCGCCGTGAGCACCGAGATGGTGATGATGGAGCGGGTGGCGCGCTCAAGGCCAGGCCGCGCCCAGACGGCGGCAAAGCAGTGCTCGAACAGGTACTGGCGCAGGTCGCGGGTTATATCGTGCTCGGCGGCCTGCTCCATCGCCGCCTGGGCCACCTTGGGCCCGCGCATCTCGAACCACACTTCGCGGCCCTTCTTGAAGGCCTCGTTCTCGTCGAATGCGTACTTGGTCATGGCGCATGCCTCCCGTCGGTCAACGGGAGGCACGCTAGGGCGGGCCTATCGGATGCGCACGGCCTATTGCACGGCGTCGACGGCCTCTTGGGAAGGCGCCTCGCGACGGGCCATGACCAGGCCCAGCGCCAGGCACGACGCACCGACGCTGACCGAGAACACGGCCAGGGTGAGCAGGGCCTCATTCCGCAACGCGATATCGATGAGCCCAGACGTCGGCGCGGAGGCGCCGCTGGCGATCGGGATCGGGAAGGCCAGCAGGATGACGCCGGCCAGGATGAGCCCGCGAGAGATCGCCCGTTGATGATCGTCGGCGGTAAAGACGATGCACCCCGCCGTGGCGACAATGCCGAGGATGACGGCGATCGCGGACAGCAGGAGCGGCGGGGGCAGCGAGGCCAGCATGAGGATGGTCGGCGCGGCGATCAGCATCACCATCGCCGCCACGACGGTGGTACGAACGACCTTGTCATCTCGACTGAGCGAAGCGGATGGCGCGGGAGAATCGACAGTGGCGGTGATCATCAGTCGCTCCAAAAAAAGAAGAATATATCGTTAAACTACCATCAATATCTAAACCCGTCAATCAAGTATCGAGGCCAACTCTCTCGTACACTGTTATTTTATCAGCGTGGTTTCTGCTCCGAGACGGGCCGGGGATGGCCACTGTAATCTGCCATCCAGACGTCGAAAAAATACTATAATTCAAATGATTATCAGTCTATCCACGTATCTCGGTCGACGCTGCGCCGCAGCTTGGTGCCGCCCGGTTCTTGCGCTCGAAGGGAAGCTTCTTTGGTCGATAATTAGCCTACATTACAATTGCTTAAAGATATTTTCTAATCTCCGATATTACGTTATGGTGGCAACATAGTTCACGTCTTTTTGCTCCGATATTCTTCCTAGGATATTGATCCAATGGCATATTTTGCCGGGACGTCAGCCGGAGAGAGTCTTTCGGGCGGCGCTGACAATGACATCGGTCTAGGCCTCGGCGGTGACGATACAATTTCCGGCCTAGGCGGCGTCGACTTCCTCTTCGGCGGTTCCGGCAACGACACGGTGGATGGCGGCTCGGGCGCCGACGCGCTCTTCGGCGGCGCCGGCGACGACACGCTGCTGGCCGATGTCCAGGACCGCACGCTGAAGGGCGGCACCGGCGTCGACACCATCCTCTACAACGGCGGCGCCGACATCATCACCGGCGACCTGTGGCTCGATGGTGCGCTTATCCAGCTCGGCGCCGGCGACGATCGTTTCGCCGTCACCCTGCAGGGCACGGTGGGCGCCACCCTCGACCTCGCCAACCTCGAGAGCTCGGCCGGCACCCGCTTCGACGGCGTCGTGGCCAGCGAGAGCGGCTACGCCATCTCGGGTGTCGGCGACGTCAACGGCGACGGCTTCGACGACTTCGTCATCGGCGCGCCCAAGTTCGGCAACGACAGCGGCCGTGCCTATCTCGTGTTCGGTAGCGCCGATGGCTTGCCCGACTCGGTGAACCTGGGCGTCGCCGATCCCAATGTCGTGGTCCTCACCGGCACCGGCCAGACCGGCTTCGCCCTCTCGGGCGCCGGCGACGTCAACGGCGACGGCTTCGGCGACGTGCTCGTGGCCGCCAATACCGCCGGCTCCGGCAGCACCCCGCCCGGCCAGGCCTATGTCCTGTTCGGCAAGGCGAGCGGCTGGACCGACACCGGCGGCGCGACCATCCCGATCGACCTGACGACGCTCAACGGCGCCAACGGCTTCATGCTGCACAACGCCTCGAGCACGGCCGATCAGTTCGGCTTCGCCGTGTCGTCGGCCGGCGACATCAACAACGACGGCCGCGCCGAGCTGGTGATCTCGGCGCCCGACGCCGCCGGCTTCGACGGCCGCACCTATGTCGTGTTCGGCCAGGCCGGTTCATGGCAGGCGGCGAACCCGGTCGAAGGCCTTGGCGCGGTGCCGCATCTGACGCTCACCGGCGCCAATGTCGGCGCGGTGGCCGCGGCCGGCGACATCAACAACGATGGCTTCGGCGACATGCTGATCGGCGCCCGGGTCAACGGCGCCAACGGCGGCGGCGTGGCCTATCTGCTGTTCGGCGCCGCCTCGCTCAGCGCCAACATCAACCTCCAGCAGGTCGCCGCCGACCAAATCGGTATCGAGTTCCAGGGCCTGGCATTCGGCGACAATCTCGGCTTCTCGGTGTCGAGCGCCGGCGACTTCAACGGCGACGGCCTCGACGACCTGATGCTGGGTGCGCGCAACGCCGGCGGCGCCGGCGCGGCCTATGTGATCTTCGGCAAACTCGGCGACTGGGACGACGGCTCGGGCGCCTGGCGCGTCGATCTGTCGGCGCTCAACGGCGTCAACGGCTTCGTCATCACCGGCGTGACCTCCGGCGACGGCTTCGGCAGCTCGGTGTCGTCGGCGGGCGACATCAACGGCGACGGCTTCGGCGACCTGATCGTCGGCGCGCCGGGCGTAGGCGCCAGCGGCACCGACGCCGGCATCGGTTACATCCTGTTCGGCCGCGCCGGTGACTGGGATGCCAGCATCGACGCCGGCCTCGTCGACGGCCGCGACAGCTTCCGCATCGAGGCGCCGGCGGGCAGCGGCGTCGGCCTGCGCGCCACCAGCGCCGGCGACGTCAACGCCGACGGCTTGGCCGACATCCTGATCAGCGGCGTCGACGCCAACAGTAACGCCGGCGTCACCTATCTCGTTTACGGCAGCCGTCAGATCGGCCAGGGCGCCGATGGCACGCCGCTGATCGTCCAGGGCCAAGCCGGCAACGACACCATCGACGGCTTCAACGCCGGCGACACGCTCTACGGCGGAGCCGACAACGACGTGCTCAGCGGCAAGGGCGGCGACGACACGCTGCAGGGCGGCGCCGGCGACGACACGCTTGATGGCGGCGCGGGCAGGGACGTCGCCGACTACAGCGACGCCACCACCGCCATCATCGCCACCCTGGTCGGCGGCGGCGGCACCATCGTCGGCAACGGCGTCGACACGCTGCTCAACATCGAGGGCCTCGCCGGCGGCTCGGCCGGCGACACGCTGACGGGCGACGACTCCGACAATCTGCTGACCGGCAATGGCGGCAACGACACGCTGGGCGGTGGGGATGGCGATGACACCCTCGCCGGCGGGCCGGGCGACAATCATCTGTTCGGCGGGGTCGGCAACGACACCGCGAGCTACGACGGACTTGGCGTCGGGGTGACGCTCGACCTGGGCGCCGGCACCGCCACCGCGACGGGTGGGTCCGACACGCTGAGCGGCATCGAGAACGCCGTCGGCACGGCGCAGGCCGACACGCTGATCGGCGGTGGCGGCGTCAACGTCCTGTATGGCGGCCTCGGCGCCGACACGCTGATCGGCGGCGTCGGCAGCGACACGCTCTATGGCGGCGCGGGCCTCGACACGGCGTCCTACGCGGCTACGGGCGCGGCCGTGGTCTTCGACTTCGGTGCCGGCACGGCGTCGAGCGGCGGCGACACCGACCGATTCCACTCGATCGAAGAGGTAATCGGCTCGGCGTTCAACGACAGGTTGATCAGCGGCGTCGGCAACGATCGCATGACCGGCGGCGTCGGCGGCGATCGCTTCGTCTTCCTGCCGTCGGGCGGCGGCAGCGATACCATCGTCGATTTCGCGGCCGGCGACCGCATCGATGTGTCGGCTTACGGTTACGCGAACCTCGCCGAAATCGTGGGCGATGGCAGCGGCTTGGTCCAGGATGGCAACGATGTCGTGCTGACCTTGCAGACCGGCGTCCAGCCCCACCAGGTCCGTATCCTCGACATTAGCCTTTCGCAACTGACGGCCTCGAGCTTCGCCTTCTTCACCACCGGCGAATCGATCGAGGGTACCCCCGGCAACGACACGCTATCGGGCCAGAGCGGCCACGACTCGATCTATGGCGGTGACGGCGACGATACGCTCAGCGGCGAGGACGGCGACGATCTGATCGTGGGCGGCGCCGGCGACGATACGCTCTATGGCGGCCCCGGCGACGATCTGCTCGAGGGCGGCCTGGGCAACGACGCGCTGTATGGCGGCGAGGACATCGACGGCGCCATATATGAAAACGCGTCAGGCGCCGTGGTTGTCGACCTCGGCGTCGGCACGGCGAGCGGCGCCGATGGCAACGACCTGCTCTCGAGCATAGAGGTCGCCTACGGGTCGAGCTTCGACGACACGCTCACCGGCGGCGGTGGCGCCGAGACGCTATACGGCGGCGACGGCAACGACAGGCTGATCGGCGGCGCCGGCAACGATTTCCTCGACGGCGGATCGGGCGCGGCCGATTGGGCGATCTTCTCCGGCGCGTGGAGCGCCTACACGATCACCGAGGCCGGCGGCGTCCTGACCCTGGTCGGTCCCGACGGCACGGACCGGGTCAGCAATGTCGAGCAGTTCCAGTTCAGCAACGGCACCTTCGCGGCCGGCGACATCGTCAACGACGCGCCGGTGGCGAACGACGACGTCAACGGCGCCGACACCGTGCGCGAGGGCGGCGCCAGCGACGTGACGGGCGATCCGTCGGCGTCGGGCAATGTTCGCCTCAACGACAGCGACGCCGATGCCGCGCTGGGCGATACGACGACGGTGACGGCGGTGTCGAGCGTGACGACCGGCTCCTCCGGCGTTGTCGGCATGGCGCGGGCCGGCCGCTACGGCAGCCTGACCCTTAACGCCGATGGTACGTGGACCTACACGCTCGACAACGCCGACGCCGACACCCAGGCGCTGGCCGCCGGCGCGACGGCGCAGGATGTGTTCGCCTATACGCTGAGCGACGTGCACGGCGCGACCGATAACGCGCGGCTCACCATCACCATCACCGGCGCCAACGACGCGCCAGTGGCCGTGGCCGACGGGTTGTCCGCTGCGCTGAACACCACCACCACCTACGCGGCGTCGGCGCTGCTCGGCAACGATATCGATGTCGACACCGGCGCGACGCTCAGCATCGCCTCGGTGACCTCGGGCACCGGCGGTACCGTCGCGCTCAACGGCAACGGCGATGTCGTCTTCACGCCTACCAGCAACTTCCTCGGCACGGCGAGCTTCACCTACACAGTCTCCGACGGCTCTGCGACCAGCGCGGCGATTACCGTCTCCGTCGCGGTGATCCTCAACACTCCCCCGGTGGCGGTGGACGACGACAACACGGTGGCGGAAGACGGCACGGTGAGCGCCACGGCGGCGACCGGCGTGCTGGCGAACGACACGGATGTGGATCCGTTCCCAATCAAGACCGTGAGCCAGGTGAACGGCTCGGCCGTCAACGTGGGCGCGGCGGTCGTGGGCACGCTGGGTACGCTGACGCTGAACGCGAACGGCTCCTACACTTATGTCGCGGATCAGGCGGCGGCGGACGCACTGGCCGTAGGTGCGAGCGCCGTCGACGCCTTCACCTACCAGGTGAGTGACGGCCTGGGCGGGTTCGACACCGCGACGCTGTCGATCACCGTGACGGGCGTGAACGACGCGCCGGTGATCACCTCGGGCAACGCCTTCTCGGTGGCGGAGAATCTCACCGCTATCGGCTCGGTCGTCGCGACGGACGTCGACGCCGGCGCCGTCCTGAGCTACTCGATCAGCGGCGGCGCGGACGCGGCGCGGTTCGCGATCGACGCGTCGTCCGGCGCGCTCAGCTTCGTCAGCGCCCGTGACTTCGACAACCCGACGGACGCCAACGCCAACAACGTCTACGAGGTGCAGGTACGGGCCGCGGACGCCAATGGCGGCTCCGTCGTCCAGTCGGTCTCGGTCGCCGTGACCAACACGAACCCCTCGCTGCGGACGACCATGGGGCCCGTGACGGAGAACTCCGTCGTCGTCGGCGACGTCGACGCCGCCGGTGGCGATACCTCTGGCGTGACATACTCGATCGTGCCCGGCCTCGACGGCGGGCGATTCCGGATCAACGCGACGACCGGCGTGCTGCGCTTCGGCTCGACACCGAACTTCGAGTTGCCGAGCGACGGCGACCAGAACAACGTGTACAGCGTAACCGTGCGAGCGACCGACGCCAGCGGCAACAGCTCGCAGCAGACCTACAGCATCGGGGTGACCAACGTTGGCGAAGGGACTCTGCCGGGTGATGATGTCGTCGAGGCGAATGGCGCGGTAAGGCTGAACAAGTTTGCCAGCCGGTACTTCCTCGACACCGAGGGGCTCGATTCAAAGCTGAAGTATCTCGGTGCGGATGTCGTGGTTGGCCAGTTCGGGGCCTGGACGCCGATCGGCGCCGACGCCGCGGCGGGCGGTGGCTACAACGTGGTCTTCAAGTTCGGCACCGCCGACCAGTACAGTGTCTGGCATACCGATAGCACCGGCGGCTACTTGTCGTCGGTGACTGGCGCCGTATCGGGCAGCGCCTATGTGCTGCAGCAGCTCGAGGGCATCTTCGATCAGGACCTCAACGGCGACGGGACGACCGGGCTGGTCACGTCGCAGATCGAGGCGGATGGTCTGACCCGTCTGCTTGCGAAAGCGGACCGTTACTTCCTGGAGACCGGTGGCACAGGACCGTCGCTGAAGTACTCCGGGGCGGATGTCATAGCGGGTCAGTTCGGTGCCTGGACGCCGATCGGCGCCGACGCCGCGGCGGGCGGTGGCTACAACGTGGTCTTCAAGTTCGGCGCCGCCGACCAGTACAGCGTCTGGCATACCGACGGTAACGGCAACTACGCCTCTTCAGTGACCGGCATCGTCTCGGGCAGCGCCACGCAGCTGCGCGTGCTGGAAACGCTCTTCGATCAGGACCTCAACGGCGATGGGACGGTTGGCGTCGCTTTGACGGCGATCGAGGCGGCCGGTGTGACCGGCCTGAGCGCGGGTGGGGACCGATATTTCCTGCTGAACAGCGGCACGCCCGACGCGACGCTGAAGTACTCCGGGGCGGATGTCGTGGCGGGTCAGTTCGGTGCCTGGACGCCGATCGGCGCCGAGGCTGCGGCGGGCGGTGGCTACAACGTGGCTCTCAAGTTCGGCACCGCCGACCAGTACAGTGTTTGGAAAACCGACGACAACGGCAACTACTCGTCATCGCTGACAGGCAGCGTCGTATCGGGCAGCGCCTATGTGCTGCAGCAGCTTGAGGACATCTTCAATCAGGACCTCAACGGCGACGGGACGACCGGGCTGGTCACGTCGCAGATCGAGGCGGATGGTCTGACCCGTCTGCTTGCGAAAGCGGACCGTTACTTCCTGGAGACCGGTGGCACAGGACCGTCGCTGAAGTACTCCGGGGCGGATGTCGTGGCGGGTCAGTTCGGTGCCTGGACGCCGATCGGCGCCGACGCTGCGGCGGGCGGTGGCTATAACGTGGCTCTCAAGTTCGGCACCACCGACCAGTACAGTGTGTGGAAAACCGACGGTAACGGCAACTACGCCTCTTCACTGACCGGCACTGTCTCGGGCAGCGCCACGCAGCTGCGCGTGCTGGAAACGCTCTTCGATCAGGACCTCAACGGCGATGGGACGGTTGGCGTCGCCTTGACGGTGATCGAGGCGGCCGGTGTGACCGGCCTGAGCGCGGGTGAGAGCCGGTACTTCCTGCTGAACAGCGGCACGCCCGACGCGACGTTGAAGTACTCTGGGGCGGATGTCGTGGCGGGTCAGTTCGGGGCTTGGACGCCGATCGGCGCCGACGCTGCGGCGGGCGGTGGCTACAACGTGGCTCTCAAGTTCGGCACCGCCGACCAGTACACGGTTTGGAAAACCGACGCCACCGGCAACTATGCCTCTTCACTGACCGGTGTCGTCTCGGGCAGCGCCCCTGAGTTGCTCGCAATGGAAACGCTGCTTAATCAGGACCTCAATGGGAACGGATTCATCGGCTGAGGTGTTTGCCGAGGTTCGTTCAACAAGGCGGGGCGCCGGCTGCGGTCGAATCTGGGGACTCGCGTTGAGCGCCTTCGGCTGGTAGCTGACATCGGTGGCCCCGCCCGATGACTGATGACCCAAGCCATGACAACCCGATGACCGGCGCCGGAAAAGGCCCGTCGGTATCGGCTCTTGCCGGCACCTTCCGGGATCGCACGGCGCGTATCGGCGTCGTCGGCCTCGGCTATGTCGGCCTGCCGCTTGCCTGCACCTTCGCGCGCAAGGGTCTGCGCGTCCTCGGCTTCGACATCGACCCGGCAAAAATCGACCAGCTCGCGGCCGGGCGCTCCTATATCGGCCATGTCTCCGCCGCCCTGCTGGGCGAGCTGCGCGGGGCGGGCCGCCTGGACGCCACCGACGACTTCGCGCGCCTGAAGGATGTCGACGCGATCATCCTGTGCGTGCCGACGCCGTTGACCCGCCAGCGCGAGCCGGATCTGTCTTACGTCGTGCGCACCAGCGAGCAGGTGGCGTGCCACCTGCGGCGTGGCCAGCTTGTCGTCCTCGAATCGACGACCTATCCCGGCACCACGAGCGAGGTCGTGCGGCCGATCCTGGAGAAGGGCGGGCTGCGCTCGGGCCAGGACTTCTTCTTGGCCTATTCACCCGAGCGCGAGGATCCCGGCAACGCGGCGTTCGCGACGGCGGACATCCCCAAGGTGGTCGGCGGCGATGGCCCCGACGCGCTCAGGCTGGCTTGCGCCCTCTACGACCAGATCGTGCCCCGCACCGTTGCCGTCTCGTCGCTGGATACCGCCGAGGCGGTGAAGCTGACCGAGAACATCTTTCGCTCGGTCAACGTGGCGCTGGTCAACGAGCTCAAGGTCGTCTTCGAGTCCATGGGCATCGATGTCTGGGAGGTCATCGAGGCCGCCAAGACCAAGCCCTTCGGTTTCATGCCGTTCTATCCCGGCCCGGGCCTGGGCGGGCACTGCATCCCGATCGATCCCTTCTACCTGACGTGGAAGGCGCGGGAGTTCGGTGTGACCACGCGCTTCGTCGAGCTCGCCGGCGAGATCAATACCGCCATGCCCTTGCGCGTGGTGGCGCGTACCATCGAGGCGATGAACCGGCAGGCCGGCCGGGCGGCGAAGGGCGCGCGTATCCTGATCCTTGGCGTCGCCTACAAGAAGAACGTCGACGACACGCGCGAGAGCCCGTCGTTCCGCATCATGGAGCTGCTCGAAGAGCAGGGCGCCGAGGTGCTGTTCCACGACCCCCACGTGGCCGAGATCGGCGCCAGCCGCGAGCATCCCGGATTCGCTGGGCGGCGCTCGGTCGCGCTGAGCGAGGCGCTGCTCGCCACGATCGACGCGACGGTGATCTGCACCGACCACGACGCGGTCGATTATCGCGACGTCGCGCGCTGGTCGCGCCTCGTGATCGACACCCGCAACGCCTGCGCCCGACAGGGCGTGGTCGGCGGCCATATCGTCAAGGCGTGACGCCGTGCGTTGCCTGGTGACTGGTACCGCGGGCTTCGTCGGTTTCCATCTTGCCAGGCGCCTGATCGCCGATGGCCACGAAGTGGTCGGCGTCGACGGCATGACGCCGTACTACGACGTGCGGCTCAAGGAGGACCGCGTCGCGCAGCTGGAACGGCACAACGCCTTCCAGGCGCATCGCTGCATGCTCGAGGACTGGAGCAGCCTGGCGGGCATATTCCGCGAGGCCAGGCCGGAGCTCGTGGTCCATCTCGCCGCGCAGGCCGGCGTGCGTTACAGCCTGGAGAATCCGCGAGCCTATATCGACTCCAACGTCACCGGCAGCTTCAACGTGCTGGAGCTGTGCCGCGAGCTTCGGCCGCGCCACCTGGTGATGGCCTCGACCAGCTCGGCCTATGGCGCCAGCGCCACGTTCCCGCTCGCCGAGACCGGCTCCACCGACCATCCGCTGACGATCTACGCGGCGACCAAGAAGTCGATGGAGACGATGGCGCACAGCTACGCCCATCTCTGGGACATCCCGACCACCGTCTTCCGCTTCTTCACCGCCTATGGCCCATGGGGCCGCCCCGACATGGCGCTGTTCAAGTTCGTCGAGGCCATCCTCGCCGGCCGGCAGATCGACATCTACAACCACGGCCGCATGGAGCGCGACTTCACCTATATCGACGACCTGGTCGAGGGCATCGCGCGGCTGTGCGAGACGGTGCCGGCACGTGGTGCGACCCGAATCGCGGCGACCGATTCGCTGAGCCCCGTGGCGCCCTATCGCATCGTCAACATAGGCGGCGGCCATCCGGTCAGCCTGCTGCGCTTCGTCGAGGCGATCGAGCAGGCGCTCGGCCGCAAGGCGGAGCGCAACTACATGGACATGCAGCCGGGCGACGTGCTGCGCACCGAGGCCTCGACCGAGCTGCTCGAGGCGCTGATCGGCTTCCGGCCCGCCACGCCGATCGAGACCGGAGTGGCGGAATTCGTCCGCTGGTACCGCGACTACTACCGCGTGTAGGAACTGGTCGCTAGCCGGCGTCGGCGGCCGTGAGGCCGTCGCGGTTCAGGATCTCGACCGTGCGGCCGCAGGCCTGCAGGCCGATCAGGCCGTCGCGCGCCATCCGGGTGAGCGTGCGCGACACGGTCTCGATGGTCAGGCCGAGGTGATCGGCGATGTCGCCGCGCTGCATCGGCAACTCGAAGTGGTCGTCGCCCGACAGCCGCTCGGCGATGTCCAGCAGGAAGGCGGCGATCTTCTCGCGCGCCGATTTGCGGCCCAGCAGCACCAGGTGGTCGCGCGCGCGATCAAGGCTGGAGAGCAGCGAGGTCATGAGCTCGCCGCCGAGGTCGGGATCGTCGCGGATCAGATCCTCGAGGCCGCGGGCGCGGAACGCCAGGACCACCACGTCGTCGACCGCCTCGGCCGTGAAGCGATGCCCGTCGCCGCGTTCCAGGCCGAAGATGTCGCGGGCGAAGTGGAACGCCTCGATCTGGCGGCGACCGTCGTGCAGCATCTTGCAGATGCGCACGGTGCCCGACACGATCCTGTAGAAGCGTTCCGCCTCGTCGCCTTCGGTGTAGATCGCCTCGCCCTTGGCGAAACGAAGGCGCACGCCCGGTTCAGCCGCCGGGCGGCGTGGTATCGCGGCCGGGCCGCGCATCGCGAGGGCGGCCGGCGGGAAGTGGCGGGCGGCGGCGGGGCTGATGGCTTGCATCGGTCGCTCCTCGAGGCGTGCGGTATGGCCTCAAGTAACGAGCGCGCCGTCAGGCCACCATTCAGGGAAACGACCTAAGGGTTACTACGTAGGGTCCGCGCTAGCGGCCGGCGAGGGCGGAGCGGATGGCGTCGGCGAGCGCGTTGCTCGACAGGGGCTTCTCGAGCACCGCCAGGATGCCGGCCCGGCTGGCCCGTGCCCGCATGCCGTTGTTGGCGCGGCCGGTGATCATGATGACCGGTATGGCCAGGCCGCGCGCATGCAGGACCTCGACCAGCTCCAGGCCGTCGATCTCGGGCATGCGGTAGTCGATCACCAGGCAGCCGTGATGGGCCAGCTCAGGATCGGCAAGCAGCGCCTGCGCGCCGTCATAGAGGCATACCAACAGGCCCTCGAACTCCAGCGCGAACTTCAGGGCGTCGCGAACCGCCGCGTCGTCGTCGACGACGGCTATGCTCCGCGCCGACTGGGCCATGGCTTCGCCTTCCTCCCCGCGTGGGAACGGCGTTCTGTACCTGTTTTCCGGCCGCTGCAGGTTGATCTAGCGCAAGCTCGGCGCTCACGTCGCGGCGGCGTCGAGCATCGCCATGCGCACCAGGGCCGACAGGCTGTCGGCATCCATCTTGGTCATGACGTTGGCGCGGTAGATTTCCACGGTACGCGGGCTGATGCCCAGATCGTAGGCGATAATCTTGTTGGGCTTGCCGGCCACCAGACCATCGAGAACCTGGCGCTCGCGTTCCGACAGCGATCGCAGCCGGGCGCGCACCTCGGCGACCCGCGCCGCGCGCTCGCGCTCGCTGCCGCGCTGCGCCAGGGCGGCGCGGATGGCGGCCAGCAGCACGTCGTCGTCGAACGGCTTCTCGATGAAATCCACAGCGCCAGCCTTCATCGCCTCGACCGCCAGCGCGATGTCGCCGTGGCCGGTCATCACCACGACGGGCAGGAGGCAGCCCTGGGCGCGAAGCCGGCGCTGCAGCTCGATGCCGTCGATCTCGGGCATGCGCACATCGGTGACGACGCAGCCGTCCTCGATCTCGGGCAGCACCTTGAGAAAGGCGACCGCCGATTCGTGGACGCGCACCGCGAGCCCGGTCGCACCCAGCAGGAAAGTGAGCGAATCGCGCACGTCGGCATCGTCGTCGACGACGTGGACGACCGGGCTACTCGTCACGCGCGTCCTCCCCGTGGCCACTGGCGGCGCGTAGGGTGAAGTGAAAGATGGTCCCGCCGGCCGGCCGCGCCTCGACCCAGATCCTGCCGCCATGCGCCTCGATGATGGTGCGGCAGATCGACAGGCCCAGCCCCATGCCCTTCTGCTTCGTGGTCACGAAGGGCTGGAAGAGCTGGCGCGCGACCTCGGGCGCCAGCCCGCTGCCCGTGTCGGCGACGCTGATCTGGACCATGCCATTGGCGCCGGCGCGGGTTTCGACATCGATCGCGCGGGAGCCGTCGAACCCGGCCAGTACATCGACCGCGTTGCGGATCAGATTGACCAACACCTGCTGGATCTGGATGCGGTCGGCGAGGACAAAGTCGACGCCGGGATCGATGCGGAACGCCACGTTGATGTTGCTCTCCCGGGCGCGTGGTCCTCCCCCTGAAAAGTGGTCCGCCCTGAACTATGTCTTTTGACAAGAAGGAGGACTGCAATGCCGAAGAAGAGGCACAAGCCTGAAGAGATCGTTTCGAGACTCCGACAAGCCGATGTCTTGA
>Ga0194119_10007385_pt1 | contig 15499 bp, 14 predicted proteins | sample TA2MahC100mmetaG_FD_148620 | JGI IMG/M metagenome (GOLD analysis project Ga0194119, IMG submission 148620) | Freshwater microbial communities from Lake Tanganyika, Tanzania - TA2015018 Mahale Deep Cast 100m | ecosystem: Environmental > Aquatic > Freshwater > Lake | place: Tanzania: Lake... | reverse complement strand
TTCGCTCGTTCACGATGTGAGGTGCCAGCTTACCGCGCGTTTGCATGCTGCGCGGCCGGAACCCGCCGTCGACTGGGAAACCGTTCATCTCGGCGCAGGGATTCATGACATCGGCAATATTCGCTACCCCAGCGAATTGAAAGAGCCCGGCCGCGAACACGAAGCCACCGGACGGGATATCGCCTCCGCGCTCCGTCAGGAACGCTGGCTGGTGTGGATGACGTTAGACGACATCCTCAACCAACCTGAGCGAGGCCGCCTCTGAACGCCTGCATGGCAGGCGCTCTACCCTGCCAGTTTTATGTAGATCAATTCTGCGGTTTATCCGCCGGCGTCCTCTTCCGCCTTAGCCAGCGCGCGCCGCCGTCGGGTTCCACCACGGCGAGGTCGACTTCGCCGCCGATGATGTTGCGGCAGAACTCCACTTCCTGTGCGCGCGCGTAGAGGTTGTTCAGCGTGGCTAGCGTGTCCTCGCGTGTGGCCACCTCCCGCGCGTGGTCCGGCGCGACGCGCATGCAATCGCCGCAACCTTGCGCGAGCGGCCGCGCGGCGTCCTGCCAGCGCAGCACGGGCGGGCGCAGTTCGTGTTGCCAAGTGCCGTCAGCGAGACGCCGTTCGGAGAAGGGAAACTGCATTTGCGCCAGCGCCATGGCGCCGCCGGCGTCACGCGCGGCAATGAGGATCGTGGCCACTGAGGGCGCGCCGAGCCGAAGGCTGAGCGGCGTGACCACGCGGCGGCCGGTGACGTGCTGCTCCCAAAAGTCGACGATCCCGGATTCGAGCGCCGCGCGGACTTCAGCCGTGAGCACCGCGGGCGGGACTGGTTCTTTCGCGTCCGTGGCGAGGAGTTTCGCGCTGGCCTCTTTCAGCATGCCGGCCAGATTCAACGTGCCTTTGCCGGACTCGCTGGCGGCTTCGAAACGCAAGCCGCCTGAGATGGCGCACACCGCCGGGCGGCCGCACAGGAAGATCTTGCGGGCTTCGTCGCGATGGGCGGGGTCGCCGCCGTCGTGGCGCGAGTCTGCCGATACGTACGCACCGTCTGGCGTGGGCAGGTAGAGGATCAACGTGCCAAGCCAGACGGCGAGCGAGGTCATTTGTGTTTCTTGATTTCCTCGGTGAGTGCGGGCACGATCTCAAACAGATCGCCCACCAGTCCGTAATCGGCAATCTCAAAGATCGGTGCATTCGGATCTTTGTTGATTGCCACCACGGTCTTGGCGCCCTTCATGCCCACCTGATGTTGGATCGCGCCGGAGATGCCGACGGCGAAGTACACCTTGGGCGAAACGGTCTGCCCGGAACTGCCCACCTGGCGCTCCATCGGCAGCCAGCCGTTGTCGCAGATCGGGCGAGAGGCGGCGAGTTCAGCGCCGAGCGCTTGCGCCAGCGCCTCCACCATGCCGATGTTCTCTCTCCCTTTGATGCCGCGGCCGACGGACACGATGAGTTCGGCGGCAGTGAGATCAACGGCGCGGGCCGATTCGCGGAACGGCTCTTCTACACGTGCGCGAATCTGGGCGGCGTCCAGCGCGGGCGCGAAGGTTTCCACCGGTGCTGAGCCCGCGGCGAGTGTATCGACGCGGTAGGCGCCTGCCTGCACGGAGGCAAAGTGCGGACCTGCGCCTGCTGCGCGGAAGTCTCCGTTCAGCTTGCCCTGGAACAACTGGCGCACGAAGACGAAACCGTCGCCCGCGGCTTCGATGCGGATGACATCGCTCACCAGCACACGGCCGGCACGCGTGGCGAGCTTCGGCGCAAAGTCACGTACCTGATACGTGTGCGGCAGCAGCACCAGCGCGGGCTGCACGGCCGCAACCAACTGCGTGAGCGCCGCCGTGCAGGCGTCGGCCGTGTAGCTGGCAAGCAGCGCATGGTCCACCGCAATGGCCTTGGCGATTTGCTTGCCGCCCAGTTCCGCCGCCAGTGCGCCCACATCATGTCCCAGCACCGCGGCCGTCACCGGCATGCCACCACCCAACTGCTGTGCCCCCGCCAGCGTTTCCCAGGACATCTTGTGCCACGCGCCCCGGGTCTGCTCCATCACCACGAGAATGCCGTCGCTGCTGCTCATATCGCGCGCACCTCGTGCTTCAGAATTTCCACTAGTTCCGCGGCCTGTTTACGCGCGTCGCCTTCGATCAACCGCGACTGCTTTCCGCGCTGCGGCGCGTAGAGTTTCTCCAGCGGCGCCGCGCCGCCCGGAGTAACGCCGAGCGCGGCGGGCGTGAGCGCTTTGATCTCTTTGGACTTCGCCTTCTTGATGCCCATGAGCGTGGAGTAGCGCAGTTTGTTGATGCCGGATTGAATCGTCAGTAGCGCCGGCAATGGCAGCTCCACGAATTGGAACCAGCCGTCTTCCAGTTCGCGCTTCACGCGGATGCCGGCGGCGGTTTTCTCGGTCTGCATGATGATGGTTCCGTGCGGCATGCCAAGCAGTTCGGCGAGAATCACGCCGGTTTGCCCGTAGCCGAGATCGTCCGATTGCAGGCCGGTGAGCACGAGGTCCGGTTGCTCGGCGCGAATGGCGGCGGCAAGGAGTTCGGCGAGGCGCAGCGAGTCATACGCAGTGAGATTTTCTTCTTCGATGTGCAGAGCGCGATCGGCGCCCTTGGCCAGCGCATCGCGGATGGTTTGCGTGGCGCCCGCAGGGCCCGCGCAGAGCACCACGACCTCGCCGCCGTGCTTTTCCTTCCACTGCAGCGCCTCTTCCAGCGCGTAGGCGTCGGGTTCGTTGATTTCGGCGGTGAGATCCGTAGGATCGATCCAACGCCCGGAGCCGTCGACACGCAGACGCGAGTCGCGCGAAGGCACCTGCTTAATCGCAACGATCACTTTCATGGGAACACTACCAGCCTAGCAAGGCGGCGGATGCGGCTCCCATTGCGGCGAAATGTCTCCGCGCTCAGGGCGTCATGCGCCGGCTTCAAGCAATTCCACCATGGCGGCGTTGCCTTTGAGCATCGCCAAATCCGCGGGGGTTTGATTGTTGTCGGCGCGGCTGGTCCGGTCCGCGCCGTGCTCAAGCAGGAGGCGTGCGGCCTCAAGATCGCCGTTTTGTGCGGCAGCATGCAGGGGACGCCAGCCTTGCTGTTGCGGTTGATTTACGTCGGCTCCGGCGGTGAGCAGGGCCCGCACGATCTCAGGCTGACGGGCGGCGACGGCGGCGTGGAGCGGGGCAACGCGCATCGGATTCGTGGTCGCGAGGTTCACATTCGCGCCTTGATCGATCAGAAACGCAGCGATCACAGGCTGGCCGAAGAAGCAGGCGAGCGAGAGCGGGGTAAAGCCGTCCTGCGCATGCGTGTCGATGATCTTGCTGCCGCGCGCGCGGATCTCTTCGCGCACCTGCCTTTCCCTGCCTGCCGCACAAGCCTCATGCAGCGTCAAATCCGGCCCGCGCGCCAGGAGCCACTTCAGGGCGGCCGGCTGGCGATGGTATCGCGCCAGCATCACCGCGCCTTGCCCCAGGTTGTTGCGCGCGTTCAATAGAGATGGATCGGCGGAGAGCAGCGCTTCCAGGCGAGCCACATCGCCTTTTCGCGCTGCGTCGAGAAACTCTTCCACGTCGATCCGCCTCTATGTGCGTGCGGCGGGAATGCCGGCGCGGTGAAGCGCCGAGTCAACCTGGGCGGGCGTCAGGCGCGAAGAGTCCCACTCAACGATCACGTCCTTCAGGTCCGGCGTCAATTGCACGCGGAAGAGGCCGAGTTGCGAGTGCGCATCGGCAATGCGGTTCATCAGAGCCTCGTCCAAAGGACGGGTAAGTTTGAATTGCGTGACGACTTTGGTCATCGGTGTCAGGATACCCTACAGCAGGAACTTGATGCCCGTCACCGCCCAGGCCTTGGGCGTCCGGAAGGCATCTTCATAGTAGGTGCGGTTGAAGATGTTCTCAATCCGCGTGAACCATTGCAGCGTACGGCGGTCGCCCAGCGGGCGCGAATAGTTCACCACCAGATCCGCCTTCTTCGGGCCCGGGAACAGAAACGGGCGGTTACCTCCGGCGAACATCTGCCACCAGAAGGAGGACGAGCCGAAGAAGTCGAGCGTGGCGTCCCAGTGCTTTCCAAAACGCTGCGTAACAAGCGCCGTGAACATGTGGTCGGACACGCGGATGGAACGTACCGAGCCTCCGATCAGGGTCGACAGCCGCTCGTCGGCGTTGGTGTGTGTGTAGCCGGCCTGGAAGAACAGCTTGCGCGTCGCCTGCGCCTGCACGCTGAGCTCAACGCCGCGCGCCAAGCCGCCGCCGGTGTTGCGGTAGCCGGAGGAGCGGCCGTAAGGATCGGTGCGGGCGTTGATGAGGCCGCTGAAGTCAAAGCTGATCACCTCTTGCAGCCGCGTGTAGAAATACGTGCCCGACCCGCGGACGCGTTGCGAGGCCAGGTATTGATCGAAGCCCGCGTCGAAGGCGATGGAGCGTTCGGGTGCGATACGCGGATCGCCGAACGCGCTGAAGTTGCCGGCGAAGAACGAGTAGCCGAAGCGCTCGAACAGCGCGGGCGCGCGATAGGAGTTGCCCATGTGCGCGCGGAGTTTGGTGCCGGTGGAAGACGCGACGTAGGCGATGGCCGCGTCGCCGGTAAGCGCACGCGGCGGTTGCGGCAGCGCAATGCCGGCGTAGCGCGGCCTGCCGCCGCGGAACTCGGGCGAAGCGAGGCGGAAGTCCTGCCAGCGGCCCGAGAGCGAGACGAGCAGGCGATCGCTGAACCAGCGCATCTGGTCTTGAGCGAACAGCGCGTGGTTCGCCTGTTTCACCCGTACCTGCGCGCGAGTGCGCGCGGCGGCGTTGGGATTCTCGTCCGCCGAGAGGTTGTCGTAGTCCTCGCGCTCGTACTCGGAGCCAAACGAAAATTGATGATGGCGGCCCGCGGTGACGTCGCCCCGCGCCTGCAAGGTGTCGAGTCGCCCGTCGAGGATGTTCGAGTTGTTGAAGGCGGGCTGGAAGCTGAGGCCGCCGGGACCGTTGCGTGCCTCGCGCGAGGTGCTGAGCCCCTGGTAGGAAACGCGCGCGCTCGCCGTGGAGGAAAGCTGCTGCGTAAAGTTGACAAGCGCCGAAGTGAAGCGGGTGGCGCGGCGGGAATCGGGATCGTTGAGCGAAGTGTTGAAAGTGCGGCCCTCGATGGCGGGGGCGGGAATCGTGGTGGGGAGGGCGCTCACCGGTGAGGCAAACGGCGTCACATTGAGTCCGGCAAACGTGTCGTTCGCCATCACGCGGCCAGACAGAGTCGAGCGCGGCCCCAGGGCAATCTGCGCCCAGCCGTTGGCCATGCTGGTGCGGGCGCGGTCATCGCCATCGACGCCGCGGGTGACGTTCAAGTGCGACGCTGCGCCGCTGAAGCGCAACCGGTCGTTCCACGTTCCGCCGGACAATTTCGCGATCCCGCGCGCCATCCCCAGGCCGCCACCATCCAAACCGATCTCGCCATGAAGCGGCGCGCCGCCGGACTCGGTGACCATGTTGACCACGCCGCCCATCGCATGCGTGCCGTAGAGCGAGGAGCCGGAGCCTCGCAGCACTTCAACGCGCGAGGCGCCGGCAAGAAGAAGGTCACTGAAGAAGCCCGAGCCGTCGCCCTGCGGCGCGGCGGCGTCGCGGAAGCGGAAGCCATCGATGAGTAGCGACGTATCGAAGGCGCGCAGACCGCGGGTGTGGATACGTGTGAACGAGCCAGGTCCGCCGAGTTGCATGATGCGGATGCCGGGTGTGAGGCGGAGTGCTTCGGTGAGGCTGTACTCCTGGCGGCGGCCGATCTCTTCGGCGTCGATGACGTCTAGCGCCTTGGCCACTTCGTCGGTGGATTGCGCCGTGGTGGCAGCGGTGACGGTGGTGCGCGCGGAAAGCCGCGCGAGTTCGACGCGCAGATCGCGCTCGAGATCGGCCGTTACGGTGACGCCGGACAGTTCAGACGGCGAAAAGTCCTGTGCCTCCGCGCGCAGCAAATACGACGCCGGGGCAACGGCGGCAAACTCGTACCGCCCTGACCCGTCGGCACGCGCCGAGCGGCGTACACTGCCGTCGCGCGATTCCATGGTCACCGTGGCGCGCGGCACTACCGCGCCCGACGGATCCAGCACCCGTCCGCGAACGGTCTCCGCAAGGCTGGCGGAAATGAAAATACAAATGAGCAGAAGCGTCTGTCTCATGCACCTCTCCCTAGAAGGTCACGCAAAAATCCGCCATGGGTGGGCGGGTTACCGGCAGGTCTTCGGACTCACGGGCGAAACACTTGATCTACTAGCCCGGCTTCCCGCTGGCCCCTGGTGGGGGCGCTGGCAGTGCCTTCGATGGACGTTCGTTCCCGCTTACCGCTGCTGGGCAGCCCCGGATTCCAACCGGGTTCCCTCGGGGCGCCTCGCGGCGCACCGGCAACGCCTTCTATGTTGAGGGTCCAGCAAGGCTAATGTCAACTTGTTGCGCTGTACTCTGAGAGCTATGGCACTGCACAGACTCTTGCTCTTGTCGTTCACACTCGCGGCTCTGCTGTCCGCGCAGGAACGTCTGCTCGTCGAAGCGCGTCATGATGGTGGCCACGCACGGCGATGAGGCGCTAGAAGCCAACACTACCTGCAACCGCCCGCTAGATACGAATGGGCTGGGCGACTTCCGCATGAACAAGTTGTACGGGCGCGGGCAGTGTGACATTGGCGGGCAGAAGATGAATTCACCCGCGCGGAAGTACAACTGCGTCCGGAAGGTGGCGCGATGATCAATCTATATGGCGACTCGACGCTGCAAACTAGTGGGCCGGTGGCGGCGCGTGGATGATCAGCATGCGGAGCGGAACATCGTCAGTGCGCGCGGCCTGCGCGGGTTCCGGGCTCAGGGCGAGATCATTGGGCGTCTTGAAGGCGACCGGCTGGCGGATTACGAGACGATCACCGTGAGCGGGGCGACGCCGGATAACGGGAGCCTGGATGTCACGCTTAACGCGCAGGGCATCACTCCGGCTTCCATACCAGGCCCAGATACCGCACCGTGATGTTGGTCTTCTTGGGCTTGATCTCGATCTTCTCCAGCGCCTCCGTCATCGGATCGGCGCTCGCCTGAATCGCCTTCACCTGCTCTTCCATCTCGGCGATCATCGCGGCTTTCTGTTCATTCAGCCGCTCTACGCTTTCTTCTGCGCGGTCCACGTCGCCGCCCTCGCGAGAGAGCCGTCCCGCCGTACGCACGCCGGAGACCACGCCGCTTACGCTGGACTTGCGCTTGCCGCCAAATACCATCCCCAGCAAGCTCATGCCGACGCTCAGCACACCCGCCATCTTCTCGCTGCGCGATTGTGCCTTTTCCCTCTCCAGCGCCTGCTCGGCGCGGAAGAGACGGTCTTCAACCGGCTTCAGCTTGGTTTGATACTGCTCGCGCAGCGCCGCGATCGTCGTATCGCGCTGCTCGCGGGCCACCTGCTGCAGGCGCAGCCGGAAGTCGCGCTCGTTCTCGCCGGCGTTGGACGACTGCTCTGTGGAAGGGCTGTAGAACAGATCGTAGGTCTGCGACGAGTACAGCCACGCTGCGAAGTCCTTTGACCAGGTCTTGTAGTTTTTCGCCTGCCCCGCCGCCGCTGGCAACTCGCCGAACTCCACGCCCGCCTGCGACTCAGCCTCCAGCTCATCGAGCCCGGTCCCGGTCTCCTCCGCCTCTTGCCAATTCACCGCCAGCGCACCATCGCCAATCGGCGCCGCGTACACCACCTCGCGCGCTTCATCCACGCCCTGCTTGGGATCGACAAACCGCACCTGCGCCGCGCCTAAGATCACCGGCTCATAGGCGGTCACCTTGCCGCGCACCGGAACGAATTTTTCTTCGATCCCCGGCGGCAGCACCGGCTTCACCGCGCCCACTTTCACCGCCGCCGCGGCCGCTCCTTTCGACGCGCTCGCCGCGCCGACGGGCAACGCTGCTTTCTTGGCGTCCATCAACTGCTTGATCTGCGACCGCGTCAACGGGCCGCGCAGGTACGACAGCGCCCATCGCGGTTCAAAAATCACCGGGCCATCGTCATGCACGTTGTTCATCAGGAAAATCCGGTTGCCGAGACCCGAGAGGAACTGGTCCATCTTGTCGCGATCGAACTTGCTGCCGCTGGTGGACGCCGCGCCCTCCAGGCCGTCGAGCACACGCTGCTTGTCGCGATCCGTCTGCAAACGGCCGATGAACCAGGTGCCCGTGTTGCCGAGGCCCTTGTAGTCGAGGTCCACTGGATTCTGCGTCGCCAGCATCACGCCCAAGCCAAACGCGCGCGCCTGCTTCAGCAGCGTGAGCAACGGCTTCTTCGACGGCGGGTTGGCCACCGGCGGGAAGTAGCCGAAGATCTCATCCATATACAGCAGCGCCCGCAGGCTGGTGGTGCCCGGCTGCGCGCGCATCCAGCTCAACGTCTGGTTCAGCAGCAGCGCCACGAAGAACATGCGCTCGGCGTCGCTCAAATGCGCGATGGAGAAAATCGAAATGCGCGGCTTGCCTGCTTTCGTGTACAGCAGTTCCTGAATGTCGAGCGCGTCGCCTTCGAGCCACACTTCAAAGCCGGGCGAAGCCAGCAGATTGTTCAACTGCATCGCCAGCTTGAAGCGCTCCTTCTCCGGGTAGAAAGTTTCCAGGTCCAACACGCCGATGCGCTTCACCGGCGGCACTCGTACCTGCTGGATCAGCGTAGTGAGATCGATGGTACGGCCGTCGCGCCAGGCATAGTCGAGAATCGTCGATACCAGAATGTGCTCGCGGCTCTGGAGCGGGTCGCCATCCATGCCGAGCAGAGACAACAGCGCCGTCGCCGTGGCCGACACGCGATCGCGCATCAGTTCGCGATCTTCGGCCAGTTCGGCGCTCGGCGCGGCGAATGACTTCAGAATCGACACCGGCACGCCCGCCGTGGAACCCGGCGTGTAAATGGCGAAGTCGGCCGCCGCGCGCAACGCCGCGATGCGATTGCCGTCCTGCCCCCACTTGCCGATGCCGTTCTTCCACAGTTCCGCCTGCTGCTTGGCGTAGTCGTCCACGCTCACGCCCTTGCGGCTTGCTTCGTCGGCGTTCACCCAGGGCTTGAACTCTTCGGCGTTCAGTTCCGGGAACGTCAGCAGCAGATTCGACAGATCGCCCTTCGGGTCGATCACCAGCGCGGGAATGCCGTCAATGGCCGCTTCTTCGAGCAGGCTGATGCACAGGCCGGTCTTGCCGCTGCCCGTCATGCCGACGCAGACACAGTGCGTGACCAGGTCCTTCGAATCGTAGAGAACGAGGTCCTCGCCCGCCTTGCGGTTGTCCAGATCGTACTCGCGGCCCAGGTAGAAGACGCCTAGCTTTTCAAAGTCGGTCATGATTGCGATGGCTCCAAAAATTCCGCTCGAAGTCGCTCCGTATCGGCCCCCACGGCGCGCGGTGCGCGACACTCCGGCGTGTGGCCGGAAAGGTGCATGGGGTTGGCGATCAGGCGAATCTTCCTTAGTTTGCCATGATCGGTTTCCATCACTGCCCCTCGCGCTGCCACTTGCGGTTGCGCCAGCCCCTGGCTCAGCGTCAGCACCGGGCCGCAAGGCAGCTCGAACGCTTCGAGCCGCGCCACCCAATGCGCCGCGTCGTTGGTCGCCAGGACGGCTTCGATCGCCGCCACTACCTCTTCACGATGCTGGTTGCGGAGCGCGTTGCCCTGAAAGCGCGGCTCGGCGAGCCACTCCGGCTTTTCGAGAGCTTCGCAGAGCTTGGTCCACAATCGCTCGTTCGGTGCGCCAATCACAATGGGTGCATCGCGGCACTGGAACAATTGGTATGGCACGATGTTCGGTTGTGCCGTGCCCGCCCGCCGCGGCTCGTGCCCCGTGTTCAGCGTGCCCGTGGCGAGATTGCTCATCGCCGCCAGCATACTCTCCAGCAGGCTGATGTCGATGCGGCGGCCCTGGCCGTCGCGCGCTCGCGCGTGAATCGCGGCCTGGATCGCGTTCGACGCAAACAGCGCCGCCAGAATGTCGGCCACCGGGAAGGCCACTTTCACCGCGCCCTGCTCCGGCGAGGCCGACGCATGCATCGAGCCGCTCATCGCCTGCAGGATCAGATCGTAGCCGCCCTTCTGCGCTAGCGGTCCGGTTTGGCCGAAGCTGGACACCGACGCGTAGATCAGCCGTGGATTGCGCGCCGCGAGTTCCTCATAACCAATCCCCAGCCGCGCCGCTACACCGGGCCGGAAATTCTCGATCACGACATCTGCCTTGCCTGCCATCGCCTGCGCCAGTGCGCGCCCCTCGGCGGACTTGAGGTTCAGCGCCGCAAACTCCTTGTTCCGGTTCATCGACAGGAAGTAGGTGCTCTCTCCATCCAGAAACGGAGGCCCCCACTGGCGCGTTTCATCGCCCGTACTCTCGTCCTCCACCTTGATGACGCGTGCCCCGAGATCGGCAAGCATCATCGTGGCAAAGGGGCCGGCTACTGCGCGGGAAAAATCAAGGATGAGGAGTCCATCGAGCGGAGCAGTAGCGTTGGCCATCTTGCTCTTCATTATCGATGGGCATGCGTTAAAATGAGGGGGGCATGGAACTCAAAGGCAAACGTGTGCTGATGATGGTGGACACCGGATATCAGGAAATGGAGATCTGGGTACCCCTTTACCGGCTGCGTGAAGCGGGCGCGCTCGTGGTCACAGTCGGCGCGGCCGCAGGTGCGACCTATGGCAGCAAACTCGGCTACCCGTGTGTTGCCGAGAAGTCCTACGACGATGTCTCCGCCAATGACTACGACGGCATCGTCGTTCCCGGCGGCTACGCGCCCGATCACATTCGGCGCCATGCCAAGGCCAATGCGCTGGTGGCCGAGTTCAACAAGCAGAACAAACTCGTCGCCGCGATTTGCCACGCGGGCTGGGTGTTGTGCTCGGCGCACGGGATGCTGAAGGGCCGCCGCGTGACGTCGTTCTTTGCCATCAAGGACGACATGACTAACGCCGGCGCTACGTGGGAAGACGCCGAGGTGGTGGTGGACGGCAACATCGTCACGTCGCGCAAGCCGGACGATCTGCCCGCCTTCAACCGCGCTTGCATTGAAGTGCTGGCGAAGCAGCAATAGCGTTACCTTCGCCGGAGCCGCGACGGATCGGCTCTCACTGACGATATAATCACTACTTGCCTGAACTGCGTAAGGACGCGGTGACCGGCCGCTGGGTCATCATCAGCACGGATCGCGCGCGCCGCCCCACCGATTTCGTACGTGCACCTGTCACCGTGCAAGGAGGACGAGTCTGCCCGTTTTGCCCCGGCAATGAGCAAAAAACTCCGCCGGAACTGCTTGCCTACCGCGGAGGCTCCGCGCCCAATTCGCCCGGTTGGCGCCTGCGTTGCGTGCCGAACAAGTTTCCCGCGTTGCGTGTGGAAGGCGATCTCGACCGCCGCGGCGACGGCGTCTACGATTTGATGAACGGCGTTGGCGCGCACGAAGCGTTCATCGAAACGCCGGACCACTTTGCTTCGCTGAGCGAACAAAGCGAGCGCCAGATTGAAGAACTGTTGTGGGCCTTTCGAGACCGCACGCTGGACTTGAAGCGAGATGAGCGCATGCAGTATGTGCTGCTGTTCAAGAATCACGGCGAGGCGGCCGGCGCCACTCTGGAACATAGCCACTCGCAGTTGATTGCGTTGCCGATTGTGCCGCGCCAGGTGCAGGAAGAAATGGACGGCGCGCTACGCTACTTTCAGTTCCGCGAGCGCTGCGTGTTTTGCGACATGATTCGCCAGGACTCCACCGGGGGGCAGCGCATGGTCCTTGAGACGGACCAGTTTTTGGTTATGGCTCCCTACGCACCGCGTTTCCCATTCGAAACCTGGATTCTGCCGCGCCGGCATTCGTCGCATTTTGAATCGGCTGACCACGGCGTTTTGCAGAACCTCGCGTGGGTGCTCCGCTCCACGCTGCGCCGCATCGATCAGGTGCTGGAGCGGCCAGCCTACAATCTGGTGATTCACGGCGCGCCGCTTCGCGAGGCGCCCATGGGCCACTATCACTGGCACATCGAGATCATTCCGAAACTGACCAAAGCCGCCGGCTTTGAATGGGGAACCGGTTTTCATGTCAATCCCACGCCGCCTGAAGAGGCAGCCCAGTTTCTGCGGGATGCGATATAAACGAGTCCAGGCGCGCTAGAAAGGCATCGAAGGGGTAGGAGCCGTGGCAACAGCAACCGCACTGGCGCGCACCGCCAGCTTTTATCGATCCACCATCGGCAAGAAAGCCATAATGGCCGTTACCGGCGTGATCGGCTTTGGATTTGTCGTCGGACACCTGCTCGGGAACCTGCAGTTCTTCTTGGGCCCCGAAGCGCTCAACGATTATGCGGCCGCCCTCCACGCGAATCCCGGTCTCCTTCTGGTCGCGCGTCTTACCCTGCTAGCTGCAGTCATTCTTCACATCGCCGCCGCGCTGCAATTGGTGTCGCGAAACGGATCAGCGCGGCCTGATGGCTACCGGGTTTGGATGGCGCGCAAGTCCAGCTATGCGTCGCGCACCATGAAATTCAGCGGGCCACTGCTCGGTCTGTTTATCGTTTACCACCTGCTACACCTGACGTTCGGGTCGGTCCACTCCAATTTCCGGCACGGCACGAACGGACTGCCGGATGTGTACCACAACGTGGTCACGGGCTTCTCGCACATTCCCGTCTCGCTCACCTACATCGCGGCGATGGCGACTCTCGGGCTTCACCTGAGCCACGGCGTGTGGAGCATGTTCCAATCCATGGGTTGGAACCACCCGCGTTACTCGCCACTGGTTCGCAGGTTCGCGACGCTGGTCACAGTGCTGATCGTGCTGGGCAACATTTCGATTCCTTTGTCGGTGCTTCTCGGCTTTCACGAACAATTATGAAACTTGACGCACGGATCCCCACCGGGCCAATCGAAAAGCGGTGGGAAAAATGCCGTTTCGATATGAAGCTGGTGAATCCAGCCAACAAACGCAAATACAACGTGATCGTTGTCGGCGCGGGTTTGGCCGGTGCATCCGCCGCCGCCACCCTGGCCGAACTCGGCTACAATGTTCACTGCTTCGTTTACCACGGTAGTCCGCGCCGCGCGCACTCGGTTGCCGCGCAGGGCGGTATCAACGCTGCGAAGAACTATCAAAACGACGGCGACTCGATTTATCGCCTCTTCTACGACACCGTAAAGGGCGGCGACTTCCGCGCGCGCGAATCGAACGTCCATCGACTCGCCGAGATCAGCGTCAGCATCATCGACCAGTGCGCCGCGCAGGGCGTGCCATTTGCCCGCGAGTACGGGGGACTTCTGGCCAATCGTTCCTTTGGCGGCGCGCAGGTTTCACGTACCTTCTACGCCCGTGGCCAGACGGGGCAGCAATTGTTGCTCGGCGCCTATCAGGCGCTGGAACGCCAAGTGGACGCGGGGCGTGTGAAGATGTACACGCGCACCGAGATGGTGGACCTGGTTCTTGTCAACGGAGCGGCACGCGGTATCGTCACCCGTAACATGGTTACGGGTGCGATTGAAACGCATCTGGCCGACGCCGTTGTATTGGGAACGGGCGGCTACGGCAATGTTTTTTACCTTTCCACTAACGCCAAGAACTCGAACACCTCGGCCATCTGGCGCGCGCATAAACGTGGTGCGCTGTTTGCCAACCCCTGCTTCACGCAGATTCACCCCACCTGTATTCCGGTGTCGGGTAACTACCAGTCCAAACTCACGCTGATGAGCGAATCGCTCCGCAACGATGGGCGTATCTGGGTGCCAGCGAATAGGGGCGATAAGCGCGCGGCCGCCCAGATTCCGGATTCCGAGCGCGACTACTACCTTGAGCGCCGCTATCCTTCGTTCGGCAATCTGGTACCCCGCGACGTGGCTTCGCGTGCTGCCAAGGCCGTGTGCGACGAAGGCCGCGGCGTGGGTGAAACCGCCCTCGGCGTCTATCTCGATTTTGCCGACTCTATCCGCCGCCTTGGTGCTCCGATGATCCGTGAACGTTACGGCAACCTGTTTGAGATGTACGAGCGCATCACCGGCCAAGATCCTTACCAGGTGCCCATGCGCATCTACCCGGCCATCCACTACACGATGGGCGGGCTGTGGGTGGATTACCGCTTGATGAGCAACCTGCCCGGCCTGTTTGTAATCGGCGAAGCCAACTTCTCTGACCACGGGGCGAATCGCCTGGGCGCAAGCGCGCTCATGCAGGGGTTGGCCGACGGCTACTTCATTCTGCCCTACACGGTCGGCGACTACCTCGCCAGCACCAAGCTGGACAAAGTGGACGCCTCGCACGCTTCCTGCCAGGAAGCCGAAGGACAGGCGCGGAGCCAGACGCAGAAGCTACTCTCGGTGAAAGGCAAGCGCACGGTGGATTCCTTCCATCGCGAGCTTGGCAAGCTGATCTGGGACTACTGCGGCATGGCGCGCAACGAAGCGGGCCTTGAAAAGGCTATCAGTCAAGTGCAAGATCTGCGCGAACAGTTCTGGGGCAACGTCAACGTGCCGGGTTCGAACGCTGAATTGAACCAGGCTTTGGAAAAGGCCGGGCGCGTGGCCGATTTCTTCGAGCTCGGAGAACTGATGTGCCGCGACGCGCTCGAACGCCGCGAGTCTTGCGGCGGCCACTTCCGTGAGGAGTGGCAGACACCGGAAGGCGAAGCCATGCGCGACGACGAGAAATTTGCTCATGCCGCAGCCTGGGAATACCAGGGCGAGGGTCGCAAGGCTATCCGTCACATCGAGCCCTTGACATTTGAATACGTCCACCCATCGCAGCGGAGCTACAAGTGAAGATCGTACTCAATATCTGGCGGCAGAGGAACGCGCAGGCTGCAGGTCAGATGGTGCGCTATGAGGTGCCGGGTGTGAGCCCGGAGATGTCGTTCCTGGAATTGCTGGACGTGCTCAATGAAACTCTGGTGGCCAAGGGCGAAGAACCGGTGGCGTTTGAGCACGATTGCCGCGAAGGCATCTGCGGCTCGTGCGGCTTTATGATTGACGGCGTGGCGCACGGCCCCAAAGCCGGCACCACCGTGTGCCAGTTGCACATGCGGCATTACAAAGACGGCGACCAGTTGACGCTGGAGCCGTGGCGCGCCAGAGCCTTCCCCGTGCTGCGCGACCTGATTGTAGACCGTGCCGCCTTGGACCGTATCGTGGCCGCCGGCGGCTACATCTCGGTGAACACGGGCAGCGCGCCGGACGCCAACTCCGTGCCCGTGCGCAAAGAAGATTCAGACCGCGCGATGGACGCTGCGCAGTGCATCGGCTGCGGCGCATGCGTGGCCGCGTGCCCCAATGCCTCGGCGTCACTGTTCACCTCGGCAAAGCTCTCACACCTCGGCCTGCTGCCGCAAGGCCAGCCGGAGCGGTTCCCGCGCACGCTCCGCATGGTAAATCAGATGGGCGAAGAAGGCTTCGGCGGCTGCACCAATATTCAGGAGTGCGAAGCGGTTTGCCCCAAGCGCATCTCGATTGAGAACATCGCGCACATGCATCGTGACTTCATGAAGGCGAGCGTGCTGCAGCGCCCGCT
>Ga0194119_10007379_pt1 | contig 15510 bp, 12 predicted proteins | sample TA2MahC100mmetaG_FD_148620 | JGI IMG/M metagenome (GOLD analysis project Ga0194119, IMG submission 148620) | Freshwater microbial communities from Lake Tanganyika, Tanzania - TA2015018 Mahale Deep Cast 100m | ecosystem: Environmental > Aquatic > Freshwater > Lake | place: Tanzania: Lake... | reverse complement strand
GTCTCAAGGACGATGCGAAAGAAAGTAGCCGACTTGGCTTCCGGGGTAATGAGGACCTGGGTGGTGGACTCAAAGCTGGATTCGTCTACGAGCTTAATCTCGATACAGTTGCGGGTCAGCAGACAGACAAATCTGCGGCGACCACTCCAAACAGCGCCACTGTGGCTGGTGCCGCATCTTCGAACGCTTTCGTTGGTTCGATACGGCAGTCCTTCGTGAGTCTGGGTGGAGGCTTTGGTAACCTGGTCGTGGGCTACAAGAAAACCACGGAAACTGATTTCAACGATGCCTTCATGATTGGCACGGAGAACTCGGCTGGACACAGAGCACACACAACTGGTCGTATCACCCGCGCGAATGGCATTTACTACACGACTCCCTCCTTCAATGGCTTCCAGGCGCAGGTCCAGTACTCAAACAACAAGGCCACCACGGAAGCGGTGACAGAGGACATTGAAGTCAAGATGGTTGGAGTTGCTGCAACATTCAAGACTGGCCAACTCACAATTGGGGCAAATTTCACAGAGGGTGATGTGAACCTTGGCACTGGTGTAGACGCTGCGGACGTTTTCATCAAAGTGTCCGCACCGACCACCGCGATTGTAACCGCCGCGTTAAACAATGATTACAAGGCGTCAGGGATTGGTGCGTCTTATGACTTCGGCGTTGCTCGAGTTGCAGCGACCATGGCCGAGCGTAAGTACGGCCGCGATGATCAGACCCTTACTAAAAGCGAGTATCAGAGTGTGAGCGTTGCAATACCTATGGGCAACGTCGAGTTGATTGGTGCTTTCTCTACGTGTGAAAACACTTCCGCCAATTCCTCCACAGTTGCAACCGAGACGGATGGGTATCAGTTAATTGCAAATTACAACCTCAGCAAGCGTACTGGTCTCTATGCTCTGTACGGCACGGAAAAGGCAGACACCCTCGCAAGTACTGACGATCCGAAGACCACGACGATCCGGGTTGGTGTTACCCACAAGTTCTAAGCCAGAGTACCTTTTTTGATTTAGACGCGTGAATAAAAAACCCCCGCTCACAAGGCGGGGGTTTTTTATTGCTCAGCAGTTTGACTCAACGCCGCCCATTCTTGATTCAGCTTCTGTTGCCGATCAGCCAATCGTTGCCTTTTAGCCGCCTCACGGGCCTGATCAAGTTGTGTCTTCAACGCTGTGACCCGCTGCTGTTAGGGTGATCGGGGCTTCTGTGAAGTTACTTCTCGTATCAGCATGAGTGTATTTAAGCGTCCCGTAACTGGACGCTCATGTTGAGCAACTTACCGCTTGAACTCGGACCTCAAGATCCCTGAAGCAGCCTCCTCGATCTGGCCATCCAACTCTCCCGCCACCAAGTCTCAGGCTCGCCTTACTGCTCGTCTTCCCCTGCTGATTTGCTGCAAAGCAGAGTTCTTCCATCATGGTGGGGAACAGCAATTGATGGTCTGGGTTCGGAATAAGAAGCCGGGCTGCCCCTCCAAGTGCATCTCCCCAACGGTGGGCACGATGAACTCTTGCAGGGCCATCAAAAGGCTGCTTTTCCCAGCGCCATTGAGGGCCTACGAGGCCGAGCCGGTGAGCCTTGCCCTGAAGATTAGAGCCTCGAAAACCAGCCGACCTTCGCGCTAGACGCAGATTTGCGATGCGCATGGCCGGTATACTACGAGGATTGAACAATTTCCCCAGCCAGCCGGAGTGGTGGAATTGGTAGACGCACCGGACTCAAAATCCGGCGCCAGAGATGGTGTGCGGGTTCGAGTCTCGCCTCCGGCACCAACAATTCATTGGCGCGCTGAATGAACATACTCATGGCCCTCTCTCAGTTGGAAGTTACTGGAGCAGAGGTCTACGCGACCACCTTGGGCGACGAACTCACGGCCCGGGGTCATCAGGTCTGGTACGTATCAGACACCCTCACTCGCCTAGTGAAGGGCACCTTCATCCCGCTCACATTCAACAAGCGAAGTATTCCAAGGCGCCTTTGGCACGTGGCCCGTCTCGTGTGGCTAATCCGAAAAAACAAAATCCAACTGGTTCATGCCCACTCTAGGGCATCCGGCTGGAGTTGCCGAGTGGCCTGTTGGCTCACCAAGACATCCATGGTCACGACGGTACACGGCCGGCAGCCCATTCATGGTTCTCGCAGGTTGTTTCGTGCGTTTGGCGCTAGGGCCATTGCCGTGTGTGAGGCTGTGCGAGATCAGTTGGCAGACGTTCTAGGTGTGCCGGCAGACCAGGTGGTGGTGATCCGAAACGGCATTGACCCCACTGCATTCCCAGTGAACGAGGTGAGGCGCAAACGCCAGGCCGGAAAGCCGCGCGTGGCGATCGTTGGGCGGCTCACTGGGCCCAAAGGCGAGTTGTGCCAACGTTTGTTGTCAGATGTGCTGGATCTCAGCGTGGTTGATGTGCGCGTTGTGACAGGAAGTACGTTGCACCCTGCGTTCAAGAACTTTTCAGATCGGGTTGCTTTTGTTCAAGATCAATCTGCGGTGGCCGAGGAGATTGCCCAGGCGGATCTGGTCATTGGTGCTGGCCGGGTGGTGGTGGAGGCGCTCTTCACCGGCACCCCTGTTTTTGCGGTGGGGGAGACGCGCCACATTGGTCTGGTGAGCCTCGACAACCTAGAGGCTGCAATGGCCAGCAACTTCGGTGATGTGGGTGGCGATGAACTGTCGATGGATTTTCAGCAGATCAAGCGGGAGCTTTCATCACTTTTGAGCGGGCCCGACGCATTGCCACCCGTATCCACAGAGTTGCGCAGCCGAGCTCTTGCGGCCTACAGCCTGAAAGCTGTGGCCTCTCAAGTTGAAGAGATTTATCAAGACGCGGTGGTGGAGACGCTGCGCAGAGAGATGCCCATCCTCATGTACCACCGCCTGGTGGAGAGGCCGTCTGAGCGGGGGGTGCACGGCACCTGGACGACAGTGCAGATGTTCGAAAAGCACCTGCGCCTGATTCAACGTATGGGCTTTGAGACTTTGACCTTTAAAGACTTTCAAAATACGGGCCTTATGCATCGCTTTAGCCCTGGCCGAAAGTATTTGATGATTACTGCAGATGATGGATATCAGGACAACCTCACCCGCATGCTGCCGTTGCTCAAGAAGTACAACATGAAGGCCACGATCTATGTGGTGAGTGGAGAGACCCACAACAGATGGGATGTTGAGCATCCCACCAATCCAGATGTTCGGGTGCCGCTGCTCTCGGCCGACGAGATACGGGCGTTGGATGCCTCTGGCCATGTGGAAATTGGTGGCCATACCCTCTCCCACGCGAAGCTGGATGAAGTCGATGCAGAGGCCCAGGCCAAGGAAATTCGCGAGAATAAACGCGCTCTGGAGTGCATCCTGGGCCACCCAATTCTGTCTTTCGCTTACCCATTTGGATATTTGAACGAGAGCGCAAAAACCCAAGCTCGAGAGGCAGGATATGCCTACGCCGTTGCCACAGACAGCGGCCCATGCGCCATGCATCAAGACCGTTTTCAGATCCGCCGAATCGCGGTGTTCCCCAGAACGGATGTGTTTGGCCTTTGGCGCAAGATTCGGGGGGACTATGTCTTTCGCCGATGAGTTCGGCTTGCGGGTGCTGGAGGTACATGTATCCGCTGGCGTCACACCATCGGAGCTACTGGAGATTTGCGACGCTGCGCCAACTGGTGAGGCCATCTACACCGGCCGCAACACGATCTGGGCGCTGGACTGGCACGGTAAGTCTTTGGCAATAAAGGCGTTCGGAATTCCCTGGGGCATACGGAAGTGGATCTATGGTGGCCTTCGCGCCTCCAAGGCGAAACGCTCCTTTGAAAACGCAAGTGCACTGACTGCACTCGGGCTCGATACCCCAAGGCCGCTTGGTTATTTGGAGTTCGGAAGCCAAGTACGTTTGCTTAAAAGCTTTTATGTGTCCGAATACCTCCCAAGTTCATCCGGCGTATTTCCGCTTCGAGATGTTCTGCTTGATACGAATCGATCGGATCGGGAAGATATTCTGATCGCCTTTGGGCGCTACACCTGCAAATTGCACGACCTTGGCGTTTTGCATCGCGATTACTCCCCCGGAAATATTCTGGTGATGCCCATGGGCGGCGAGGAGAGGACTTCGCAGGACCACGGATCACACGATCAATTGGCGTTCGAGATGCGTTCGTCGCCTTCAGTAGCTTATCGATTCGAATTGGTGGACCTCAATCGCATGTTTTTCGGCGCTTTGTCGCCGCAACAACGCATGCACAATCTGCGGCTCTTATGGGCGGACGATAACGATTTACGAACCGTGGTGACTGGCTATGCAGAGGTGTTCGGGCGATCCACCAATGCGCTTCTGCAGGATGCGCTGCGCGCATCTCAAATGCATAAGTTCAAGGCCACTCGGGAGGAGCGGCTAAAAAACTCCCTTCGGGCCTGGCTTGGAAAGCGCAGCCCTGCTGGGGGTTCTACATGATCTCAGTGGTGATGATTGTGCGAGATGGCGCCTCCACCCTCGAAAAGTCGCTCAAGAGCCTTTCTCGCTTTGATGACGTGGTGGTTTATGACAATGGCTCCAAAGATGGCTCGCAAGAGATCGCCAAGCGCTTTGCCAATGTTAGATTGATTGACGGATACTTTGACGGCTTCGGGCCTACAAAGAACCGGGCTGCTGGGCTCGCGAAGCATGATTGGGTACTGATACTGGATTCCGATGAGGCCCTGGATCCCGAGTTGGTTGATGCATTGCTGTCATCGCGTCTGGATGACAACGTGGTGTATCTCCAAAACTTCAAAGCGTTTTACCGAGACCAACAAGTGAAGTATTGCGGCTGGAACAATCAGAAAATTCGCCGCCTCTACAACCGGCGGGTCACTCGCTTTACTTCGGCGCATGTGCACGAGAACATTGAGGTTGAAGGCTTAAGCGTGCAGGAGTTCGTTGGGGGAAGTGTGCTGCACTTCAGCTACTTGTCGATGTCCGACTTCATCATGAAGGTGGACCGCTACTCCACCCTCTACGCCGAGAGCAACAAGGGAAGAAAGGCATCCAGTCCCACCAAGGCGGTGGTCAGTGGCGTCTACTCTTTTTTTAGAACGTATGTGATGAAGCGGGGTTTTCTCGATGGTCATATAGGCCTCTTGATTGCTTTCTCGCACATGGCCACAAATTTTTATAAGTACATGAAGCTGTACGAGGCCAATCGGGATTTACGCCTTGGCCGAAAGTGATGTCTCACACGTGCTCGTCACCCGGCACGACAAGATTGGTGATTTTGTTCTGGCGCTCCCGCTGTGCTGGGCCATCAAGCAGGTGTCTCCAGAAACAAAACTAACTGTCCTGGTTGCTCGCGTGAATGAGGAATTTGCTCGCCAGATTCCTTTCATTGATGACGTGCTGCCCTATGAACGAGGTTGGCGAGGTTTTTTTCAAACGCTTCATCGACTCAAGCGAGCAAATGTTCCCGCGAGCATCAGTTGTTTCATCGATACCCGCCTGGGTTGCTTGCTCTGGTTGGCTGGTATTCCCACGAGGATTGGCCCCGCCACGAAGCTTGCTCAGATCTTCTTTAATGGTCGCGTTGTTCAAAGGCGCAGTCGAGTAGAGAAGCCGGAGTGGGCCTACAACCTAGATTTGGGAAGATCGTTGTTTCCGAGTCTTTCGCAGGCCTTTCCGAGGCCGTTGTTGGTCGCGCCAAGGGCAGTGCTTGATGACACACCGGTGGCGGAGATTTTGCATGCCTGTAGTCGCCGGAAGGTCGTTGTGTTTCATCCGGGGTTTGGGGGTAGCAGTGATGGCAATCTGCCACTGTTGGACTATGTTCGGCTCGCCCGCATCGCCTCGGAGGTTCCCGGGGTATACGTGGTGTTCACCTTTGGGCCGGACGACCATTCTGCACACGCGCAGGTAAAAGCGAGCCTGGATTTCGAGGCAGATCTAGTTCAGCGCCTGCCTAGCCTTTGGGCCTTTTGCGCGTTCCTTCAGGCTTGCACCTTGTTTGTGAGCACCTCTACAGGCCCCATGCATTTGGCTGGTGCAGTGAACGCTCAGACACTCTCTTTCTTTGGAGCCTCGGCATTCGCAAGCAGCAGGCGTTGGGAACCCCTGAACGAGCGAGAGCGGCAATCGAACTTCATGCTCACTACCCCCCCCTCGGAAGAGGTTTTTAAAGACATCGTCCTTGCCATGAAGGCGGCTTTGAAGTGACTGCGCCAAAGACTGAACGCCCATTTGAGTGGGACGAATACTCGGATCAGCCCAAGATCATCCTGGACAAGGCCTTTAAGCGGAGAATGCGGGTACAGCACTGGCCCGATCTCATCAAGATGTTTGCCACTGCGAGCGTAACGCTCCCGAGCGCCATGGCTACCATGGGGCTGAAATCTCTGCTCGGCCCGCAGAGTCCTCCGCCAAGGCAAGCCCCAGCCAACTTCTTCGGCATGGGTGTGAACCTTGAGCGCGGCGACATTCAGTACGACCTAGTGGCTGAGTTGGGTGTGACCGAGGTCTTGGTGCGATTGCCGCTCTGGAAACTCGAGGACTTATCCGCCTATCTGCGATTCATTGAAGGCTGGGGGCGCAGGGGCTGCAATGTCATGGTGAATCTCCTGCAGGACCCCCGAACTATCGGTGATACAACGAGCATGGGGCGCCAAGCGCGCGAGGTTCTCTTAGCGCTAAAGGGTTTGATCTCCAAGGCCCAGGTCGGTAATGCCATCAACCGGGCAAAGTGGGGTTTCTACAGCGTTTCGGAGTACCTAGACTTCTTTGAAGTCTTCCAGGCGGCGCGAGACGCCCACGCGCCAAGTATCAAACTCTGCGGCCCAGCCGTCATCGATTTTGAGTATCACCATACCGCGAGAGCGTTATTCAATGCCCGTGCCATTCAGTTCGATCAGGTGACGGCTTTGCTCTACGTAGACCGATGCGGGCACCCGATGAACCCTCAACTCGGCTTTTTTGACACCACTCGTAAAACCAAGTTGCTTTATGCGCTGGCATCCATGAGTCCGAAAGTGGCAAACCCACAGTTGCTCATTACAGAAGTGAATTGGCCTCTCAAGGGAACGGCTCCGTATGCCCCCACCAGCGAAACCGAGTGCGTCTCAGAGCAGGAATATGAGGATTACATGGTGGCCTATCACCAGATGGCGTTGGTGACTCAGATGGTTGAGACCGTTTATTGGCATCAATTGATCGCCCCTGGCTATGGCCTAGTGGACGCCAGAGACGGTCGACTGCAAAGGCGAGAGGCTTTTGGTCGATACCAAAGGATGGTGCAAGAGCCTTTGAAGGGTCTCCCAAAGTCTACTGTGGAGGTTTAAGCACTGAGATCTTGTGCTGCTCTTTTGTCCACTTCCCCTGGGGTTTGTCGATGTACTGAAAGAATTCGTTGGTGAAGTTGCCTTGGTTCACTGTATAGGTGTAGTAACTGGTGGGGATCTCCCCCTTCTTTAGTGCACGATTGAATACACCTGGGCCAGTGAGGCTGTAAACGTCATTGTTGGTCCCGGCCGAGATACCGCGCACGATCTCCTCTATGACGAGGGCAAGATTTGGGTTGTTCGGCGCACTGGCGATAAAATAGTTGCTGATCTCGCCTGTTTTGATCTCGATATAGAGTTCGTTCAACTCTGGGGGTATCAATAGTTCCGGCGGCCAAACGAAGTGGGCATCGATGTCAAGGTACACCCCACCGAACTTTTGTAGCACTAGAACACGCCAGAAGTCAGCCTGTGCAGCCCCAATTTGGAGTCGATCATAGAGTGCGCTGATTTCAGGACCGTACACATTTGATATAAAGTCTCGGCGCTCCTCGGTTGCCATGAAACGGTAAGAGAAAGAAGGAGCCATTAAGCGGTTGAAGAGATAGTTCAGATAAACTGCAAGGTGAACTTTATTGGTGTAGTTGGTCTGCCATAGCGTTCGCGTAATTCCTGCATTGGGGTGCCTAGGTAGAATAGGGGCCGATTCCTGGGGGAGTGTGAAGCGCATGTTGGGAAAAGAAAAATGGGTCACATAGCACAGCAGCTTTGTCGCATTCGCAAAAATTTTGATGAGTTGACGTACAACCAATTTAAGAATCTGCATAGGGAGGGTAGTGCAACTTGAAGGCTTCAGTGATCATCTCAGTTTACAAGGATGCAGAGGCGTTGAGGTGCGTCTTGCATGGGTTAAGTCGTCAAACTGAAAAAGATTTTGAAGTGATTGTCGCTGAGGACGGTGAAGATACTCGTATGGCAGAAGCTTGCAGGGGCTTCCCCGGCTTGAACATTTCTCACCAGACCCAGGAGGATATTGGTTTTCGAAAAATGCGAGCCGTAAACCGTGCTATCGCCGCAGCAAGATCCTCCTACATGTTGTTTCTCGATGGAGATTGTGTACCTCATCGGACCTGGGTTAAGCATCACTTGAATGCAAAAACGAGGGGTACGGTGCTTGCTGGCCGCCGCATGCATCTCGGATTAATTTTCTCCGCGAGAGTTCGCCGTAATCCAGAGTATCTAAGTCACCTAGAGTGCACTCGCAAATCTCTTCTGCTGCTGCCAGCCCTGCATTTTGACGGTGCTCGTAACGTTGAACTAATGAAACCAAGCTCATTGCTACAAAAATTTTTTGGCAGAAAGCGATTGAATCTGGTGGGCTGCAACTTTTCTGCGTTTCGAGACGACCTCTTGAGGGTGAATGGATATGATGAGGAGCTTACCGGTGTTGGTGGTGAGGATGACGACCTTCATTGGAGGCTAGAGGCTAGCGGAAGCGATATTCGTAATGTTAAGTTTCAGACGATTGTTTATCATCTGTACCATGAGCCTCGAAGAAATGAAGCCCTAGCCAACGTAAATCGAAGCAAAGAAAACTTGTCGGCAGGAATAATCACTGCTAAACAAGGCATTGATGGGCATTTAAGGCACAGCATCGACTCTTGAGCAAGCCAAGAACTTTCGCCTTGTACCCGCCCATTCCATACCAGGTCTCCATTTAGAACGGAATCGGCACTGAAAGCATTTCATGTATTAAACGACAGATGAATCATGAAACCATACAAGGCTTCCATGGGGCTCGACACACCCACATAGAAATAGGAGCCAAGTGTTTATGATGAACTGGATTTTCATTTGCCCAGCGGACAATAGGCCTGTTGGGGGCAATAAAGTCATCTACAGATCAGTAGAGTATCTGTGCTCGTTGGGATATCAAAGCGAAGTATTTCACCCCAAACGAGCCAACTATCGTGGTCGAGCATTTAGGGCACTCTCCTTCCTTTTTGGGCCACGCAACCCGTTTCAAGTGCCGAATCATGGGGCGCGTCTAGAGTGGTTTAACCATAACGCTAATATCTGTAATAGGTCATTGAGCCCTGACATTGATGTTCTAATTATTCCCGAAGTTATGGTGCCAATGTTAGTGTCTCGGGCGAAAAAGCTAAGCTTTAGGTATGTTATTTTTTACCAGAATGGTTTCTTGGTTGATAGCGGTTCGGATCATTTCTCAAAAAAAGATCTCTCGCAACTCTACGAGGACGCTGAGGCAATCCTGTCAATTTCAGATGACACCACATGTCTTTTGCAGTTGAGCTATCCTGGTATTAAGAGTCGAGTTTTTCGAGTCTTCGCTGATAAGACTAGACGTCCAGAAAAATTTTTGAAGGAAAATCTAATCACGTACATGCCGAGAAAATTGGCATTGCACGCAGGAAAAGTATTGTTTTTCCTGAAGTCACGACTTCCGACTGGCTGGGTCATCCAGCCCATAGATGGTTTGTCGGAGTCTGAGGCTCATTCGTTGTTGGCTCGATCCAAGATTTTTTTGTCATTTTCCGAGTTAGAGGGTTTTGGTTTGCCGCCATATGAGGCCGCACTGCTTGGAAACCTCGTTGTTGGTTATTCAGGGTCTGGAGGCGATGAGTTTTTTCGTAGACCGGTCTTTAGAAAGGTGGAGAATGGGGACCTTGTCTCCTACGTGGACGAAATCATAACCGCCATCTCAGACTGGGATAATTCAGAGTCTGTCGAGTCCCTTGTACTGTCACCATCCTCCTGGTTGATTGACGAGTATAGCGATGCCAAAGTTAACAAGCTTTGGCATGAAGCAGTTGCATTCGTTAATAAATCGATTTCTAACGGAGGTACGTCACTTTGATGCGCTCCCTGTTGGACGCCGCTGGTGTCGAGGTGACCCGATGCGCAGAGGTTGGTGTCCTGTCTTTTCAAGTCTCGAGCGTCCGTGAGTTTATTGAGACAGGAATTCCCTGCGACCTATATGAGGCGGTGCCTGAGTTTTGCGACAGTATTGAGAAAGATATTGCTCGATTCCCCAATACTCGTCTATTGAGGGGAGCCGTTTCCAACTACAACGGCACCATGGTGTTGTGTATGGCCGGCCCCTCTACCTTTTCAGCCATCTTGGAATCAACCCCCGCTATCAATCACGATGGGTTTCGGAAGGACGGCGAGGGCGTGAAGAAACTAGAGGTCGAATGCCGAGATTTCGCTGACCTTGATCCGGGAGACTACAACCTCGTAACCATGGACATCGAGGGCGGTGAGTTCCCCGTCTTATCGCGAATGAGAAGCCGCCCCAGGGTTCTCGCAATAGAGACGCAGAGCCGCGACTATGTGAACCCTCAGCTAGGAGCCATCACCGACTGGCTGGTACGCGAGGGCTACAAAGTCTGGTTTCGGAATGACACCGATACAGTTTTTGTCCGCGGTGAGCGTCCGAGATTGGGGCTTGCTAAGGATATCAAGGCGTGGTGGCATAACCAGAGATACTTCGCTGGCCGTCTTTAAACGTCGGTCTGTCAGAGAGCATGGCTGCAAGTAACAATACAAACAAAGATGCGAAGTTGTTCTTGATTAACAGGGCTGATTCGGTGAGCATCATCGAGATGGCGGTTGCCAGAAGTATGAATCCGAGATTTCGAGCAGACGAAGTGCACAGAAGAAGTGCTCGGGCGCACGCCCAAAGAAGGCCGAGCAAAAGAGAGATCCCCAACAATCCCTTCGAGACAAGGGCCTCAAGAAACATGTTGTGTGGATGATAGGTGGGCATCTCGGGGTGGATGATGCTCGCCTCTTTGAGTGCGGTAACAGCCGGTATGAAGTTTCTTGGGCCAATACCGAAAAGGGGTGAGTCCAGAAAAATAAAAGTGCTCGCCTTCATCATCTCTAGCCTGGCTCCCACGCTGGTCGCACCGATAGGGTTGAAGCCGGCAGCATTACTCAATTCATGAGCGAGATAACTCTGAAATTCGCGGATACCGAGTGTAAAAGACAGTCCAGTGGACCCCTCGGCGAGGAGTTGAAACCCGACAATTGAGAGGATGCAAGCTCCACCGATGGAGAGAAGAAACCGTCGGTGCGACGCGTTTGAGAATGCAACACCAACCACGACCACTGCGAAGCCGAGGATCGCTGATCGACTGGTGACTGAAGCCACAAATGCTGCCATCGTGAAGCTCACGACAATGCTCGTATAGCGCCATCGGACGCTCGGGAGTGTCAATGTGTAACCAAGAGAGCCGACAAGAAACAAAATGCAGGCCGGGCCAGTAAATAGCGGGCCGTATATGCCCAGATCTCTTCCCCGGTTGATAACAAGATTCTCGTAGCCGAGCAGGGCTCCCGTGATGAGGAGCGTGGCTAGGCAGCCGATACCAAGCGCTTGCCGAGATGGCACTGCAGCCAAGAAGACTGCCATGGGCGCAAGCATTAAAAGTCTTAGTTCGCGCTCGAGCATTCGGGTGCCTCCAGAATCCCAACCGTTAAGGGCAGCGCTCAAAAGATAACTGAGAAAGAAAGCAATTGAAAAAAAAAGAATAAGCCTTGTAGCCGCATCACCCTGCAAATTGCGTAGCCAGTGCCGCGCATTAAAAAACATCAGGATCACCAAAAGCACGAAGACAGCGCTAATCCAATGACGTACATACACGCCACCGATGGGTGCAAGCGCCATCAGTCCGATCGCCGAAGCTCCAGCCAGCCTATGAAGGCTCATGACTGAATCTTTCCGACATCAACTCAATAGCATCGTCTGCTGATGGAACAGAGCCGTCACTTCTGAAGGTCGCGAAATGCTCACCTCCGCGGGGCCAATATCGGTATGGAACGGTACTGAAAAAGATCCCAATAGTCGATGTACCAAGCGCTATCGCCAGATTTCGAACGCCCGTGTCATTCGAGATCAGCAGAAAAGAGCGTTGAATGATCTTTGTGAGTTGATCGAGGGAGCATGGCTCCTCAAACACAAGGTTCGAGGGACGAACTTTGAAGCGAGTCTCCAAGATATCAACTGCCTTTTCCCATGCTTGTGAACCCGAGAGAACAACGTGCTCATGTTGCGGCCACAATCTGCAACTACGCTCGATAAGTTCAACCCAGTTCTCAATTGGCCACATCTTCTGCGACGTGGACGCGAAAGGGAAATAGAGGATGCGAGCATCTGGAGATACGGAGCCATCTCTCGGCGAACGCCAGCAAAAAGACATCGGGTCTAACGGCTTTGCTCCAACAAGCATTAATGTATGAAGCATGTTATCCGCTTCGAAAACGTAGTCAGACCGCCACACTGCCGCATCAAGAAGCAAGCGGCTGAGGTAGGGGTTGTAACTCATACCAATGCGCACCTTCGCCGGCGCAAAAAAACAGATGTAACGAGATCTCGTTGTGTCAGCAAGGTCGAATAGGATGTCCACGGATCCAATCTCTCTTGCAGCCTTTATTCTGGAGAGCACCGACACACCCTTAACTTGGTTGCCCGGCGTGACATGAACGGAATCCACTAAATCGTAAGGAATGCCTTCCATGTAATTTGAAACGACGCTGAGTACGATTTCAGCGTTCGGAAAATAACGCTTAATTTCTGAGAGAAAAGGTCGAACAAGCACCATGTCCCCAAGGGCAGCATGCCTAATCACCCCGATGCGTCGGATTTCTTCAGGGTAAACACCGGAGAAATAACGACGCGCGCGAGTCGAAGCCCAAGCGCCCCGTTCGAGCCAAAGCTTTATCATAGGAGCCTAGATTATATAGAGCCCAAAAAAACCTCTGCGCCGTGACCGATTCAACTCAAAAACGTCAAGGCGACTTCGCCCTCTACCTCCGTTTACTGAGGTTTGCCCTCCCCTATTGGCGGCTTGTGGTTGTCTTGCTCATTTCCGTTGGTATTGGTGCCGCCATGGAGCCGCTCATGCCGGCCCTGATGAAACCGCTGATTGACGAGAGCCTCATCGCAAAGGACCCCACTAGCCTCTGGATGATCCCGCTTCTCTTGGTCTTGGTCGTACTGATTCGGGGGGTGGCAGATTATGTAATGACGTTTTCAAGTGCCTATCTTGCACAGAGAACCGTTGAGGACCTGCGTCAGGCCCTTTTTGCGAAACAGCTCGACCTCTCTCTTGCTCGGCATGCCAAGGAGGTCGGCGGACGAATGTTGACGAGGGTCACCTACGATACTCAGATGGTGCTGGAGGCAGTGTCTGAGGTCTGGTTGGTGCTGATTCGGGACACCCTGGTCTTGATCGGTCTCATTGGATTTCTTTTTTATACAGCTTGGGAGTTGACCCTTTTTGTATTTCTATCCATGCCAGTCTTGGTCTTGGCGATCCGTCGCATCGGCAAGAAGCTGCGTAGCTCCAGTTCCGAGGCGCAGCAACGGTTTGGCCAACTAAACGGCTTTCTGCAGGAAGCGCTTCTCGGACTCACGGAAATCAAAGCTTTTGGGGCACAGCGCCATCATGAGTCGATGTTTCATCGGGTTAATGAACGGTTTCGAACCGAGCAGATAAGGGTGGTTCGAACATCCGCACTCGCTGGGCCAATTGTTGCGGGCCTGACAGCATTAACGGTCGCCGTGGTGATCTACTTCGCCTCTTTTATGACAGCTGCGGGTCAACTTACACCTGGAGAGTTTGTCGCTTTTATTACCGCATTGGCCATGGTGTTTGGCCCCATTCGGCGCCTCACTGCCACCAACATTGTTCTTCAGCGGGGCCTAGCAGCGGCGGACTCCATATTCACGCTGCTCGATGACCAGGGTGAGTCTGGTGAGACGCCAGATGCGCACACCCTCGTTCATCGCCACCGTGCTGATCCAACTCCCAAGGCCTATCGGCGCTTGCGGGGTGAAATTAAGTTTCAGGATGTTTCGTTTCGTTACCCTCACCAAGAGGCCTGGGCACTAGAAGGATTCAACTTGTCCATACAACCCCGGGAAGCGGTGGCGGTGGTTGGCCCCTCTGGTTCAGGAAAGTCGACACTGATTACGTTACTGGCGCGCTTCCAGAAGCCAAACAGTGGCTTGATTCTCTTGGATGGAGAGCCGATCGAGTCTTATGGGTTAGAGGAGTTGCGGTCCAATCTTGCGCTGGTTAGCCAGCGTGTCATGCTCTTCGATGGAACCATTCTTGAGAACATCTACTTGGGCAGGCCTTATGTGGATCGTGAGTTGGTTATTCAAGCGGCGAAGTCTGCCCATGCCTGGGAGTTCATCGAAAAGCTCCCAGACCAGTTAGACACGCCCCTGGGGAGCCTCGGAGACCGTCTCTCCGGTGGGCAGCGTCAGCGCATCGCCATTGCTCGAGCGTTCCTAAAAGATGCACCCATTTTGCTTCTCGATGAAGCCACGAGTGCCCTGGACCGCGAGAGCGAGGAGGCCGTTCTGGATGGACTAGATAAATTGATTCAGGGCCGTACGGTCTTGATGGTGAGCCATTCTCCCGAGCGGCTCAGGGGGGTGGCCCGCACGATCGATCTTGGCGTTCAGATGGATCGTTAGTTTGGTTACGAGTACCTATTTGTCCATCAATCGATACGGGATCGTGGCTCCTCGGTAGCCTCGAGCACCGCCTGAGGATGAAGTTCGTTCAAACAGTTGGTGTGGCCCAAGGGGCAGGTCTTCTTGAAACACGGGCTGCAGCCTAAGCCAAGCCGAACAACCTTCGCTTGCGGCGAGAGGGGCGGTGTGTAGCTTGGGTCCGAAGAGCCATAAACGGCCACCACTGGAACCCCAACGGCCGCTGCAAGGTGCATTAGACCCGAGTCGTTGGTGACCACGAGGCGCGCCAGGGCCAAGAGATCGACCGCCTGCGCCAGGGTGGTCTTTCCGGCCAGATTAATGATTGATCTCTTCGTGTCTGGCGAGGCCGCGCTCTCGCGTATGGATGCGAGCGAACCGACGGCAAGCCCTGGACCCGATGAGTTCCCGCTCCTGTTGAGTAGGGCAAGTGCCTGAAGAATTTCTTGGTTGGTATCTGCATCATTGGCTGAACCCATCAGCCAGACTTGCCAGCCTCTCTCAATGTGGCTCTGAGCCACCTCTGCGTAATAACGGGCTGGCCAGCGCTTGGCGGGGCCGTATTCCGCGCCTGCGCAGAGGGCGAGAATGGGCTGTTCGGCGCTCAGGCCCAAATCCTTCAAAAGACTGGCCTGCGCATGTGTGTCCACTTTTAGGCTCGGGGTGAAGGAGTCATTAAAGTCGAGCCCTGCTAGCCCCACATAGCGATCCACCAAACGCGGGCGCTCAGTCTTGTTTAGCC
>Ga0194119_10007378_pt1 | contig 15512 bp, 14 predicted proteins | sample TA2MahC100mmetaG_FD_148620 | JGI IMG/M metagenome (GOLD analysis project Ga0194119, IMG submission 148620) | Freshwater microbial communities from Lake Tanganyika, Tanzania - TA2015018 Mahale Deep Cast 100m | ecosystem: Environmental > Aquatic > Freshwater > Lake | place: Tanzania: Lake... | reverse complement strand
CCGCCCCCCGGAGATTCGACCGAGAGTTTTGGCCGCAATACTGCGAATAGGACGATGATGATCGCAGCGACCAGGATTTGCATGGTCATAAAGTTCGCCCAGGGGCGGTCGTGCGCGTGTTGGCCAACGGCGGTCAGGACTGCGTTGCCGACGCCCGCCAAGTGATCGTTAAACAGGGCGGTCAGCCACAATTCATGTTCGTGCATAGAAGAGTTGGAAGAGGACTTCGAGGACGGCGGCGAACGCCGCCGAGAGCAAACCCGCGAGGATGGAGAGCGGGGCGATCTCGAATATCTTCAGAATAACATAGACGCCCCCGCCCAGAATGCCGAAGCGAAGCGCGAGAACCAATCCGGCCGGGCCTTTGGGCGACTCGAGCGCGTTAGCGAGCCACCGCATGTTGAAAAACGCCCCGGCGGCGCCGATGGCGAATCCGGCTGCATGTCCGGCACCCCATTGGATGGCGGAGACGAGTGCGCCAAGCAGTCCGATCGCGACAATTGACTTGCCGAGCCGCGCGACGAGGGCTCCGTAGGGGTCACTTGGTGTCATCGGTGTCGTCGACGTCTTTCGGAAAATCGACAAACACCTTGCGGACGAGGTCGCGCATGCCGGCAGCGATGCCTATCAGCAGCCACACCAAATACCAGAAGTGTGTGCCGAAGTACTTGTCGAGGTAGTAGCCGATGCCGTAGCCGACGAGAATCGACGCGGGGAGGATTGTGGCCAGCGAGGAGTATTCACCGACCATCCGCGCGAAACTCTTTTTCTGCGGGGGCATCCGGACCTATTGTCCGTGAACGACGAGCGTGTGTCGAGCGTGGCAGCCCATGCAACTCACGCGGGCCAGGGGCGCGACGGGTTGACCCTTGCATTTGTCGGGCGTTGTCTGGTGGCATCGGACACAATTACGTTCGACAGCGGCCATGGGGCGGTTTGCGTGCTGGCCGTGGCAATTGACGCAGTTCGCGGTCCGGACGTTCTCCTTCGAATACGCCTTGTTGTGCTTGCTCCGCTCGAAGTGCTGTTGCTCCTGCGCATGGCAATTGCCGCACAGAGCGGCGACTTTGTCGGGTCCGGCGATTCGGTCTGGCGGCACGGTGCCCGTCGACGCGCGATGCTTCTCCGAAGGACCGTGGCAGATCCCGCATTCAAATTGCTTGGAATGTTTGTGGGTAGCGAAGTCGGCGATCTGATCGTTGTGGCAGGGCGCGCAGTTTTGATTCTTCGCCGGGGTCTGCGCGAACGCGGCCGCGACCCAGATCCACATGATAGCTAGCGCCATGCGTTCATCCGCTTCACAATGGTTCGATCAATTTCGGCGGGTCTGCGTTTCCCGCTCAGCGCGATGGCGAGTTTGGTTTCGTCGGTCAAGAGTTGCAGGACCCGTTCGACGCCGGGTTGTCCGAAGGCGCCGAGGCCCCACAGCGGCGCGCGTCCGACCAGTACCGCTTTCGCACCAAGCGCAAGCGCTTTTACAACATCGCCGCCGCGGCGGATGCCACCGTCCATCAACACCGGGATCTTGCCGCCGACGGCGTTTGCGACGTCGGGGAGCGCGTCGAGCGACGCCATGGCGCCATCAAGTTGGCGGCCTCCGTGGTTGGATACGACAACGGCGTCGGCCCCGTATTTGACCGCGGCGGCGCCGTCTTCCGGATGCAGGACGCCTTTGATGAGTACGGGAATCTTGGCTCCGCTTTTCAGCCACTCGACATACTGCCAGGTCATCGACGGCGTGTGCGGTTGCCACATGGCGGGGCGCGCCGGATTGACCGGCTTGCGTACTTCGCCTTCCTTGGGCACGCCGAGGTTCATGTAGCCGTAGTCGAAACGATTGCGGTTGTTGCGGTCGCGATTCGATTGGTACGAGTTGTCGATCGTGACGACGATGCCCTTGCCGCCTATATCGGCGGTGCGTCTGGCGAAGGTCTGTGCTTGGTCCTTCGTACGATGGCCGATGGTGTTCGACCACCATTGCAGCGGCTCGCCGTCGGCGAGGAGTTTTTGCACCCCGACGGCGCTGCAGATCGGAGTGCCGGTGGCGAGCGCAGCTTTGGCGACGATTTCGTCGGCGCTTGGGATGACTAGATTCTGGCCGCCGGTTGGGGCGATGATGATCGGCGTCTTGAGCTTCATGCCGAGCAGTTCGACTTCGGTCGAGACATCGGACACGTCGGTCATGAAGCGCGGCGTGAGCGCGACGCGCGAGAAGGCTTCTCGATTGGCGCGAAGCGTGTGTTCGTCTTCGGTGCCGCCGGCGATGAAGTCGAATGCGAATTTGTGGAGTCTGCGCTTGGCCGCTTCCTCGAATTCGTGGACGTTGATGGGGCCGTTGACGTCGTCGAGCTGTTGCGCCAGAAGCGGCGAGCCCGCGAGCAGGCCCATGAGATTTCGGAAACATTCACGGCGTTGCATGGTTATTTTCGCTTTCGCGCCATGATATCAGAGGCTTGCTCGGCGGCCTCTTTGACGAGCACGCCCATCTTGGGCAGCGTTGGTTCCATGTCGGCTTTCAGGCCGAAGTCTTCGAGTGCTTCGGAGGTGGTTGGGCCGATGGAGCAGATGGCGACTTTGGCGAGCGCGGCGCGGAAGACGGCTTCGTCGCGGGCCATGCGGGCGAGGTGCGGGAGTTGCATCGACGTCGTAAGCAGGAGCACGTCGACCTCGCCGTTGCATACTTTTAGCGCGGCGTCTCTTAGTGGTGCGGTGTCTTCGGGGAGGTCCCATTGATAGACGCGTACGGGCGTGACATCGCAGCCCGTGGCGCGCAAGGCGTCGAGAAGTTGTTCGTTCGACTTGCCGTACTCCTGCACGGCGACGCGGCATTCGGGGCGGTTTTCGATGGCGGCTATCAACTCCCGCCAGGTATTTGGCGAAGGCACGGTTACGGCCCACGGAACGTTCCACTCTCGCAGCACGGCGGCGGGTTTCGGGCCGCGCGGGACCACGGTTACGTTGCGGAGGGCGGCGGCGAAGGCGCCTGGCTCGCGGCGGGTAGCGAGGACTTTGTCGACGGCGCGCGTGCCGACACCAGTGAGGAGGATGACCATGTCGTACTGGTTGTTGATCAGGGCATCGTAGAAGGCGAAGACTTCGGGGTTGTCGTCGATGGGGACTTCGCGCATGGAGGGGGCGACAATGGGGTCGCCGCCGTTCTTGCGGATAAGGGTGGCCATTTCTTCGGCGCGACGCGATTCGAGGGAGAGGACGCGGAGTGCGTTGAAGGGCATGATTTATTTTAGGGGGTGGAGAAAGAGCCTCTGATCGGCGGAGGGTGCAAGGGTCTCAGTCCTGGATCGATTCCCGCTGACTGCTATTCGTCTGGTCCGCGTACACACAATGTGCGCATTCCTTGAGAAGGATAAGGCCAGCGGCTGGGATCTCTGTAAACCTTGCCGAATTGAAACATTCATACAACTGTCCGGATTTCCTCGTTCTGAACTTCATCATTCGTGGGCAGCGTGCCGCCCACGACGCCCACGGCAAGCAGAACAACAAGAGCGCTAGGACGAATCGTGTGGTCTATTCCGAGGTTCATCTTGGCGACTCTACGATAGCTGAATGAGGTTAGAGCTGGCACACATACCGCGGCCGCGCGCCAGTCCATTCCAGGTGTTTCTAATAGGTGCGTCGATTACTCCACCCGTTCAAAGGCGGTATGATTCTGGTATGACTAGGTCGAAGATTGCCATTAGCTTGCCGAAAGAGCAATTGGCCAGAGTCCACCGTCAAGTCCGAGCCGGAAGAGCCGATTCGGTGTCCGGCTATATCGCCCGGGTGCTGGCGGAGGACGAGAAGCGCGAGTCTCTCCAAGACCTGTTGCGTGATTTGATCGAGCAGCATGGCGAGCCGGCCGCAAGGGACATCAAATGGGCAGAACGCGCACTCGGACCCCGGGGGGCTTAGTACTCGATACCGGCGCGCTCATCGCACTGGAGCGCGGAGACAAACGCATGATTGCTTTGCTTCAGCAAGCTCTCCTTCGCGGCCTGGCTTTTCGGGTGCCGGCCGGCGTCGTGGGGCAGGTATGGCGAGATGGCCGAGTCCAAGCTACTTTGTCGCGGTTCTTGCGGAGTGACGAAGTGGAGATTTTTCCACTGGATGGGCAACTTGCTCGCGCTTGCGGGGAACTGTGCGGCGCCACCAACACGCGAGATGTCATTGACGCGTCGGTGGTGATGCTTGCACGGGAACGGCGAGATCCCATCGTCACAAGTGACACGGCCGACCTGCTACGCCTGGATCCGGGCGCAAAGATCATTGTTGTCTGACACGGGCGCAGCCTCGATCATCGGCGTTTTGCGGTGGCCTTTGATTCGCGTCTCTTTGCCGGGGTCGTCAACGATTCTCTCCGTGCCGATCTTGGCGCGCAGGTCTGGGGGAGTATCTGGATGTCCACGTTCGCGCCGGTCACTTCTATCGATCCTGGCATGGTGGCGAAGCCCGCCAGCAGGTCTTTCAGCGGATTGCCCGCAAGGCGCCGTTGGTGGACGATGGGAGACGCGCCGAAGGCCTCGGGAAGGTGACGCAGGCGATTGCCGGAGGAGTCGCAGACGAGGAGCAGTATCAAGTTGCCGGCCCAATACATGGCCCAGAGGTTGCTCATTTTCGCAATTTCAGGTGGGATCGCGTCGAACTGGTTGAAGCTGATGTAGGGCACCGCGACGTTGTCTATCGTGAAGAACTCGGCGGGCAGCGAGCGCAGTTTGTTTCCGTTGACATAGGCGTGCTGGTTATTGAGTTCGCGGATGGTGTTGTCACCCGTGCCGAGCGGGAGTTTGTCGATGGCGTAGGTGTAGACGCGCACCGGCTTGCCGCCCGCGTATTCCAGTAGCGTCTGGTCCGCTATCAACGGCGTGGCCGTGAGTAAGCGAACGAAATCTTAGACTGTGCCTACCAAGTTGCTTTGGCGCCGCGCGTTATACTGGCTTCCGATGCAGCAGAGTGACACGCAAGTATTCGACGCCGTCGTTGTCGGCTCGGGCGCGACAGGCGGTTGGGCGGCAAAGGTCTTGACCGAGGGCGGCATGAAGGTCGCAATGTTGGAGGCGGGCGCGAAGGTCTCGCCGCGCGAGTTTACCGAACACAAGCAGGCGTGGCAGTATCCATTCTTGGGGCAGTCGCCGAAGGTGCTGGAGGATCGCCCGATACAGGGCCAGTGTTACGCGTGCCGCGAGGGCAATCACAAGTGGTTCGTCAACGATAAAGAGAACCCCTACGTGCAGGCCAAGCCGTTCAACTGGATCCGCATGCGTGTGTTGGGCGGGCGATCGCTGAGTTGGGGGCGGCAGAGCTATCGCATGTCGGACCTCGACTTCAAGGCCGCGTCGCACGATGGCTATGGTGACGATTGGCCGGTGAGCTACGCCGAACTCGTTCCGTTCTACGAGAAGGTCGAGCGGTATGTTGGCATCTCTGGACTGGCAGAAAATCTGCCGCAGTTGCCTGACAGCATTTTTCAGCCCGCGATGCAGTTCACTTGTGGAGAGCAGATTTTTCGTGAATCGGCGAAAGCCAAGTTTGGGCGCGTCGTCACGATGGGACGCACAGCGATTCTGACCAAACCGCACAACGGGCGTCAGGCCTGTCATTATTGCGGCCCGTGCGAACAAGGCTGCGTCACAAATAGCTACTTTTCGAGCCCGTTCACGACGGTGAAAGACGCGCAGGCGACGGGGCGGTTGACGTTGATCACCGATGCAGTAGCGGCAAAGGTACTGACGAAGGACGGCAAGGCAAGCGCGGTTCAGTATATCGACCGGTTAACGCGGGACGTCCGAGAAGTTCGCGCGAGGGTTTTTGTGTTGTGTGCGTCGACGTTGGAATCAACGCGGCTGTTGATGAACTCGCAGATCTGCGGCGATAATGACGCGCTGGGCCGCTACCTGATGGACCACATCTATCAGGGTGGCGCGGCGGGTACGATGCCGCAAGTGGAGGCGCGTCCATGGGCGGGTCCGCCGCGACGGCCGACAGGGATTTATGTGCCACGGTTCCGCAACGTGAAGGAGAATGAGACAAACGGTTTCATCCGCGGGTATGGGTATCAGGGCGGGTCGACACAGTCGTTCAATATGGGCGCACCGGGGTTCGGCAAATCGTACAAAGAGGCGGTTCGGAACGGCTCGTGGGGGATTTCGATCGCGCTGTGGGGCGAGTGTCTGGCGCGGAAGGAAAACTTCGTCGAGATCGACAAGAACCGCGTCGACGCCTGGGGCGTGCCGGTGCTGAAGATCAACGCCGACTGGAGCGACAACGAGAAAAAGCTCTGGGATGACGGGCGCATTCAAGCAGCGGAGATGCTGGAAGCATCGGGCGCAAAGAACGTGCGCATGACCGGGCAGCACAGCATTCCGGGTTTTTGCATTCACGAGATTGGTACCGCGCGCATGGGCAACGATCCGAAGCGTAGCGTGGTGAACAAGTACTGCCAGGCGCACGAGATGAATAATCTGTACGTCACCGATGGCGCGGCGTGGGTGTCGTCGGGCTGCCAGAATCCGACGTTGACGATGATGGCTCTCACCGTGCGGAGTTGCGAACATATCCTCTCCAACGCGGCGCGAGGGTAGTAGGGTATCCTGAAGGTTCTCTTTGGAGATGTATGCCTGATTCAGTCCGCACAGTCTTCTGTGCCAAGTTGCAAAAAGAGCTTCCCGCTTTGGATGAGAATCCGTTTGAGAATCATCCGCTCGGACAGAAGATCTACGATTCGATCTCGAAGGACGCATGGCGCATGTGGGTGGAACACATGAAAATGCTCATGAACGAGTACCGCCTGAACCTCGGCACCAAGGAAGCGCAGGAGTTTCTCTTCGCGCAGATGGAACAGTTTTTCTTCGGCCAGGGGTCATCGCTCCCGCCGGGCTTCGTAAAAGAGTAAGCCCCCGCACGACGTTCGCCTAACCAATATGGCGCGGGTGAGACGCAGGTTCTACCAGAGCCTTCGTCTCGCCCGCTTTTTTTCGCGCGAAGGCGTACGATGGTTGTTCGATGACGCGCCGAACTTTTCTTTCCGCCGCCGCGCTGCCCGCGCTCACGCAGTCCGCCAAGCCGAATATCGTTGTGATATTGGCCGACGATCTGGGTTACAGAGATCTGGGCTATGCCGGCGGACCGCAGCAGACTCCGAACCTCGACCGGCTGGCGAAAGGAGGCGTTCGGCTCGACAACTTCTACACCTATCCGCTGTGTTCGCCAACGCGGTCGGCGCTGCTGACGGGGCGGAATCCGATTCGATTCGGACTGGCGTATTCGGTTGTGCGGCCCTGGGCCTATTACGGACTGCCCGCGGACGAAGAGTTGCTGCCGGCGTCGTTTCAAAAAGCGGGTTATCAGACGGCGATCATCGGCAAGTGGCACTTGGGCCATGCCAACAAAAAGCTGCATCCGCAATCACGCGGTTTCGATCATTTCTATGGGCACTTGAACGGCGCGATCGACTACAACACCCACGATCGTAACGGCGGCATCGACTGGCAGCGGAATGGCGTGAGCGTAAAGGAAGCCGGCTATACGACCGAGCTGTTTGCCGAGGAAGCGGTGCGGTGGCTGCGCGGGCGGGATACGTCGAAGCCGTACTTCTTGTATCTTCCGTTTAACGCGCCGCACACGCCGTTGCAGGCACCGCAGTCTCTGATAGAAAAGTACGCCGCGATCCGGAATCCGAAGCGGCGAACGTACGCCGCGATGGTGGACGCGATGGATCAGGCGGTGGGCAAGATTGCCGGCGCCATCGATTTCTCAAATACGATTCTGTTCTTTGCAAGCGATAACGGCGGGCCGCGCAGCTCGGGCGCCGACAACGGACTGCTGCGGGAAGGCAAGGCGACGACCTATGAGGGCGGCATCCGCGTCATTGGATTTGTGCACGCACCGTCGCGATTGAAACCGGGAGTGTCGAACCAGGTGATGACGATGTGGGACGTGCTGCCGACGCTTGCGGGCGCGGCGGGCGTGCAGTTGCAGACCAAAGAGCGGCTCGATGGCTTGAATCTGTGGCCGGTGCTGACTGGCCAGGAACCGCGGGTACCCCGCCACGGTTTGTTCTTTTGCACACAGCCCGAGTCGGGTGTGAAGCAGTATGCGGTGCGCGACGGCGATTGGAAAATGGTGCGGACGATGACAACGCCGGTGCGGGAGGAACTGTTCAACATTGCGGAGGATCCGTACGAGCGGAACAACGTGCTCGGCAACGAGTACGCGATGGGGTTCACAATGCGCAAGCTGCTCGACGATTGGATCGCGCTGCATCCGCGCGGCGATGTGATGTACTCGGCGGCGCCGCATCCGGGCTGGGTTGCGCCGTCGGATTGGGCGAAGGCCGTTGTCGAGTAACTATAATCAAACGAGCTAACGGGTTCCTCATGGTTCGTCTCTTCCTCGTCTTTTCGCTTTCGATTGATGCCTTTGCGCAGTCGAGCGCGGGCACAATTACCGGTACGGTGAAAGACCCGACCGGGGCTGTCATTCCCAGCGCGAAGGTGACGGTGCTGCAAGTCGAGACGGGCCGCGCCAATCAACTCACCGCGAATGCGGAAGGCTATTATTCAACGCCCCCGGTAAATATCGGTCGCTATAAGATTCGCGTCGAGATGGATGGCATGAAGGCGTGGGAAGGCGAGGTCGTCTTAGAGACGGGGCGGACGGCGGTGGTCGATCCGGTGATGCGGCCGGGGAGCGTAAGCGAAACGATTGAAGTGACCGAGACGTTGCCGCTGGTGTCGCCGACCGATCCGACCGATGCGACGACGCTCGATTCGGAGCGAATAAAGAATCTGCCGATCAACGGACGTAATTTGAATACGCTGCTGGGAAGTGTTACGCCGGGCGTGGAGGCGTCGGAAGATGTCAACGGCGGTGTACGAATTTCGGGGTTGATGGGTTACTCCACCGATTACGTGCAGGATGGCGCGGCGGCGAACAATCGCGAGTTCGGCGGGTCGGCGGGGTTGCAGGGATTGGAGTCAATCGGTGAAGTGCGCGTTGAGACTTCGACGTCGTCGGCGAAATACACACGGCCAACGAGTGTGATCATCACAACGCGGGGCGGCACGAATCGCCTGACTCTGGCGGTGTTTGAAACGCATCGGAACAACGCATTTGGAGTGGCGCGGGCGCGGCAGGATGTGTTCTTCGACGGGCGGCCCTTTAAAACGCCGAAGCTAATCCGGAACGAATTTGGCGGGTCGGTCGGCGGGCCGGTGGTGCTGCCAAGTTTCGGGTTGAACGGCAAGAGGTTCTACAACGGCAAGAACCGCACCCACTTCTTTTTTGTGCGCGAAGGCGCGGAGTTGGTGCAGGGCATCACGCGCGAGTTCCGTGTGCCTACGGCGGCGATGCGCAACGGCGATTTTTCGGATCTGATCGACGCCCAGGGGCGGCGAATTCAACTTTACGATCCGTTAACAACGCGGCAAGAGGAGTTCCCCAACGGCCGACTGGTGTCGGTGCGCGATCCGTTTTCGAACAACCAAATTTCGCCGCAACGGTTGAGTGCGTTCACCAAGCGCATTTACGACATCACGCCGCTGCCGACCGATATCACCAACCCGGTGAACTCGAACAATCTGAAGATCGCCGTGCCGCTGAGCAATTTTCCCAACATGAGCGACAACCCGACGACGCTGCGCTTCGACCACCGCTTTACCGACAACGATAGCTTTTTCATCAAGCTCAATCGCTCGAACCGGCGCAACCTCTTTCTCGGCACGGGCGGGGCCACGGGCGCACCGACGAAAAACTGGGAAGCGAATACAACATTTCTGCCGGTCTTGAGCCGGTCGATCGCATTGAGCTGGGTAAAGACGTTTGGCGCGGCGTTCAACGTGGAGACACTGGCGAACCGCACCTGGCAGTTGGCCAAAACGGTGACGGGCCTCGAACAACGCGACTACGCGGCCGAGTACGGATTGCCGAATCCGTTGGGCGAGATCGGCTGGCCGTTTCTGCAAAGCACCGGCTTCATGAACTACGTCGAGGGCGACAACCGGCGCGAACTGTACTCGATGATTTCGAACGTCGAGCAGAACTACAGCTACATTCATAAACGCCACAATTTTGCGTTCGGGTTCCGGTTCCATCAAGAAAAACAGGTACTGCTGCCGGACCAAGGGACGATCTCGGGCGCGGCATGGTTCAACAGTCTGGCGACGGCGCTGGAGTCGTCGACGCAGGGAACGACCGTAAATCCTGGCACGACACCACAGACCGGGCATGACGCGGCGAACTTCTATCTTGGCTACGCGGGCCAGTATCAGGTGGGTTTGAAACGCGGGTTGATGCGGGTGCGCGAGTACAACTGGGGGCTTTACTGGCAGGACTCATGGCGCGTCAACCCGAGGCTTACGCTCACGCCGGGCGTGCGCTGGGACATCAATCCCGCTTTCACCGAGCGCGATAATTTGCTCAACGCTTTCGATCTGGAAACGAAGTCGCTGATGCTGCCGGAATCGCTCGATCACTACTACAAACTGGGCGCGACGACGCCGGCTGTTGTGAATGTGTTCGAGCGCGTGGGCGTGAAGTTCACAAGCGCGGAACAACTCAAGAGGTCGAAGCAGTTGTTTCCGTCGAATCTGTACGACATCGGCCCGCGTGGCGGGTTCGCATACAAGATCACCAACAACGACCGGCCGATCATTATTCGTGGCGGCTACGGGCTTTACATTTCCGCGGTGCCGATGCGAACGCTGCTGGCGCAGTTTTCGGGGCTGCCGCCGTTCCGAGCGGACTTTACCTACAACCCGAACTCAGCGGCGCAAAGTCCCGATGGGATCTCGAACTATCTGCTGCGGAACGTGCCGCCGATTCAGGCGGGTGTGAACAGCCGCGATCTGATCGATTTGGACGATCCAACGTCGGTTTCCCGCGGGCGGACGGTGACCGGCATGGATGGCAAACAGCCGAGCCTGAAGATTCACGAGTGGAATCTGGCGCTCGAAAAACAGCTTGCCAAGACGACGGTGATTCGCTTGGCTTATAAAGGCAAGAAGGGCGTCAATACCGACCAGCTCTTCAACATCAACGCGACACAGACGGACTACATCTGGTATCTGACCACGGGACGCGCCTTGCCCGCGGGCGAGTTCGCGAATGTTCTGCGCCGTCCGTTCGACCAGAACGCCTACACCGATATCCGTATCCTCCAACGGAGCGGGATGATCAACTCGTCGATCTGGTCGTTGGAGTTTGAGCGGCGCATGAACAACGGCTTGCAGTTCCAGGCATTCTACACGCTGACGAACTCGCTGCGGCTGGCCGGCAATTCGTTCCGTGACGATGTGGTGTCGTCGCCGTCGGCATATCTGCCGGGCGCGGTACCCACGGACTTTCGTGAGTTGAATAAGTTTCTGTTCTACGATCGGGACACGGGAGTGCCGAAGCATCGCATCCGTTGGAATTGGATCTGGGAAGTACCGGTGGGAAAGGGCCGCAAGTTCCTGCGCACCTCAAACAGCTTCGTCAATGCGGCGCTGGGAGGATGGACAATGACGGGATCGGGAACGGTGTTGTCGACGTGGTATGCGATGCCGACGAATAACTGGGGCGAGATGGGGACGTTCGAGGTCTATCGAAACGCGAAGAGAATCCTCGATTGCCGCAATACCCCAGCGCTCGCAACCAACCCGCGCGACGAGCGGTGTATCGAGGGCTACCTCTGGCATAACGGCTACATCAGCGAACGATTGATCAACAGCCGGAACCCGGCCGGGCTGCGCAACGGCGTGTTTGGATTACCGGACGATTACAAGCCGGCGCAGAAGCCGGTGAATCCCTGGCCGAAGGGCGGTTTGCCGACCGATCCGAACAACGCCGATTACGATACGAATGTCGTTTACCTGCCGATTATTACTGGCGGCGTGGTCCGTACCAACTTCGACACGGGACTGCATCCGTGGCGAAATCAATACAAGCTGGGGCCGTTCAATTGGACGTTGGATTCGTCGATCCGAAAATTCTTCCGCTTCCGTAAGGACAGCGCGCATCCTTACCTGCGCACCGACATCGACGTGTTCAACGTTTTCAATGTGCATGGACTCAATGTGCCAGGCGCCGATGGTATCGCGAGCCTGGCCAACAGCTACGGTGGCGTTGGCATCCGCCCGCGGCAGGTGCAGATGACGATGCGGTTGGAGTTTTGACGGTGACGCCCGAACCGATCACGGCCGATCCGCCGCGCGCGATTGATCATCCGGCGTCGCGGCAGCAGTGGCTGCACTTGACGTTTCTGCATTGGACAATCGGCCGCGACACGTTGCGGCGCCAGATTCCGCGCGAGTTGGAACTGGATCTGTTCGACGGAAAAGCGTGGATCGGACTTGTGCCATTCAATTTGCAGTTCGGCGGAATGGGAACGTTTCCAGAGACCAATGTTCGGACATATGTGGTCGATGCGAAGGGAAGGCGGGGGGTGTGGTTCTTTTCGCTCGACGCGGCACGACTGGCGGCTGTTGTCGGCGCGCGAGTGGCGTATGGGCTGCCGTATTTCTGGAATACGATGTCGGTGACGGTCGCCAATGGCGCCGTTACCTATCGGAGTAAACGGCTGCATGGACCGGCGGGCTTTTCCGATATTGTTGTACAACCGGGTGTGGTGATCAACGAGCCGACGGCGTTCGAGCATTTTCTTACGGCGCGGTGGCGATTGTTTGCGCGGCGGTTCGGGCGGATCGTATCGGCGGACGTGGATCATCCTCGGTGGCCTCTGCAGCGTGCGGTTGTGGAAAAACTCGAGCAGAATCTGGTGCCCGTAAACGGCGCCCCGATTGTGCATTTCAGCAGTGGTGTGGCGGTGCGAGCCACGTGGCCTGAGTCAGTCTGACAGGCGATCGCGCTTTCCGCTAGATGTCCGGCGAAACCGCCCAAGTCAAGCGGCGCGCCCGCGGACGGTATACTGAAAAATAGCCCTCCGCAGTTCCCGTCTTTCTCCCCGTACAAATGATATCCGTCAGCAATGTGTCCATGCGCTTTGGCGCAAAGATTTTGTTTGAAGAGGTCAGCACGACCTTCGCGCCCGGCCGGCGGTTTGGCCTGACCGGGCCCAACGGCGCCGGCAAGTCGACGTTTATGAAGCTGCTCAGCGGCGAGACCGATCCGCAGAAAGGCGTCGTCACCAAGCCCGCCAAGATTGGCGTCATCAGCCAGAATCAGAACGCTTACGACGACATGCGGGCGATCGACTCGGTCATCATGGGCAATCGCCGGCTGTGGGATGCATTGACCGAGCGCGAGGTTCTGTACGCCAAGGCCGACCTCTCGGATGAAGAAGGCATCCGGCTTGGCGAACTCGAAGGGATGGTCGGCGAAGAAGACGGGTACTCGGCCGAGTCCGACGCAGCGATTTTGCTAGACGGCCTGGGCATCACCGAGGCGCTGCACGAGCGCAAGATGAGCGAATTGCAAGGCGGCCAGAAGGTCCGCGTGCTGCTGGCGCAGGCGCTGTTCGGCAATCCGGAAGCGCTGCTGCTGGACGAACCGACCAACCACCTTGATCTCGACTCCGTGCACTGGCTCGAATCGTTCCTCAACAATTACAAGGGCACGCTGGTCGTCATCTCGCACGACCGCCACTTTCTCAACACCATCTGCACGCACATCGCCGACATCGACTACGAAACGATCATCACCTACACCGGCGGCTACGACGACATGGTGCTGGCCAAAACCCAGGTCCGCGCGCGTGTGGAAGCCGACATCGCGCAGCGGCAGAAGAAAATCGCGCAGTTGCAGGACTTCGTTTCGCGCTTCAGCGCGGGCACGCGCGCCAGCCAAGTGCAGTCGCGCAAGAAGGAAATCGAGCGGTTGCAGACGTCGGACCTGCAACGTTCGAACATTCAACGCCCATTCATCCGGTTCAACTTGAAGCGCCCGAGCGGCCGTATTCCGTTGGAGTTGAAAGATTTTTCGCGCGCCTATAGCGATCTATCGATTTTCAGAGGTTTCAGCGGGATGTTCGAGCGCGGCGAAAAAATCGCGGTGCTCGGCAAGAACGGTATCGGCAAGACGACGCTGGTGAAAGCCCTGTTGGCAAACGGAACCGGGCCGTACGATAAGGAACTCGATCTCGCGCAGGGTTCGGGCGATGTGACCTGGGGCCATGAAGTGCAGATCGGTTATTTTGCGCAGGATCACCGCGAGTCGATCGCGCGCGGCATGACGGCCTTCGAGTGGCTGCATCAGTTTGACCCGCAAGCCAGCCGCGACGAAATCCGCGGGCTTCTGGGTCAGATGTTGTTTAGCGGCGAAGAGGGCATGAAGCCGACCGAAGCGTTGAGTGGCGGCGAGGCGGCACGATTGATCTTCTGTCGCTTGATGCTGGAGAAGCCAAATTTCCTCGTCATGGACGAGCCGACCAATCACCTCGACCTGGAATCGATCAACGCGCTGAACTGGGCGATTCGCAAGTTCGAGGGTACGGTCATTCTCGTCACCCACGACGAGGATCTGATTGCCGAAGTGGCAACACGGATTTGGCAGTTCGAGGACGGGCGGATCGTCGACTTTAAGGGAACGTACGAGGAGTTTCAGGCGACGGCTAGCGTGGCGGGGTAGGCCGCGCTCATCTCTGGAAGCACAGCAACACGGTCAGAGGTACTTCGCAGCCTCCTCATCGCTCAAGCGGGTCAACTTCTGTTCGTCCTCGCTGCCGGTGGCTAAGTACTCGTACTCGATTTCGTACAAGTAGTAAGTGCCGCACTCTGGGCACTGGTCAAGTTCGGGTGACCGCGTTTTACCGGGTTCGGTATCCTTGATGCGTTTGAGCTTCCCGGCCTCGAGCGGCAGGAAGGTGTCCTGCTCCTCGCGCCCGTGTGTTTGCATCGCACGGCAGAAGTGCGGCAGCTTCGTGCAAATCGAGCATTGCTTCTTCATTCGGATCCTCTCTACGAACCGAACAACTTCACCGGCGTTGGCGAGCGTCAGCGGAAACAAGCGGACTTCACCACCGGCGAATTGTATCGAGGTATACGACGTGATCGTCTTGTGCGTAATATCGACGATCGCGATCAACTCCGTCCACGAGAACCGAGCACCGTCGCGCCGGGTAACTCCATCGTGATCGAGCACGCTCGGCCCGAGCCGGTACTCGCGCCAGAATAGCCCAGCGCAGATCAAATTAATCACCACCGCGAACGCAACCGCAAGCAGGCTGTGATGCTTAATCCCAAAGCTCGCGATGATAAGTCCAAAGAATAGAAACATCCCTCCGACGACACCGACGCGCACGAAGTAAGACCGGTCCAATCGGGCCTCGACTTTGACCATCGCAATATTATGTACATAATCGATTCGTGCCCTACACTCGCCGCGCTTTGCTCACGCTTCCCGCCGCTTCCGCCCTGGCGCAGACTCAGCCGCTACACCGCTTCCCGCGCATGGTGCAGGAGTGGTTCGTCACGCAGGTCCGCGAGGCCGAACGACGCGGGCTGCGCGCCAAGGCGGATCTCACCACGCGCGCCGACGCGGAGAATTACGTCTATGCCGCGCGGCAGAAAGCACGCGCGTGTTTT
>Ga0194119_10007373_pt1 | contig 15520 bp, 10 predicted proteins | sample TA2MahC100mmetaG_FD_148620 | JGI IMG/M metagenome (GOLD analysis project Ga0194119, IMG submission 148620) | Freshwater microbial communities from Lake Tanganyika, Tanzania - TA2015018 Mahale Deep Cast 100m | ecosystem: Environmental > Aquatic > Freshwater > Lake | place: Tanzania: Lake... | reverse complement strand
CTATGTGCAGCACTACCACAGCGAGCGCAATCACCAGGGTCTGGCGAACCGGATCATCTGCCCGGAGGCGGGCCATCCGGGAGCGTCGGGTGCCATCCAGCGCCGTCAGCGCCTGGGCGGCATGTTGAACTATTACTACCGCAACGCCGCCTGACCCCACGAAGTCGTGACCGCCCCCGCCATGTTGCATCAGTGATGAACGGCTGATACGCCGAAGGTCTGCGCCGTGTCCACGATTTTGGCGCCTCTTGCTTGATCTGCGGAGTCTCCGGAGCATTCGCCGGCTCAAGTTCCGAAGTTTCGCACAGACCTGAATCCACTGGGTGGCCTTGGGGTGCGGCTGATCGAGTTTTCGGACCATACGGGGTGGCCTTGGGGTGAGGCTGATCGAGTTTTCGGACCATACGGGGTGAACCAGGATCGCGACCACTATCAACGCAGAAGGGATAGCCAAGGCCGCAGAGAGCAGGACCAAGAAACGCATCACGCGGGTGGCAGTGGACTGAGCGGGGCGCGGGTTGGACATGGCTTCCTGCATTATCGTCGGAAAGAGGCTTCCACTGTATGCCGAAAGGCGCAAGGGCCGGCGCTCCAGAGGAGGCCGGCCCTTGCGGTAGGTTGCGATGGTTAGCGGATTACCAGGTGGCGCGAAGACCGAAGCGGAAGGTCCGCTGGTCGTCGACGGCGCTGGTGATGCGCATAAAGGCGGCGTTGTTGAAGTTATTGTTCGGGTTGTTGAAGTGCGGGGTGTTCGTGAAGTTGAACGATTCCGCACGGAACTGGAGCTTGAAGCGTTCCCCGATCGGGAAGTCGCGGAACAGACTCAAGGAGAGATTGGCGACACCGGGCCCGCGGAGGATATTGCGGCCAGAGGTACCGAAACGAGTCTGCGTGACGCCGGCGAAGGCAGTCTTGTCGAAGAACTCGTCCAGGCTGCCAATCTTGGCAACATCCGTCTTGACCTGGTCGGCGGTCTGGGTGTTGCCAGGAGCGTTGAGGGAACCGCCATCGGCGACGACCGTGAAGGGCCGGCCGGCGATGAGGGAGACGTTACCGTTGAGCTGCCAGCCGCCAAGGATCTTGGAGGCGACGCCTTCCTGAGCGAAGGCCTTGCCCTTACCGGTGGGCAGTTCATAGACGAAGGCCATCTGGAACATGTGCGGCGTGTCGAAGCCCGCCAGCGCGCGGTTGCGGCTGAGGTGGGGCAGGTAGTTGAAGGTCATGCCGGCCCAGCCATCGTCGTCGGTCATGTTCATGGCCTTGGACCAGGTATAGGCACCCTTGAGCATGAGGCCCTGCGAGAACTGCCGGTTGATGGCAACCTGCAGCGAGTGGTAGTTGGTGTTGGCAAAACCCTGCCAGTAGAGGGTAGATGCCGTGCGGCCGAACCTGGCGGCAAAGGGACGGCCGGCGGCGCCGGCACCGGGGGCGGCGGCGTTAGCGTCCCAATCGGCGAAGGACCGAACGGTGGCCGTGCCGACGTAGCCGACGGAGGTGATGAGGTTGGCCGGGAGGTTGCGCTCCACGAAGAAGTTCCAGGACTGGACGTAGCCGCGTTCGACCGAATCGCCGGCGATGGTGCGCATCTGGGCGGTGGGCGGAAGCGGGACGGCCGGCTGGCTCAGGTCAGGACCCGAGAAGAGCGGGATGCCCTGGGAGAGCGACTGGAACGGCTGGTAGGCGTTGGGAGCGTTGAACTCCTGCGCCACGGTGGAGGGATAGAAGCCGCGCAACGGACGGGCGAAGGGCATCGGGTTGTAGGTGATGCCATAGCCGGTGCGGACGACGGTCTTCTCGTTCACGCGGTAGGCAATGCCGAGGCGGGGAGCGAACATCTTCTTGCTGGTGCCGATCCCGAGGTCCTTTGGATTATTGCCGCGGCCGCCGAGGAGCACCATGTTGGTGTTCTCATCCCACTGTTCGATACCGCCGAAGCCGGAGCGGGTCATCATGGGATAGAGCTCATAGCGGAGGCCCATGCTGATGGTCAGCTTGCGGTTGACCTGCCAGCGATCCCGGAAGTAGAAGCCCATCTGGTTGTTGAAGGCAACCATCTTTTCCCACTGCAGGGTCTTACCCATGAGGTTGGGCAGGCCGAGCAGGAAGGCGCCGTAAGAGTTGAACTGGCTGGTGGGCGTGCCGGGGGTACCGGTGACGGTCTGGTTGAAGATGAAACGGCCGCGGGGACCGAAGCCGATTTCCGGCTGCCAGTGGTTGAGCCAGTGGCGGACGGCTTCAAAACCGAAACGCATGTCGTGGGCGCCCTTGATGACGCCGAAGTTCTGCGTGGTGGTGTAGGAGGTATCGGAGTAGAAGTAGGGGCTCCAGCCTTCGGGGTTACCGAGGTCGGTGTAGCCGCTGACGGCGAAGCTGGGCATGCCGCTTTCCCGGATGCTGGCGCCGTTGGTGCCGGGGATTCCCAGGGTGTCGAGGCCGATGTTCTGGCCATAACCGTCGGGGGTGATGGCGGAACCGGTGCGGGTCCAGCCGGCGACGCCGTCCCAGAGGAAGGTGGGCGAGATGGTGTAGGTCCAGCCAACGGTGGTGACCTGGGCGAGCACGGTGGCATCACCGATACCGCCGTCGCAAACGCAGGGACCGCCGGCGGCGCCGAGGCCGAAGTTGCCCTTCACGAGGGCATCCATGGCGCCGTACTTGCCGAAGAGGGCGAGTTTGCTGGTGGGGTTGTAGTTGATCTTGATGTCGTAGTTGTCTCGATCCATGCTCTGGGTGCCAGACGAGAAATAGTTGGCGTTGTTGCCGAGCTGGTTCGGGAGCGGGGTAAGATCAACCAGCTTCCGGGCTACGGGGCTGATGCGCGCGGCCGGAATGAGGTTGCCAGGGAAGGGGGTGCGGCCGGAGCCGTTGACGGCGCCGGTGTTGGGATCGAACAGCGTGTTGTACGCACTGAAGTTGCCGGCGCGCTGATCGGCCGTGGGAACGGTGAACAGGCGGCTGCGGTTGACGCGCTCCCGGAGACCTTCCCAACCGCCGAAGAAGAAGAGCTTGTTCTTGACGATGGGTCCGCCGATGGTGAAACCGGGGATCGTGATGAGGCTCTTGGGGGTCTTGGGGTCACGGAAGAAGAAGTTCTTGGCGCCGAACTTGTGGTTTTCGTGCATCAGGAAGGCGGAACCGTGCAGTTCGTTGGTACCGGACTTGGTGATGACCGTGATGGCGGCGCCGCCGGCCATGCCCTGTTCGGCGTCGAAGTTATTGGTGGAGATGTTCACGGTTTCGACGGTTTCGGCCGGGGCCACGTAGGCGGTGTGGTGCGGGAGCCAGATGTGGACGCTGGTAGCGCCGTCGAGCTTGGTGACGTTGTTGTTCCGGTTGACGCCGTTGACGTTGGTGGTCAGCGAGCGGCCGGGGGTGGAACCGGGCGAATTCTGATAGCGGCCGGGCGTGGCGCCGGGCACGAGGTCAATCAGACTCTGGTAGTTGCGGTAGCGGGGCAGGGGCAGATTGCGCACCTGGGTTTCGCCGAGTTCGACGTGAACGTCCGCTTTGTCCGTCTGCAGGGAAGCGCCGGAGGCTTCGACGGTAACCTGGTCGGCGACCTGGCCGATCTCAAGAGAGATGGGGACACGGGTCACGGTGTTGACCGTGATGGCGATGCCGGTCCGCGAGACGGTGCGGAAGCCGGTGGCCGTGGCCTTCAGGTCATAGTTGCCGGGTTGCACATTCTGGAAAAGGAAACGGCCTTCGGTATCGGTGGTCGTTTCCCGGGTCTGGCCGGTCTGGGTGTTGGAAATGGTTACGTTAGCAGATGGGACGATAGCGCCGGACTGATCGGACACGGTTCCGACAAGGGAACCGTAAAGCACCTGAGCGTTCGCAACGGGTGCGATGGACAGGATCATGATCAGGGGCAAAAGGAACCGCAGCTTCAGAAATTCTCGATTCACTGTTTCTCCTGTGAAAATTTAATGCACATCTCAGAACGATACAGTATTGGTTACTCGTAGCACAATAGTCAATTGGGGTAGTCGAGTGACGGTTACCGAGGGCGGCCGGTCCCTTGGCGGAGTTGGAGGCGGCCGGAGGGAGGCGCCGGGAAGGATTCGGAGGTGGCGCCGGGCCATTCGACGAGAATTTCCGCAGGCGCGGGAGAGGGCGGGAAGCCGAAGTGGACGCGGGAATCGGAGGCACTGAGGTAGCTGCCGTCGGTCTGAGCGCGGCGCCATAGGGTGGGTTGGCCGGGACGAAGTAGGCCGACGCGGGCACCGAGCGCCTGGCGGTTGGCGGCGGCGCCGGTGAGTTCGACTGTCAGCGAGGTTCCCTTTGCCGGGGCGTCGTTGCGCCAGAGGCGGACGGGCCCGTTGTTGTTCGAAATGATGGCGTCGAGGTCCCCGTCGTTATCGATATCGCCGACGGCGAGGCCGCGAGAGACCTCCTCGGGCTGGAAGCGCATGACTTCGGCGAAGCGGCCGGCAGCGGAGCGGAAGAGTTGGGAGGGCTGGCGGAAGGGGGCAGGCGAACCGCGCTGCGCATCGATAGTCGTGACGGCACCGTTGGCGACCATCAGGTCGAGGGCGCCATCGTGATCGAAGTCGAGCAACCGGGCGCCGAAGCCGGTCATCATGAGGCTGGCGGGGCCCATGCCGGAGGGGAGGATGGCGTCCTCAAAGTTGCCGGAGGGATCGGGGCGATAGAGATTGTTTGTTTCGAGGGCGAGGTTAGTGACGAAGATGGAGTCCCGGCCGGAGTTGTCGAGATCGGCGGCATCGACGCCCATGCCGGCCTGTGCCTTGCCTTCGGCGCTGAAGGCGACGCCGGCCAGAAGCGCCTCTTCGGTGAAGCGGCCCTGACGGTTGCGCCAGAGATGATTGGGGACGCCGTCGTTGGCGACATAGATATCGATCCAGCCGTCGCGGTCCTGATCGAAGCAGACGACGCCAAGGCCCTTGCCGGGAACGGCGCCGATGCCGGAGGAGACGGTGACGTCGGAGAAGCGGCCGGCGCCTTCGTTGCGGAAGAGGCGGCTGGGCAGGCCTTTGTAGCTGGAGGGGTTGCAGTAGTCGGGCTGGCCGGTGGGGGCGGAACAGGGGATATTGCGGGCGACGGCGTAATCGAGATAGTTGGCAACGAAGAGATCGAGGCGGCCGTCGCGGTCATAGTCAACGAAGGCGGCGCTGGAGGACCAGCGGGGATCATCGACGCCGGCGGCGCGGGTGACGTCTGCGAAGGTGCCGTTGCCGTTGTTGCGATAGAGGACGTTGGGGCCGAAGTTGGTGAGGTAGAGATCGGGGTAACCGTCGTTATCGAAGTCACCGACGGCGGCGCCCATGCCGTAGCCGGTGTGACCGAGGCCGGCGGCGGCCGTCACGTCGGTGAAACGGAGTTGGCCGGAGGGGATGAACTCGTTGCGGAAGAGGCGGTTGGGCGGGTTGGAGGCGGATTCGAGCGAGCCGGATTGGACGAGGTAGACGTCGAGATCGCCATCGCGGTCATAGTCGAACAGAGCCACGCCGGCGCCCATGATTTCGGGGAGGAGGAAGCGGCCCGACGCGCCGCTGGTGTGGGTGAAATCGAGCCCGGCGGCGGCGGCGTGTTCGGTGAAGGGCTGTTGCGGGGCGGCGGGTGTTTCGGGCCGGGAGCAGGAGTAGGAGAGCAGCAGGAGGAGGAACGGAATGGATTTCATTTGGATGCGGGGCGGCGCGACTTCAGGGAGGCGAGGAGTTGGAGGTAGTGCGTGCGGTTGGCGTCGTTGGCGGCGGCAGCGGCTTCCAGATGGCGGATGGCCTCCGGGATGTTGTTGCGGCGGATGTAAATGTTGGCGGCGTTGAAGTGGGCCTGGGGATAGGCGGGGCGCTGGGCGAGGGCGCGTTCGGTAAGGCGGAGGGCTTCGTCGAAGCGGCCGGTAGCGGCCAGGATAGCGGCGAGGTTGTTGTTGGCTTCGGGATGATTGGGATTGAGGGTGATGGCTTGGCGGTAGGCGGCGGCGGCTTCCTGGGACATGCCACGGGAGCTGAGAAGAACGGCGTAGTTGTAGTGGGTTTCGTCGCGGTTGGGATTCAGGGCGAGGGCCTGCTGGAAGTGGTGGGAGGCTTTGTCGAACTGGCCGGCGCGGCCGTAGAGGGAAATGAGATTGATGTGCGCCTGCTCCTGGCGGGGGTCGAGGGCGAGGGCCTGTTCGTGGAGGAGGATGGCCTGTTGCCAGTCGCCATTGGCGGCGACGGCCTTGGCCTTGGCGAGGAGGGGCAGGACACCGGCATTGAGGGCGTGGACGGCGACGAGGAGGGGGTCCTCCGGCGGGGGAGCGCCGGTGCGGTTCTGTTCGTAGAGGGCGAGGTGGGCGCGGGCCTCGTCCTCCCGGCCGAGTTGGCGGGTGGCGAGAGCGAGGGCGTAGCGGGCAGCGCCATAGGAGGGGAAGAGCTGACAGGCGGCGGTGTAGGCGGCGACGGCGCGTTCGGCATTGCCTTCGGCGGAATAGGCGCGGCCGGCACCGTAGCGGGCGGTTGGCGATTGGGGGTGGGTGGCGATGATCTCCTCGAACATGCCGCGGGCGGCGGCAGTGTCGCCGGAGGCGAGGAGTGCGTCGGCAAGGCCGAGGCGGGAGGCGAGGTAATCCGGTTTCGCCTTGAGGGCGCGGCGGAAGGCTTCGACGGCCGCGGGGTAGTCGGCCGCGGCTGCATGGAGAAGGCCGAGGTAGTGATTCCAGCGGTGTTCATTGGGCGCGAGCAGGTGGGCACGGCGGTAGAGGACGAGAGCGGCCTGCGGGCGGTCATGCGTGTGGAGGCGCATGGCCACGCTGCCGTTTTTCTCCGGATCCTCGGGGGCGGCCTGGAGTTCGCTATACGCCTGTTCGAGGCTCTGGCGGACAGAGGGGAGGAAGCCGGCGGTATCGAGCGGGGGAATGGCGGGGAGGCCGGGCCGGCTGCAGGCGGACAGGACGAGGAGGAGAGTCAGCAAAACGCCCTGGCGGTGCATAGGTAGAAGTCTAGCGCGGTAGCAGCGTCCGCCGCCCGGTTTCTAGACTCCCCCTTTCAAACCGTGCGTGCGGTTTTCCCGCACACGGCTTACCGATGATCTTCGGGCAGTGGCTTGCGCCGGGTATTTCACGGTGCCCATCAACTTATGCAGTCCCATTCCACCGAGTTGATCGCCAGTAAAAGGCGGACGTTTCGTCGCTCGCTGTCCTCCCCGCCGATACTGCCAGCGGCGCAAACTCCGAAAGACAAACCCATCCATCTTGTTGAACTCCCGGTCGGCATTACCCGTCCGGAAGTAGTTTCCCCAGCCGCGAAGCACGGGTGTCAGTTCCGCGATGATCTGCTTCACATCTTTCCCGCTTTGCCGCTTACTGGTCAATTCTCGCACGCGGTCCCGGAGCTTCTTCGTCGCCTTCGGGCTCGGCCACCGCTGCATATAATGCTTACTCGGCGCCCGCTGTATGCTCCGCTTCTTGCGAATCGTGCATCCCAAAAACACAAAGCTCTCCTTGCCCCGGCTCAAATTCACCAGCCGCGTCTTCGCCGGATGCAGCGTCAATCCCAGCCGGTTCATCACCAGCCCGATCCGCCGGAGCGCTTCCTTAGCCTGCGATTCCGTCCGGCACATCGCCACGAAATCATCGGCATACCGGACCAGGACTCCAAGCTCGCTACACCGCGATGCCCAGATCCGGTCCAGCTTGTTCAGGTAGATGTTAGCCAGCAACGGCGAGATCACTCCGCCCTGCGGGGTTCCCGCCAGCGTTTCCCTCACCGTGCCGTCCTCCATCACTCCGGCTTCCAACCATTGGCCGATTAACTTCAATACCCTCCGATCCGAAATCCGCTCCCGCAACAACTCCATCAAAGTATCTCGCTGGATGTTGTCAAAGGAAACCGCCGCAGACTACCCACCTCCGGGACTATCCGGATCGGGTCACCATCATCCGCAGGCATCATCCCTTTGAAGGAGAGTGCCTCGAAGTCCTTCGTCATCTAAAGAAGCAGAACCGGTTGCTCTTCGTCGTCATTCTGCCAGATGGCAGTAAATCGCATATACCCGCCGAGTGGACCGACTTCAAAGCAGGCCCGTCCACGGCGGCACAGAACACAGCAGTCGTTGGCGCGCCGGAGCACTTGCTTGCCCTCCGCGTTTTGACAGATGCTCTCTTGCAACGCACCACCTCAGCGGCGGTGACGTCACAGTCGAGTCCGGCGCAGGAGAGCCATGCCGCAACTGAATCTGAACTTCACCGACATTCCCATTCCACAGGAGTCTCTGTGGGAGGACCTCCACAACGAACAGAAGCACCTGATTATCGAGGCGTTCGCCAAGCTGATGCTGAAGGCCGTGGCGGATTCGCATCCGCCGAGTCCGGCGGAACCAATAAAGGAGGTTGCCAATGACTGACCTCTCGAAAGTGAAGCCGTCCCATTCGGCGCGGCAAGCCTTCATCTACGTCCGCCAATCCTCCGTCTCGCAGGTAGAACATAACCGCGAATCTACGGCGCGCCAATATGCACTGGGAGATCGCGCACAACAACTCGGCTGGCCAAAAGACAACATCGTCATCATCGACGACGATCTCGGCCTCTCCGGCTCCACGACCAATAAGCGCTCCGGTTTTGCGCGCATGATCAGCGAGGTGGCGCTCGGCCACGTAGGGATGATTCTCGGCCTCGAAGTCTCCCGCCTTGCGCGCAATAATGCTGACTGGTACCGCCTCCTTGAATTGTGCGGACTGACCGACACGCTCATCGGCGACGCCGATGGCGTTTACCACCCCGCCCTTTTCAATGACCGGCTCCTGCTCGGACTCAAAGGCACGATGAGCGAAGCGGAACTCCATATCATTCGTGCCCGCCTCGACGGCGGTATCCGGAACAAGGCCGCGCGCGGCGAACTGCGCCGCGGCTTACCAGTAGGCTTCGTTTGGGGGGATGACGACGGGGAGGTCCTCTTTCATCCCGACCAAGCAGTGGTAACCGCGGTCCGCTCCGTCTTCGAACGATTCGCCGAATTCGGCTCGGCACGGCGCGTCTGGCTATGGCTACGCGCGGAGGCGCCGTCGTTCCCGCTTCAAGATGGCCCGGACGGCCAGATTCGCTGGGTCGCGCCCACTTACACCGCGGTCCATCATATTCTGACCAATCCGGTGTATGCTGGCGCTTATACGTATGGCAAGAGCCGCTGTGAACGCTACGTGGATGAGAACGGCACAGTCAGGAAGCGTATTCGCAAGCTCCCGATGGACCAGTGGGGCGTACTCATTCGCGAGCATCATGCGAGATTCATTGATTGGGCCACTTACGAGTCGATTCAGAAGCGGCTCGATTCCAATACCCGCCCCGGGCCACACCGCAAAGGAGGCGTGGTGAGAGAAGGCGCGGCGCTTCTACAGGGGATCGGTGTGTGCGGCCATTGTGGCCGGCGATTAAGCACGCACTATCGAGGCCGTAACTCCACGCCCGGCTATCATTGTGCCGGCAAGAACATTGTCGAAGGTCGCGGACTCTACTGCCTCAATGTAGGCGGCGTAGCGATTGATGAAGCCGTTGCGCAGGCGTTTCTTGAAGCCGTTACGCCCGCCGCCGTAGATGCGATGAAAACAGCCGTCGACCAGGCGCACGGCAATCACGACACGGCGCTGATGCAGTGGCGGCTCGAGATCGAACGGCTGCGCTACGAAGCTGGAAAAGCGGAACGGCGTTATCGTGCCGTGGAACCGGAAAACCGTCTGGTTGCGCGTGGGCTGGAAGCAGACTGGGAAGGCAAGCTGCGCGAGTTGGCCAACGCGGAGGCTGATCTTCGACGAAGGGAATCCCAACGTCTGGCCACCATCAGCCCCGACCAGCTGCACCGGCTTCGCATTTTATCGACAGATCTGAAACGCGTCTGGTACGCAGCCACAACGACGGATCGTGACCGCAAGGAGCTGCTACGCACGATCCTGGAGGAGGCTGTACTGAATTTGAAAAGAACCGAAGGGCACGCGCAGTTGATTCTGCGCTGGCGCGGCGGAGCGATCACGACACTCGATGTAGCTGTCCCGCGCTTCCGGCCGGAAGGTCCGCGAACGGATGACGACACGATCGCGTTGTTGCGGCGCCTGGCTCTGTTGTATCCCGATGAAGTCATCGCAGGCATTCTGAATCGTCAAGGCCGGAAGACCGCGATGGGCGAACGCTTCACTGCCAATCAGGTGGGGTCCCTGCGCCGATATCGGGATATCCCGCGCTTTCAGCCGTCCGCTGATCCGCCACCCAGCGGCGAGTTAGTGACGATCCGCAAAGCGGCTGAGATCCTCGGAATGAATACCTCGAGCATCCATCGTTGGCTCGCCGACGGTTTCATTCAAGGAGAGCAGGTCACGCCAGGCGCGCCATGGCAGATCCGGATGACCGATGAGGTGCGCTCGCGCGTTGTCGCACAGGCGCCTCCTGAATTTCTTCCGATGCTCGAAGCAACCATGAAACTCGGTGTGTCGCGACAAACGGTGTTGCAGCGTGTTAAGCGCGGGGAACTGGAAGCTCTGCTAGTCCGCGAAGGCCGCCGCAAAGGCTTGAGAATCAAGGTTATCGATCAACAGCCACAGCTTTTCGACTAACATTCATCAACCAGGGGGCAATATGAAGCTGGATCCAAGTAACCCTGAATGTCCGCGTCCACGACAAAGTTATGGCCCCGGTTGCCCGCTTCGCGGATCGCTTCCAGCGCCTGTGCCGCACTCCTCTTCGGACGGAATCCATAACTGCTGGGCTGGAAATCCGCTTCGAAAATCGGCTCGATCACGATCTTCGCCGCCATCTGCGCCACTCGATCCCGCACCGTCGGTATCCCCAATGGCCGCTGCTTCCCATCTGCTTTCGGTATGTACCGCCGCTTCACCGGAGAAGGACGATACCGGCCTGCACGCAACGCCGCTTCGATCTCCCACAAAAACTCTCCCGGCCCTCGTTGTTCGATGGCCGCGATCGTCTCGCATTCGATCCCCGCCGCGCCGCCATTGGCACGTACTCGATTCCATGCTTCCCACAGGACGTCACTCCTATAGATCCGGTCGTACAGCGCATGGAACCGCCGTGTCTTACTCTGCTTGGCACACATCCATAGTCTGCGCTGGAGTTGTCGTACTTTTTCATCAGGGTTATTGGCCATTGCTAGCATGCCCTCGCACTTACCTCCCGCCCAGACGCGATCAAAGCAAGGCCCCTTCCCTCCAACGTGTTGTGATGCACGCCTTCCCAGGTACATATGGGCCTCTCGGACTCCCTCCCGGCTCCGTGCGACTTCAGCCTTCCGGCCTTATACGCCCGGTCTTTGCCCGACGTTTTTACTGCTTGGGCTGCCAGGTAGGGTCTCTCCTGTTCCGCTCTGTTCTTTTCCAGCGTGCCACCGCCTGCGACCCCGGAGAGGTCCAGCATCCGTTCCGTCCCAGAATGCTGTCTGTTGCCTTCGCCGTGAAATGAGCGGCTCGGCCCTCCCAAACACCTTTCGGCTGAGAATTTGACGAGGCTATTGCGTTCACTGATTGTTGCGGCCCGCTGGTTTGCTTCCTTCTCTTTCAAAGGCTTTCGACACTCCGCTTCGGCCGGCCGGATCTCTCCTCCCGCCGGGAGTCTGCTACCGGGCGCTACGGCACTTACCCGGACGGGACTTGCACCCGCGAGAACATCGCGTCTTTCAGGACGCACCATTCTCCCATGCTATCGGCCGGAGAAAGGACGGGTCAAATGGCGGGTTTGCCATAATCAGGGATAATCATGCGGAAGTTCTGCGGCTGGTTATTGGCGGCTTGTTGGCTGGTGTCCGGGCAGCCGCCGGAGCTGGTTGAGAAGTCGCAGCAGGCGAAGGCGCTGATGGGGCAGGGGCGGTTCGCCGAGGCGGTGCCGTTGTATGAGGCGTTGGTGAAGGCGGTGCCCGGCAATCCGGGGCTGTTACTGAACCTGGGGATGGCGCAGCACATGGCGGGGCAGGATGCGGCGGCGGTGGCGCAGTTCCGCAAGGTGTTGCAGGCGGTGCCGGACGCCTACCCGGCGCTGGCGATGGGCGGGGCGGCGCTGATGCGCCTGGGCCGCGCGGGGGAGGCGATCCCGTTGCTGGAGAAGGCGCAGGCGATGCAACCGGGCGTGGCGGCGGTGCTGGAGGCGCTGGGGGACGCGTATTTCCGGGCGGGACAGGCGACGAAGGCGGCGGGCGCGCTGGAACAGTTTGCCGCGGCGGATCGCGGGAATCCGAAGGGATGGTATCTGCTGGGGCGGACGTATGAGGACCTGGCAAAACGATCGTTCGCCGAGGTGGAGAAGGGGGGAACGGGGTCAGCGTGGTGGCTGGCGCTGGTGGCGGAGTCACGAACGCGGATCAATCAACGGTCGAGCGCGTTTTATTTCTGGCGGCAGGCGTTGGCCAAGAATCCAAATCTGAGGGGCGCGCACGCGGCGATCGCTGAGATCTACCGGATAGAGGGGAAGAAGGATTGGGCGGCGGAGGCGGCGGGGGCGGAGATTGCGCTGGGCCTGCCGGACTGCAGCGGGCAATCGGCGGAGTGCCTGTTTGCGGCCGGACGCTGGCGGGAGGCGGCGGAGGCGGGCGCGGCGGCGAAGACGGTGGAGGGACATTACTGGCGGACGAAAGCGATGAACATGATGGCGGGCGAGGCGTTCGGGCAACTGGCACAGCTGGGGCCGTCGGTTTATCTGCATCAGTTCCAGGGGGAGATGTACCGGGAGGCGGGCAAGCATGCGGAGTCGCTGGCGGAGTGGGAATCTGCGCTGCGGCTGCGGCCGGGCGACGCGCTGCTGGAACGGGAGAAGGCGCTGACGGTCTACGCAAGCCACAACTACGCGGCGGCGGAACCGTTGTTGACGAAGCTGGCGGCACGCGGCGGGGATGCCGAGATCGATTACTTTCTGGGCGATACGCTGCTGCAACTGCAGAAGGTGGACGCGGCGATTGCGCGGCTGGAAGCGGCGGTGCGGCGGGCGCCGAAGCTGCTGCCGGCGCGGGCAACGCTGGGGCGGGCGTACCTGCAGAGCGGACGGGCCGCGCAGGCGGTGCCGCATTTGAAGGCGGCGCTCAGTCTGGACGAGGACGGGAGCCTGCATTTCCAGCTGCTGCGGGCTTACCAGACGACGGGGCAGGCGGAACTGGCGAAGGCGACGATGGCGAAGTACCAGGAGATGCAGAAGGCGAACGAGGCGGCACAGCGCGAATTGGCCGCGCAGGCAGTGATTCAGGCTCCTTAACGGCGAGCACCTGATTGGCGGGGACACCGGCGAGTCTCTGCACGCGGCCGGAGGGCCAGCGGATTTCGATCTCCGGGGTGCGGGTCAGCGAGCCGAGGCCGAAGTGGACGTCGGTGTGGCTGGAGGAGGCATAGCCCAAGGCGGAGGTGCGGAGATTGGTCTGGCTGCCGATGCGGATGGCGGCGCCGATGGCGTCCCGGTTGCCGCGGGCGCCGGTGAGGCGCAGGACGAGCCAGTTGTTCTTTGCCGGGGAGATGTTGCGCCAGAGTTCGGCGGGCTCGCCGAGGCTGGAGACAACGGCGTCGAGCCGGCCATCGTTATCGAAATCCGCAACGGCGCAGCCACGATGGGCGCGGGCCGTTTTCAAGCCGGCAGCGGCCGGGGCGAAGGTACCGTCGCCGCGGTTGGCGAAGACGGTGTTGGGGGCCTTATAAGTGGTTGCCTCGAAGAGTTCCACCTGGTCGTTGACGTGGGAGTTGGCGGTGAAGAGATCCTTCCAACCGTCGTTGTCAAAGTCACCGAATGCGACGCACCAGCCGGAGTGGGGCGCGGTGAGTTGCCCGAGGCGGGAGGAGTAGGAAGCGTCGGCGAATGCCTTGCGGCCGGTATTGCGAAAGACGGGGAAGGTTTCGCCGAATAGAGCGGTGAGGACGATATCGGGGTGGCCGTCGTTGTCATAGTCGCGGAAGTCCGTGCCCATGCTGGCGACGGGTTTGCCGTGATCGAGGAAGGCGACGCCGGCGATGAGGGAGACCTCTTCAAAGGCGCCATTGCCACGGTTGCGGAAGAGGAAGTTGGGCAGGTTGTCGTTGGTGACGAAGGCATCGGGAAAGCCGTCGCCGTCGTAATCGGCGAAGGCGACGGACATGCCGCGGCCGATGTGGGGGGCGATGCCGGCCTTGACGGTGACATCTTCAAAAGTGCCGTCGCCGCGGTTGCGATAGAGGGTATTGGGGAGCCCCTCAAAGTACTTGGGATGGCAGTAGACGCGGAGCTTGCGGGCGGCATCGCCGCAGAAGCGGTTAAAGGCGGGTGACCATTTGGCGTAGTTGACGACGAAGAGATCGAGGTGGCCGTCGCGGTCATAATCGAACCAGCCGGCGGCGACGGACCAGAGGCGGCTGTGAATGCCGGACCGGGCGGTGACGTCTTCAAATGTACCGTCGCCGCGGTTGCGATAGAGGATGTTGTGATTGACGCCGGCGACGAAGAGATCGGGGTGGCCGTCGTTGTTGAAGTCGGCAACGGCGGCGCCCATGCTGTAGCCGTCGCCGGCGACGCCGGCCTTCGCTGTGACGTCCTCAAACTTCCAGTTGCCGAGATTGCGGTAGAGGCGGTTGTGATATTTCGGGCTGGTTTTGCGGAGGGCGGGGATTTCGGCGCCGTTGGTGAAGAAGATATCGGTAAGGCCGTCGTTGTCAAAATCGAACGCGGCGACACCGCCGGCCATGGTTTCAATCATGTGCCGTTCGGGGGTGACGTGGTTTTCGACGGCGAATGCGATGCCGGCCGCGGGGGCTACGTCCTCAAACTGGATCTGGCCGAGGGCCGGAACCGCGAGGAGTAGCGGGAGGAGGCGCATAGTTTGATTTTAGTGGGGGCAGTCAGGCCTTCGACCGGGCACAAAGAGAGTGATAGACGTTCTGAATAAAGGCCAGATTGTCGCACTGCGTGTAGTGCATGGCGCCACCCATGCGGGAGAAGCTCTTGCAGAAGCGCAGGTAGTAGGCGGGGTTGGTTTTGGGGGGCTCGCCGGTGGTCCAGTCCCAGTTGCCGCCGTCCTGGAGGTCGACGACGTGGATGGTGAGGTTGCTGACGGTGGGGCGGCCATCCTGGAGGCGCAGATTGTTGACGCTGCTGAGGCTTTTTTCAAAGACCTGGGGGGCCATGATGGCGGAGCCGACGGAGAGAACGACGCCGTTGTCGAGGGTCTCGACGGAGTCGCCGAAGAGGCGGAAGTCGAGGCCGGCGGCGCGGCCGATGGCGGCGCCATTGAACATGGGATGGTTGGCGATGATGTCGTAGCCGACGCCGGGGTGGACGGTCAGCAGTTTCCAGCCCTCGCCGGCCTGACTGCGAACATATGCCGTGGCGGCATCGCGCTGGGCGTCGAGCGAGTTGAAGTCCTGCTTGAGCCCCTCCTCGGTCGACTTCCTCGTATAGATGGCGCATCATATTGTCGTCGGTGCGCTCGTTGCGTTATTCGCCATGCTTCACCCCTGGGCGGTGGCCGAGGTTATAGAAGGCGAAACCGTTCCACCGGGTTCCGGTGGCCTGGGTGACAGCGGCGCTGAGCGAGGAGAAGATGCGGCCGTCGCACTCGAAGCTGCCGTCGTGTC
>Ga0194119_10007369_pt1 | contig 15522 bp, 16 predicted proteins | sample TA2MahC100mmetaG_FD_148620 | JGI IMG/M metagenome (GOLD analysis project Ga0194119, IMG submission 148620) | Freshwater microbial communities from Lake Tanganyika, Tanzania - TA2015018 Mahale Deep Cast 100m | ecosystem: Environmental > Aquatic > Freshwater > Lake | place: Tanzania: Lake... | reverse complement strand
ATTTCATTTTTTACTCAAGGTTAATAACGACTCTAACATTTGCTATTTTTAGGGTCTATGGCTCAGCCAGGTAGAGCACCGGACTCTTAATCCGGCTGTCGAGGGTTCAAATCCCTCTAGACCCGCTACTATAATGTCCTTTATTAGGTTCCAACACCAATCATCACAAAATTGAAGCTAACACGTGAAGAGTTTCATCGAACCTCACAAGAATCACCATACCAGCTGTTCCTAGAAGGAATAAGGGCAAAGGAAACTAAAGCCAAGTATGTCAGAACACTACGAAGGATTCTTTGTGATATACTAGAAGAGTTTCTTAAAGGAACAGTTGAGGAGAGAGCAGCACAGCTAGTAAAACACGCAAAAACTAATCCTGACTGGACCCAAGATCTACTAATCGGACTATCAAAGAAGCTAAAAGAAAGAACAAAGCTTCCAAAAAATGACAAAAACTATCTCAATCCAGATACGGTTCCAAACTATTTCAAACCTGTCAAAAAGCTGTTTGAAATGAATAGTGTGCCTTTTGCATGGAAAAGGATCTATGCCACATTTCCTGAGCTTGATAACATTACAAACACACGAGAATGGAAAAGAAACGAGATTTGGACAATGCTCAAGCATGCAGGTGGCGCCATGGACAGAGCAATAATTCTAATTGCCGCAAGCTCTGGCATCAGGCTTGGAGGCTTTAGACTGACATGGGAGGACATAACTCCAATTTACAAAATAGGTGAGGAATTAAAAATCGAAATAACAGAATCAGAGGAAGAGACAGCAGAAATTGTTTGTGTGATGCTAATTATCTACAAAGGCACAAGTGAAAACTATCCTGCATTTATCACACCTGAAGCATACCAGGCAATTCTAGATTATAGAACAGAGTGGATAAAAGAGGTTGGAAGAGAGCCAAAACCAGCTGATCCTGTATTCAAAAAGGAAGGTCCTTCACTTATTATGGCAAGTCCGTTTGCCTTAAAAAAACGAGTTGAACGGATTCTAGAAAACGGTGGAATCAGAACTCCCTTACCAAAAGGACAAAAAAGATACGAAGTTCCAGTAATGAACGGCTTTAGAAGATTCTGGAACAAAACCTGCAAGGAGTCAATGTCAAGGGACTCACCACTGGCTTCATTGATCAAAAAAGAGTTTATGATGGGCCATACAGGCCTTGTTAGACTGGATAGAAACTATTTCAAAACTCAGGTGCTAGAATTGGCCGAAGAGTATCTTAATGCTGTTCCAAACCTTACAATATCTGATGAAGAACGCACAAAGGCAGAAAACAGGAAACTACGAAAAGAAAAATCTGAACTGGAAAAACAAAAAGAGGAAATCTTAATTCAAAAAGACGAGGTGCAAAGACACAGGCAGGCAATAGACCTCATACGTGAAGAATTAGCTGAAATAAGAAAACAGCAAGCCGCAAATCAAAATTCAAGATAAATCATCAAGCTTTTTCCCATAATACATTCTAATTCCTCTTTTTGAATCGACTCCTCGAAACAGAGCTCCTATTCTCATTTCCTTCTTACAATAGATACAAGGAATGTTCCACTCAAGTTTTCTTTCTATGATTTTTCGTTTTTTTCCTAAATTTTTTCTAATCCTTCGTAATTCGTTTAATATTGAAGTAAAGTAGGTCAAATTTTGATCTATAGTAAATTTTTCACTTTTTTGTTTTCGAATTCTTTGTTCAAAGGTTACTAAATTATCAATAAACGCTTGTTTTTCAACTGTATTTTGAAGAAGATCTGTATTGTTTTCCTCAAAAAGGTGAGATATTTGATCAGTAAACTTTAAGCTCTTTATCTTTGCTCTTTCAATAGCAGTAGCTTTTGTTTTTGGATCTCTTGAAAGTTTAGAAATCCTTCCAATATAGCATGTTTTATCGCCTTTTCCAGCATGTTGATATTTTTGGTTATCATAATGATACACTACAAGAGAATTGTAGCGTTTGTCTTTCAATCTTAAACTTCCAAGTTTGCGACATCGAGGGCACATCACGAAATCATCTTTACTACCCAAATTTCCTACCCTAAAAAAATAGTTCTTTTAATCTAGTTAACATTTTGGAGCAGTTGAATGTCAACTAAGAGTCTAAAACATATCGTAGTCTCAGAGATAAATTATCAAGCTATCAAGAATCTTGGAAAGGCAGGAGATTCCTTCAACGACGTGATTAGCAGGTTACTGGAAAAGGAGGTTCTGAGGAAGCATGGATGATCAGATCCTTCGTTGTTGTAGAAACACTCCAAAATTTCTGGTTACTTACAAGACCGGATTTCAATTCTTGGTATGTGGTGATTGTATAGAGATCTCACATTGGTCTAGATTTATTGAAAGAAAAGAGGAATTAGAGATCGCAAAACAGAGATTGATGAAAAATTTCGAAGGCAGCTGGTAATTTATGAATAAAAAACAGAATCTGAAGGGATCTCCAAGACTCTCCTTTCAGATTCTCTCTCCTGGGACGGAGATGATCATTATTGGATTGTGAGTTAGTACAGATAAACAATTCCATTCGTCTATTCTGTCCCTATTGCATTTTTACAAAGAAAAGATCAAGGACATTTCCTAGCTTCCACTCATTAAAATGGCACATCAAACGTAACCACAGTAATGAACCTGAGCCTATCCCAATAGATGCACTTCAGAAAATTATTCAAACTATTGAAAACGCAGCAGCTTTGGGAGTGGTACGATTCTGAGTCTTGTTTATTCTATTAGATGCGTGATCTGCATGCTATTTTACAAAGACCAAACTATTCTAGCTGATAGGTTACAAACTAAAAATCACATCTACTATCATCATGACTATAATGACAAGCTAAGGGCTGCCCGACTGGCAGGCCTAATAGAAGAAGATGAGAAAAGAAGCGCAGCTTGGTTAACTGACAGACTAGTTGAGCTGTCAATTGTAAGAAACGAAATACAATGACATCTATTCAGAAACTAAACTGCAAAAAATGCATGAAAGGATTGCACCAGGAGTGCGACGACCCTGATATCTGTCTCTGTGCAGAGTATCATAACAAACCAAAAACACTGCAAGAAGAATGCCAAGAGGCATTTACCAAAATGATGGATAATTATCTTGATGAAGTGGCCATTCGAAAGCTAGACATTGAAGATTATAAGGTAAGATTACAGGAAAAATTCAAACTGCTCAAAGATACTATAGAGACAAATTTTCGAGGACGAAGCTTTGTCCTAGAATGCTGTCTATCAGTCAAGGCACAGCTTAAAGTCAAGAATCTGACTCAGCCTTTTGCTTTGATCCTCATGGGAAACCCATCTACAAAAAAATCCACCATGCTGGATATAGTAAATTCACTACCAGACTGTTACAAGTCAGACAAGTTCACTCCAAAGTCTTTTGTTTCACATTCGGCAAATGTCAAAAAAGAGGAACTATCAAAGATTGATCTTTTGCCAAGAATAAGGCACAAGACTCTGATATGTCCTGAACTTGCACCATTGTTTTCAGGCAATGAAGAAAACCTGATTGAGATTTTTGGTCTTCTAACAAGGGTTCTTGATGGACGTGGCCTTGAGCTTGATTCAGGTGTACATGGCAAGAGGGGATATTCAGGAGACTATCACTTTATGATGCTAGGCGCTGTAGTTGACATACCAAGAAAGGTCTGGAAGGTACTTGGAAATTTGGGTCCAAGACTGTACTTTTTGCGAATTCCAGATGATTCACTGGACCAAAAAAACAGAATTTCAGAGATCAGACATTCTTTTAGATCAAAACCATACAATGTAAGATTAGAGGAGTGCCAAGAAGCTTGCAGAGAATTCTGGAAGTATATTGAAAACAACCCAATGCAAGATGAAGATAAAAAAATCACCTGGGACACTCAAAGAGACGATTCAGAGGTACATAATAGAATAATTGAGATTGCCATGTTACTGGCAAAGCTAAGAGCTGTTATTCCTACTTGGCATACAGCTGATAGTGATTCAAGCGGTCTGAACTACAACTTTGAGATGCCAATAGAAGAGGATCCTGAGCGAGCTTCCAACGCAATATACAACTTGGCTAGGGGTCATGCCCTCCTTTATGGAAGAAATTTTATCACAAAAGATGATCTTGGAGTCGTGATCCCAGTCGCACTATCAAGTGCAGAACGTGAAAGAGTGGCCTTGTTCAAATTATTAATTGAAAACAATGGAAGGATTGACTCTAAAAACTTTGAAGAAAAGTCAGGCGTCTCAAGAAATACAGCCCTAAAACAAATGAGGCAGCTTGACAAGCTTGGCCTTGTGGATTTGGTATTTGATGAGGCAGAAACAAAACCAAGGGTAACTATCCAACTAAAAGATACTTTTTCTTGGTTCATCTCTGACGAATTCAGGGAATACTTGGACAGGTTCGTTGATGCCTTTCTCACCCCTAAAATTTCTGCATATTCTGAAGATTTTGCAGAAAAAACAGGGATGCGCAAGCCAGATTCAACACTTGATGAACACATAATTTAGAATGGTGATAGTTTATTGGACAATTTCTGCACTAAAAAGTATACATGACACGAACAAAAGAGGACAATTTTCGCACTAAACTTGAGAAGGAGGCCAATTTTGAGAAAATCAAAACTGCCTATTGGTCTTGTAAGGCATTCAACTTTTCTGATGTAGACACGCTTACATACATTAATTCCGGCTTGTTAGGTTATAAAAAAGATAAAACCCCAAAAACAATTTCAAGAAGAACATTTTATGAAAAATACAAAAAGCAATTCATAGAACCTCCCTCAATATTTGAGGACCTGAAAAAAAGGACCACCGAAGGATATCTTGAATTACTGATAGCAATACAGAGTATAATAGATACATTAGTAGAAATGTCAGGCAAAAATCTATTCTCAAAAAACCTAAATCCCATTCAAAAACAGTCCATCATAGATAGTATTATCACTAAAGTACTCCCAGCCAAGGCCTCGGCTGCAAACGCAATAAAAAGAATGATGGACAGACAGATGCTGGTACAACCAGAGGAGGTAAAACAGTTTGAACCTACCAGGACAGAAGACAATAGATAACAAATATGACTGGCCAGGTGAGAAAGAAGATAACCCGATTATCTGGTCTGAATACAAGAAAACAATTCCAAAAGACTTTCAACAGTTTAACGGCTGGCTTGGATATCCAGTAAAAGAAGGAAGGGAATATCCGATATTTCCCTACGAGCTGGAGGTGCGTGACAGGATCCTAAAACACAGGCACGTTGTAATTAACAAGTTTGTAGGGGCCGGAATGACAGAGCTTATCCCGCGCATAATGCTTGATATGATGCTTAACTTTGATGATTTGCACTATAGCGAGTTTGCCATAATTTCAGGCACACGTATGAAGTTTACAGTCGAAATAATAAAAAACAGAATACTGCCGATCATACTGAGAAACCATCACGAGATAATAGACTATTCTGTCAACGAGGAAATCAAGCTAATCAATGGGAGGTTTATTCGCGGATATCCCACCGAGAACCTTCCTGCCATGCATGGGGCAGACAAGCTGCAGTTTATTTTTGTAGACGAGGCTGCGTTTTTTCATCCCAACGTACAGGAGCAGCTAATGATTGCACTAGAGCGAAACGATACAAAATCGCAGCCGCATATAGTACTGAACTCAACACCAAACGGCCCAGAAGGGGCCTTTTACCGCACATACCTGGATGCATTATCTTTAGAAAACGACTATGATCCCATCACACTAAACTACACGCTGGGAATAGGAACCATATTCACAGAAAAAGACTTGGAGATAATAGAAAACAAAAAGAGGACAAACCCACGCCTGTTTGATCAGGAATACAACAACCAGTTTATCGCTCCGCTAGGTGCGGTACTGCCGCCCCTTGATGATTCTGTTATATCAGATAGAACGGGAATAACGCTATGACACGCATCTTAGGCGTTGATCCTGGAAGGACAGACCCGTTCGCGTCTGTTTTAATTCAAGTCAAAGACAAAAAAATCTACATCCTTGGAGCTAAATTCTGGAAAAACCAAGAGAGGTACCAGCTAGTCTATGACGAGATATCAAGGATAGTAAAACAGCAGGATGTCTCGTATGTAATAGTAGAGAAAAACTCTGCAGGAGATCCTATAATTGATGCACTAAAGTACGAGTACAGGCTTCCAGTCAGGGCAGTATTTACAACCAACACAAAAAGCAGGGAAGCAAAAAAAGGCATAATGAACAAAAGCGAGATGGTAACATGGCTTTTTCAAAACCACAACATCCTTGACTGGCCAAGGCAAGGAGACGAGTACCTCTTAGAATTAAAAAAACAATGGACCGTATTTGGCGAATACCACAAAAACAAGTTTGAAGCTCCGTCTGGAACGCACGATGATTTGATGATGGCGTTGATGCTTGCCTGCTACTTTGCACGCCTCAACTTCATACGTGATCCAACAAACAAGTTTGTATGGCTGCAAGGATCAGAGCTGCAAGGAGACCCCATAACAGCCCTAAATAAAGAATACGAGGAAGGGAAAACCGGTTTACATTGGACGAGAGTTACCTAATTTCATTATCACGTCAAGACATCAAAAAACTGTGGAAAAAAATAAAGAAAAACAAGGATTCTAGGTCAATGAAATTATAGAAAGCCTTGCATTAGCTAACTAAGAATTAGTTAACGATTTTTCATTCTAGGAATAAAATGAAAATCTAAAAGGACTTGTAGGGATTACTAAAATTCCTGATCTGATTTATTTAGTATTATATTATTTCAAAATTGTGAAAAATTATAGTATATCACTAGCTTTTTCATGTTTTTTGACTCTAGTAATGGGGGTTTGATGTTGGACAAAGAAAAAGAGTTTAGTACTTCAGAAAATGACGGGGATTTAAATAATAAAATCATAAAAGAATTGTCTGAAATTCGTTTACAAATTTCAGAAACTCGCAAAGACATACAGTCTGTGATAGCACCAAAATTCCTTAATGTTTCCATTCAAACAAAGGATCTCATCGAGATTGCTGTTGAGATATGGCGAATGGAGCAAAGATTAATCAAGATAATGTCCACACTGCCAGAAAACCAACAAGAACTCATCAATAACTCCATCCAGAAACTTGTAAGATATTTGAATAAAAACGACATTGAGATAGTAGATCATACTAATCAAAAGTTCAATGATGGCAGAAACTTGGATGTACTTGCGGTAGAGAAAAGTCATGACATTTCAGAATCGATAATTAAGGAAACAAAAGAACCAACAATAATCTACAAAAGTCAAGTTGTTCACAAAGGAAAAGTCATAATTCTAGAAAAAAGCGAAGAGGAACCAACGCATGAGTAAAGTCGATGATTCGATCATTAAAATCGGAATTGACCTTGGAACTACCAATTCATCTATAGCTGTGAATATTAAAGACAAAATAGAGATCATAAAAAAACCGGGTGGAGTAGAATACACTCCTTCAGTTTTTGGTTTTGATAAAAATAGAAACAAGGTAATTGGACAAAAAGCATACGAATACTTGTACAAATTTGGTTCAAAGGAAGAGGAAAAAAATTTCAAAGCAGAAATAAAACGACTCATGGGCACACCTGAAACAGTATTCTTTGAACGACCAAAAATAGAAATGACTCCAGAAGAGATTTCATCAGAAATACTCAAGAATTTAAAAGAAGATGTTTTGAGAAAATACCCTGATTTCAACACTATTGCGGCAGTCATAACAGTACCAGCAGCATTTTCGGTTTTACAATCTGAAGCGACAAAGAAGGCAGGAAACCTAGCAGGATTCAAACACGTAGTATTATTGCAGGAGCCTATTGCGGCCGCAGTATCGTATGGTTTTCAGAACGCTGAAAATGAAAATTGGCTGATATATGATTTGGGTGGCGGCACGTTTGATGTTGCTCTCATATCGTGCAAAGATGGTATACTTTCAGTGTTGGGTCATAATGGTGATAATTTCTTAGGTGGAAAAAACATAGATTGGGACATAGTAGACAATATAATCAAACCTAAAATTTTAGAAAAATACAAACTATCCAATTTTACAAGAAAGAACGAAAAATATCATAATATTTTTTCAAATCTGAAATATCTTGCAGAGTCAGCAAAAATAGAATTATCTCAATATGAGAAAACAACAATTGTAATTGAGAATATTGGAAAAGATGATTCGGGAGAAGAAATATCGCTATCAATTACTATATCACGTTCACAACTTGAACAAATAATCAAGCCCATAATCGATCGCACCATTGAATTAACAAAGAACACATTAAAAGAAGCTGGATTTAAAAACTCGTCAGTAAAAAGAATAATCCTTGTTGGGGGACCTACGCAGATACCATATCTAAAAGAAAGACTCGAGACTGATTTGAAGATACAAGTTGATTCTTCAGTAGATCCATTAACAGTTGTATCTCATGGTGCTTGCATATTTGCAATGAGTCAAAAAATTCCAAAAAAGTATTTGTCAGATAAAACAAAAAAGATCAAGGGAGCAAAAAATATAATTTTAAATCATTCTGCATTAACTGCAGATACAGAAGAACCAATATCTGGGATTATTGAAGATCTTGATGATTCAGAACAATTCTACATTCAAATTCAATCTGATGACGGTACGTTTACAGGCACTAAAACAAAAATCAACAAAGGAAAATTCTATTACACTGTCAATATAGAACCAAATAAACAAAATCTTTTCTGGATTTATGTTTTCGATCAGCAAGGAAATCCTGTTAAAATTTCTCCTGATTCATTTTCAATAACACATGGACTTGCTGTTTCAGGAGCTCCAATACCTCATTCGATTAGTGTAGTGGTTGCATTAAGAGATGCTCAATCTAATAAAATGATAAATGTTTGTGATAGAATTTTTGAAAAAGGTTCTACACTTCCATTGAAAAAGACCTTGGATGCTTACAAAACATCAAGAATACTCAAGAAAGGAGAAGATTCATCCTTAGATATTGATATTGTAGAAGGTGAATCTAAAATTCCAGATAGAAATACCTATGTATGTAAATTAGGAATCAAAGGAAAAGACTTACCTTACGATTTGCCTGAAGGAACTCCCGTAGAATTAACAGTAGAGTATAACGAATCAAGAGAAGTCATTGTAACTGCGTATGTACCATTAATAGATATGACACTAAATGCAAGAAAAACTGAAAAAGATGAAGTCTTGGATACAGAGGCAATCGCCACAGAACTAGAAGCACATAGGCATAGAGCAAAAATATCTACTATGGATATATCACTTGATGAACGTAAAAAAATTGAAGATATGCTCTCTTCAATAGAACATGGAATTACTAACGCAAGCACCGATGAAGATGAGAAACGAAAATCTAACAAGCAGTTAAAGGATCTCAAAATCTTACTTGATAAAATTGATGAAGAAAAAACCACGCCACAATTAATCCAAGAGTTTAACAAGCGAGTCAAAAATCTTCAAGAAATCATTCAAGATTATGCAATTGTGGAAGATAAGGATGCTTTAACAAGGCAGCTTGAGAATTTAAAATCTGAAGGCGAAAATGCAATTAAAGTAGAAAACAAAATCTTGTTGATTCGAATTAATGAACAACTGGATAGTTTGGAAAGCAGAGTATTATTCTCTAATTTCGATTACTGTGTTCAATATTTCAGGTATATTGTGAGCTACGGTGAAGATGGAAAATTCTCTAATGATAAAGAGGCTCAATACTACATTACCAAAGGAAGCGTGGCAATCCAAGATCAAGATATGGATGAATTAAAAAGATGCATATTTGAATTGACAAATCTTTTACCAGTTAATGAACAACCTGACAAATATGCTGGTCTAACTAAATGAAATTAATTGTCCAACATAATTGAAAATAATGCATTTCGAATACTTGGTCTAGATAGTAGCGCAAATCAAAAAGAGATACTAAAAAGATACAAAGAAATCATTAACAGATTAAAAATTGACGATTTTCCTGACTATGATTTAGATCTTAATTTGCCCAGAGATTTGAGAACAGAAGAATCGGTAAACGATGCACTAAAGAGATTACAAAACCCAAAAAGTAATGTTGTAGAGTCATTTTTCTGGCTTCAAATAAGAGACACTGTTGACGAGAATGCACTCAATGATTTACGAAATAATAATTTAGATGGCGCAATTTTGACTTGGAAAAACGCATCAGAAATCGAAAATTCGACGGCATTTTTCTACAAAAAAAACCTGAATCTACTTTATTGTTTATCTCTGAAAAATGAGGAAAATGATGACTTTCTTAATGAATCAATTGTGAATTGGAATGAAATAATAAAATCGGATAAATTCTGGAAATTATTCGAAAAAACTCATGAAATTAATAATGAACGAGAAACAAATACCGATTTGATAAATGATTTTAGAAATAATGTTGGGAAGCAAATTTCTGATATTTACGCAGAACTCTATCAAAAATACATGAACCCCAAATATATCAAAAATTTTCAAGAAATTATTGGTGCTCAAGGTGAGAAGACAGAAAAAACTCTACTCAAACCAATCCATCAATCAATTTATGATACGATTGAGGAGTTAAAAAAAATCGATTTTGAGAAAAATCTAAATTCTAACCAAAAAGTAACAAATCAAACAGAAATCATATGTGATAATTGTGGAAAAAGCTCGTTGGCCAATCCCGATTCCCCTACAAAATTCTCCAAGTATGTAGATGGAAGCGTACTTTGTAAAGAGTGTCGTAAAAACATTGGAAAAGAATGGCAAAGGAAAATAGCTGAAAATGAAACAGTGGAGGGAAGCGCTAAGGTATTAAGACTAACTCACAAATCAATAGGCAAGTTAGAATTACAATTAGAGCAATTACGTGAAATTGGATTATACGATGATGTACAATCTAAAGTGGTGAGAGACCATGCGGCTCAAGCAATAAGAGATGCCTCAGTCCATATACATAATATGGCACATATGTCTCATCAATCGGCTGAATTAATGAATTTAGCCATAAAAATTGCAGGTACTGAGAGTATGAGGGAGCAACTCTTGTCAGACTCGAAAAAAATTCAAGAGATTGCGGAAGATGATGATAAAACGGCTTTAGTTCTTCCAATTCCCAAACTTTTTGGAAAAAAAGATTTGGTTGTAAAGAATAATTTCATGGAATATAAGGCGAAAAAAATCTATTATAAAGATGTAGTAGCGATTTCTTACCACAACGAGGATTCTAAATTCAATTTTGTGATATATTCATCTAAAGATAAAATTGACCTAACTTTTTCTAATCATCAAGATCTATGGTACGAGTTGATCAATATTGCTGCTCAATATATCGAGCCGATTATCGTAGAGAAATTAGTAAAGATGATTTTTGAGCAAAACCGAGCTATTCCAATCGGAAATATTTCCATTGATAAAAACGGCTATCACAAATCAAAACGGCTTAGAGGAATTGAATCGGTTTTATGGACTGATCCACATATCTACGAACCAAAACTATACCAAGGAACAGTAATTTTGTTCAAAGACAAGAATAATTTTTCAAAGGAATTTACAACTATTAGATTATCATATGCAAACGCATCAATTTTACCTGAATTGATAAAAGCATGCTACAATGAATTTTTGATACGGCAAAAGTGACATGGCAAATTTAACAAAACCAATCCTATACAATGGATTTGAAGTAAAAGAAAATGTAACCATAAAGAACCGTATCGAAAAGATCTACTTTACTGAAATCTATGAATTATCTAATGGTAAATTCCTCTACTTGTTCGTGAATTTAGAACCGAGGGAGATTGTTAATAGGGTAGAAAAATACAAAATTGTTAATTTAAAAATTGAGGAAGGATCCTACATAGGAGTTATTGTAGATGCCCACTCCAATAACCAAGTTTTTTCCATAAGGGATGATCTTATCTTAGCTAAGGGTTTTGAGTGTGTTGCTGGAATGGAAGAATTAAAGAATTTACTGATAACTGATGTAATAAATCCCCTTAGAAACCCAGATAAATTCAAAAAATTCAAGGTATCAATACCAAATGGCATCATACTATATGGGCCGCCTGGATGCGGTAAAACATTCATCGTAAGAAAGCTTGCCGAAGAATTAGGATACAATTTTTTCGAAGTAAAACATTCAGATCTGGCAACGCCATATATTCATGGTTCCGTCAGCAACATTGGAAAAACATTTGCAATCGCTAAACAAAATGCACCAGCGGTTCTATTTTTTGATGAAATTAGCGGACTAGTTCCAGATAGAAAATACCTTCATGAATCATCATCTCATAAAGAAGAGGAAATCGATGAATTTCTAATGCAACTTAATGATGCGGCAGATAATAAAATCTTGGTTGTTGGGGCAACAAATTATATCGATAGAATAGATCCTGCAATTTTAAGACCAGGTAGATTTGATAAAAAGATCTATGTTTCTGTTCCCGATTTTGAAGCTCGTAAATCTCTATTCAAAGTGGGACTTTCAAATCGTCCTTATGACAAAAATATGGACTTCGATCGTTTGGCTAATCTCACTGAAGGATTTTCCTGTGCAGATATTATTGAGAATGTTGTTGAATCATCTGCTAGAGTTGCAGCCAATCAGGACATAACGTTAATTGAGCAAGATCTACTAGAATCTGAAATAGCTAGGTCTGTAAATGAAAAACTAACGTTAAAAAAAAATTCGGAAGAAGTACAAAATTAAGTAAAAAATTAGGTTATTTAAAGGAGAATTTGTTAGGAACAATGTATTTTGATTCCACTGTTTTCGCTTTCATAAAAATTTCCAGACTACCAGCTACGTGCCAAAGCTAGAAAATCAAAGAATTCGGGTTTTAAGTTCTAAAATCTAGGTTTGAACCCTCTAAAACTGGGTTTTAACTATCAAAAATCGGGTTTTTGGTTTAGTCTGCATTTTGAATTAGAACTTACTGAGTGAGAGAGAATCTGTACCAGATAGTATGTAAATTTTCAAATTCTATGATCTTTAGGTGGAACTAATAGCCCGTAAACTTTAGTTTGTTTAGTGGTTTTACTGGGTTCATACACTCTTCTCGAAACTTCTCATGACTGATCACACCATCATTAAACAGATCAATTAATGCAGCTCTATGTGTTATTATATCTGTCATGTCTAACTGTGTTGTTTTCTTAAGATGTTTAATATTCAATTCTATTATTGATTTTATTTCATTCTTTCTATACTCTTTTTCTATTTTAGTGTAATCGGGTTTTCCATCACTCGTTCTAAATTTTGGTTTAATGTTAGTGGTATAAGAGGGATTTTGACCTTTAAAAATGCGTTGTGTTCCGCTACCTTCGAATCGTGGACATATCCAAAAATGTTTCAAAAGTGCATGAAAAAACGGAAGAACCGTGTTAAGTTTCCCAAGCGTCTTCAAAAAATCATTTTCGGGAACATAATATTTACCATCGATTCGTAATAATCCACAATTACACGTATAGGAACCATCAGTTTTAAAGAATTTATGTTTGTGTCTGGCAGGAGTAGCTTTTAGAAACGCTAAAGCATATCGAAGGGGCTGAGTTGTTCTTAATTTATCAAGTTTAGCAGATATTTTTTTTAGATTCTTAAGACAAAATTCAATTCCGTTTAATTCACGCTGTTGCTCTACAAATTTTTGAACGTCTGGTGAGAAGGGAGAACACACAAGATAATCATTGATTTCAAAAACCCGTCTCGTTTTTTTTAAATCATTGATATAACTTCTTAATGTATTTCTTCTAAAACCCCCATTAGTCATAATATCAGTATATGTGATTGGTTGAGATTTTTCAATAAATGAAAGAATCTTTTCCTTCTTTTCTTCCCTAATTTTTTGTTGAAATTGTCCTAATCCACGCATTTAACACACCAAAGTACGATACTTTGCTTCATGATAGGTACGGTAATTAGAAACTAAGTAAATAAAGTTTACTATGTCAACAAGACTGATTCGAATCCACGAAGAGACGCTGGGAAAACTAGCCAAAATGGGACAAGCCGGTCAATCGTATAATGATGTTTTGGAAAAACTATTGGAAAAAAAGAAATGACTAAAACTCTCACAACCTCATTAAAACAAAAATACCTACCACAGCTGATTCAAAGAGACGGCTTTAGTTGTCATTACTGTCAAAAACAATTAGGTTCTGATTATGTTTATGACCATTTAGATGATAATAGATTTCACAACCAGATAGAAAACATTGTTTTAGCTTGCCAATCATGCAACATAAAAAAAGCTACTCACTTTGATCTTCAATTTTTGGCTCAGGAAAAACGAAAACAGAACGAAGAAATGGGTCTTAAGTTTGTCGAGGACAGATCAATTAGTGAAAATCTACCATCTGAAATAGAAATTAATAAAACTCTTTACAACTTTACAAAACAGTATATCACAGAAAGAGTAAACACAGACGGTTCTCTACCATACACAGACGCGTTAAATGAAATTGTCTATCTGTGTCAAGAAAAGTTTGGGCATGGTTCAGAGCAAACAGTAAGGCGTTATATCAATCAATTAACTTGTGGAGTAGCTGACTATCAGGTAATAAAAGATCAGGAAGGCAAAAAACAAATCGTAAAAAGGAAATTAAATTGAAAAAATTTTCTAAACACTTACTCAGCGAGTTAGAACAACCTCGGTTATCAGGTAAGGAAGGTCATACAGGAGATTAAACCATGAATGATTGGAAAGACATAACACAGGACATCAAACGTTTGACTAAGATTCAAGATGTTATTTTTAAAAAACTAAAAGAGACGCAGGATAATCCAGAACTATACCTAAAATACGTAGACGCTTACCTGGCATTTGACGAAACCATTCTAAAACTGCAAGGTTACCAGAAAGATGAAAACGGACACTTTCAACCCAACAAAAACATTCTAGATGATATCGCAAAAGAATTGCGGAAAGACGGTTATAACGTATGATAGAAGTTACACAGGAGTTTCTAGATGAAAATCGTCAGGATTTAAGACAATTTCATACAAATTCTCCAAAAAGACGAGGCCCATACACAAAACAGGATAGAGAAGCTAGAAGAAACGAGGTTTATCGTTTACATTTTGATTACGGTTTTTCGGCGCGTAAAATTGCAGATTTTCTTCAGATAGACAAAAACACAATCTGTGGAGATGTGAATTTCTGGTATGCCAAAATTAACAAGACCTTTAATGCACATTTTACAGAGGATGTAATATTCGCACGAATTTTAAGGCTTGAGGAGCAGAGAACAAGGTTAAGGGAATTACTGGATAAAACAAGCAATCTATCAGAGAAGATAACAATTGAAAGATTAATCTTTGATATAGAGAGTAAACTCATTAATTCGCTTCAAAAAACTGCATACTCACACCACGTCGTTTTTGATAACATAATTAGAGGTCTGAACAACCAAGCAGAGAAAACAAAATCAAAGGATAGATGGACTTCATTATATGAATATTTTACCGTCTCTGCAAAGGCCAGAGAACGAATTAATGAGATAATCAAAGCTGACAGAGAAAAACCAAAGGTGATAAACTAAATGGCTGTTGTACCA
>Ga0194119_10007356_pt1 | contig 15545 bp, 15 predicted proteins | sample TA2MahC100mmetaG_FD_148620 | JGI IMG/M metagenome (GOLD analysis project Ga0194119, IMG submission 148620) | Freshwater microbial communities from Lake Tanganyika, Tanzania - TA2015018 Mahale Deep Cast 100m | ecosystem: Environmental > Aquatic > Freshwater > Lake | place: Tanzania: Lake... | reverse complement strand
AATGTAAAACGTGGATGGTATTGACATCCTATCATATTTTTTAATAGCGTCATTGATCAATTTAGATGGAAGCAACCTTAGATAAAATCCTCCACCTGCGGGAATCTCTTTGCCCAAAATCTTTGTTATCATAATTGGAAACTCAATAATCTTGCCATCTGGATTATGTTTTTCCAGAGTCTTACTGGAAATTTTGTATGGTTTTTTTTCTGCATTTGATATTCCATACATGCTAGTTTTGACGGGTACAACACTACTGTCATAGACATAACCATGACTTGCAAGCACGTCTATTGCCCAACTACTATTCTTATCTATGGAGAATGTGGGAGCTCGAAACCCTCTAGATTTTCCTTTTGTCATTTTATTGAAGATTTGGATCTCATCCGCAAATACATTCATTGAGGAAAACAAATTGATTTTAGTGTGATGCATTGTGTGAAAACCAATTTCATGTCCATTTGAAAGTATTTTATCTAGAATCTCTGGTTTATCCTTTAACAGTTCTCCAACCACAAAAAATGTAGCATAAGTGTCATTTCTACGCAAGATCTCAAGTATTTTGTCAAGCCCATTGATTACTTTAGGTTCATGTTTTTCAGATTTTAAGTGACGCCGAATAAGTTCTGGATGATACCAATCTTCAAAATCAATCCCAAGTAAATTCATGTTTAACAAAAGGAAAATTCAATTATTAACAGTTTAGAAGAGATTGTGAAACAATTTCATATAGATAAGAGTATATGTATTATACTAATTGTTCAAAACGTCTCTATGTTTAGAACTAAAAATCTTATCATAGTTTTTATGCTTTTAGTACTAAGTATTTTATGCATTGAAGTTTTGTCGCATTTTGTTTTAACATATCAAATCAATCCACAATGTCAATTTAGAATGAATCCGATTTTTTCTGATATCAATTATCGACAAAAATCACAAATGTGCGATGACATCAAATCATTAAAATATTATAAAGAAAATATTAGACTGCTCGAACCCAATCAACACTATCCAACCATACACATCAACTCTTTTGGATTCAGAGGTGATGAATTCAATAAAATAAAACAAAATGGGGAATATAGAGTATTCATTGTTGGAAGCTCAATGATATTTGGATTAGGTGCAACTTCTGATGATACAACAATACCATCTATATTACAAGAGAAATTTCATAAATCCAATTTAAAATTACCAATAACTGTTGTTAACGCTGGATATATTGCAGCTACTTCCGCCAGTGAAACGTATCTAATTAAGAATATTCTTCCAGAGTATAAACCTGATCTTATCATTGTATATGAGGGATATAACGACTCTTGGGAAATACCGATCTATGATATATCTGTAGATGATATTTCTAATAAAACCCAAATCAACGATCATAATTTTATAAAATCTATTAAGGATAATTTTGGAATGTTTGCAACACCAAAATTAATCTATCAAAAAATACACGACTATTTTGTTATTCATGAGCTTGATGAGAATAAAATCAAGAAAAATGTGGAATTGTGGAAGAATCGATGGATAACAACATGTAATTTACAAAAAGATACTCCAATAGTAATAATGATGCAACCTGTATCGGGATTAGGAAATAAATCATTAACCATAACTGAACAACAGATGAACACTGGAGAAAAACATCATTCAATTTTAAGAGCATATGAACCACTAGTCATAGCTTCATCACAATTAAACCCTGATTGTCATGTTTATGATCTAACTCACATATTTGATTCGCATACAGAGCAAATTTTTGTTACATCTGGCCACTTGACTGATAATGGTAATGAAATAATTGCTCAAAAAATGTTTGAAGTTGCATTAACATTTATCCCTAAGATCCAAGATACCGAATAATAGATCTATGCTGTTTAATTCTATCGAGTTTGTAATTTTTTTTATTTTAGTTTTATCTATATTAATAGTAATAAAACATAGAAATTTTCAACATCTATTTCTCTTATCTGCAAGTTATTTTTTCTTCTATTTTTCTAGTAATTATCTGATTACATTATTGGTTTTCACAACACTTTGGGATTTCTATTTTGGATATTTTATACATAAGGCAACAAATTTTAAAATCAAAAAGATTGTTTTAATTGTCAGTCTTGCAGGTAATCTTGGACTCCTTGGTTTCTTCAAATATGCTGATTTTGCAATAACTCAATTTAATTTCATAGGACAACAATTTGATCTTGGTTTACAAATTCCAATGTTTCATCTAGCATTACCAATCGCGATTTCATTTTATACATTTCATTCCATAACTTACACCGTTAGCATATATAGAAAACAAATGGAACCCGTCAAATCGTTTACTGAATATGCAATTTTTGTTGCTTTTTTCCCCCAACTAGTTGCAGGACCAATACTGCGAGCGAAAGAATTTCTTCCACAGTTAAGAGAGAAAATAGATAATCTGGGTACTAAGTTCCGGTTAATTACAATTGAGAAGACAAACCTCAAAATTGGTATTACTTTAATGGCATTAGGTTTCATCAAGAAAATGTTTTTTGCAGATAATATTGCACCATTAGTTAATGAGATCTTTCAACATACCTCAAATTCTGAATCCTTTTCAATAATTCTGGGCGCAGTTGCATTTGGTGTTCAAATTTATTGTGATTTTTCTGGATATTCAGACATTGCATTTGGCGCTGCAACTGTGATGGGATTTAAAATTCCAATTAATTTTAACAAGCCATACTTTGCAACATCACCAACTGATTTCTGGAGGCGATGGCATATCTCGCTTTCAACATGGTTGCGTGATTATCTTTACATACCTTTAGGAGGAAATAGAAAGTCCAAAATTAGAACATATTTTAATTTAGGTATTGTGATGTTTTTGGGTGGTCTTTGGCATGGCGCATCATGGAATTTTGTTATTTGGGGTTTACTGCATGGAGCATATCTAGCAACACAAAAATCACTTAATGATAAATTCCCAAAAATAAAAAATCATATTTTTTTTAGGACCACTCTGGGAAAGATTATTTCTATACTTATGACTCAGTATCTAATATTTTTCACATGGTTAGCATTCAGAATCAATAACACTGATGAGTTGTTTTATTCGCTATACAAATATCTGGTATGGGATTTTGAATTCACCTTAACATCTATGTATGTGAAAAATAACCCAGTATCTATCTCATTAATTATACTGTTTTTCATTTTAGCATTCATTTCATATAAACAAAAAAATCTAGTTGAAAGGATAATACAATTAAAATCAGTTTATTGGATTACATTTCTTGTCTGGACAGTAATCTTAATCTTAATGTTCTATGGTGGTAATTCTTCAGAATTCATTTACTTCAAATTTTGATTAAATCAAATGATATACAATTTATGACTTATTAGAATTAAAAATATAACATTTTAATATTTTCGAAATTTCGTATAATCATTTGTCTTTTCCTAATTCTGCGTTCACTTTTTTTACTACTCGTACAGGGTTACCAACTGCTACACAATTATCTGGTACATCTTGACTTACCACACTACCAACCCCAATAATTGAATTTTCACCAATGGTTACTCCAGCAGTAACTATACTGCCTGGGCCAATTATTGCACCTGATTTGATATGTATTGGTTTGATAATACGTGCATAGCCATGAGATTTCAGATACAAATTGGTTGTGGCATTGACATGAGCAAATATCATTACATTTGAACCAATTGTAACATTGTCTTCTATTGTAATCATTTGGGGATACAAAAGATCAATCTGAACATAGGGGGAGATATGACAGCCGTTTCCAATTTTAACTCCTCTGGAACGCTGTGCCCATATTGCAAGTCTAGGAAGTGGTGTTGAGTATGCAATTGAGTGCAAAATCCATGTACGCATGAATCTTAATCTAAGTCTAAATCTGCCAATGTTTCCAGAGTAACCATAGTAATCCATAAGCTCTTTTTCGTTTGTTGAATAATGATCTTCTTCCATCTTGGAATATCACTGTAACAAGAATCGCTTTATCTTTCCATATTCTGTTCTAGGAAAATCATCAATAAATTCAATATCAACGGGGACCTTATATCGTTCCAAATTCTTTATACAATGCACCATGATATCAGATTTAGTAATGGAGGAATTTGTAACCTTTTTAACAAACAATTTTACCACCTGACCAAAAGTTTCATGTTTTATTCCTACTGCTACTGCATCTTCAATATTGGCTAAAAGCTTCACTACTCTTTCGATTTCTGATGGATTTACTTTCTCACCTGCAACATTTATCAAATAATCAGTTCTTCCTCTCAAATACAAATATCCGTCATCATCAAAATATCCAACATCTCCTGTTTTTAACCAACCATCTATTATGTTGTCAGATGCAACATCTTCCCAATATCTCTTAATCACATTAGGGCCCTTTATCCAGATCTGCCCGTCGTTTGTTTCTTTACCACTTTCGTCGGTCAATTTTATTTGAACGCTTGGCGCCGGTAATCCCACAGAAGCGTACTTATCATCAGAATCAAAAATCATGAATGTTGATCTTGATGCTTCAGTTAATCCATAATAAGTTGCAAATTTTCCTTTTCTAAGAATATGTCGTAACTCCAAAACAGTTTCTTTTGGAATGGATGTGCTGTTCGTTATCACCAGCCTGAGATTGGCAAAGTGTTCTTTTAACTCATCTGGATACTCATTTAGCAGTTTTGTTAAAGTGTGTGGAATTGCAGCAAAAGTAGTTGCATCGTATTCTTTAAATGATTCAAAAATCTCTAACGGATTCATTGTATTCTTATGTAAGATTAGTGTAGAACCAACATACAATGACGTATGTAAACAACCTAGTCCGAAGGAATGAGATAATGGTAAAGGTAATACATCTTTGTCTGTCTCAGTATAACCTAAAACATTTACTATGTTATGAGTGGTGAAGACAACATTTGCGTGACTTACACTAACTCCTTTTGGTTTTGATGTTGTACCAGAAGTGTAAATGAGATATGCTACACTTTCTAAATTATTGCGTTTTTTATTTTCATGTATATTATATTTGAACGCTGTATCAAAATCCGATTTATCTATACTGGTATCAAGTCTGTCTATAGCTGATTTTGTACCTAGAATTAATCTTGGTTTGGCAGAGCTCAATTGCTCAGACGAGCTCCTTTCTGAAGCGGCTTGAGAGACTAAGTGTGCAATACAACCAGATCTCAAAACTCCAAGATAAGTGGCTATAGAGGAAATTGAATTTTCCATAATCACGGTTATAACAGCTTTTGGAGGATATGCTGACAGCATAGATGCTACAGAATCTGAAAACTTTTTCAATTCCTCATACGTACATTCTCTCTCCTTTGTCATAATGGCAGTTTTAGTCGGAAATATCCGTACAGATCTATCGAAAAAATCTAAAATTGTACTCATCTATGTGACCTAATGAAGTCTACGAGTCTTTTTGCAGAGTCTAATGATACTGATTCATCCATACTTAATGTGATGTTGAATCTCTCTTCTGCCAAAGTGATAATGTGCAAATGAGCAAAAGAATCCCAATTTTCATATTCTTTTTGTTTTTTATTCCAATCAAATTCCCCCTCTGGCATCATAGGGAAAACTTTAAAGAATAGTTTTTTAACTTCGTCTTCAACATTCATTCGTAATAACCCTAAATCAATTGATAATAAATAAGTCTTGTTAGAAAATCATTCATTGAAAGGTCTAGGTATAGGAATTGACATTATAGAAATAAATCGTTTTAAAAAACTATCATACGCGCAACATAAGTCATTTTATAAAAAAATTTTTTCGCAGTCAGAAATTGATTATTGCCTACAATACAAAAATTCATCCTTACATTTTGCATCAAAATTTGCAATCAAAGAAGCAGTTATCAAGTCTATTGGAAATAATGTTGAAATGAAATCTATTGTTACAGATCATAAATCAAAGAAGCCTATTGTAACCTCAACAAAATCACTACCTTACAGTTTTCTAGTTTCTGTTAGTCATGAAAAAAACTACGCAATTGCTGTAGTAATATCATTTCTAAATTCAAATGATTAGTTAATTCTTAATCTAGGCAAATAAGATACTATCTTTCATAACCTTATATTACCCGTACATAAATCGTTCTCAAATAATGCAATTCTTCAGATTTCTCTTACCATATTACAAAAAATCTATGAAAAAAATGAGCAAGGGAAAAGGATATGGTAAAAAGAAACCAATAAGAGTAATTTTAAAATTCTTTGATAATGCCTTTAGGGCTCAAACTGTTGTTGTTCATGGCCATAAAATGATGTTACCAAAAAAAGGATTTGATGAGTATTCGACTCTTGGCATCTATGGGGAATTTGATACTTTAACAGTCGAAAAATATGTCAAAAAGGGAGATTATGTAATTGATGCAGGGGCAGCAATTGGTTACTATACTCTAATACTTGCCAGAGCCGTTGGTCCGGAAGGCAAAGTATTTGCTTTTGAACCAAAAAAGGACAGATTTGATCTACTAAAACAAAATGTCAAACTGAATGGTTATGATAATGTAATCTTGGAAAATAAGGCCATTCTCACTTCAACAGACAAACCTATTTTTTTCAGCTCAAAGACATTGAGTGGTGGTCTCAAATTTATAAAAAACGAAGTCAAACCTGACGAATTTCAAACAGTATCTGATGTTCAGTCTATTGATTTAGACACCTATTTCGAGAAAATAAATCCAGAAAAACCGATCTCTTTTATGAAAATTGATGTCGATGGCCCTGAACTGTTGGTCTTAAAGAGTGCTTCAAACATTCTAAAAAACACCGACTTGAAAATCCTCATGGAATGGGATATTGACTCAGCAAAACAAAGTGCATGTGATCCGGCTGATATTATTAAAATATTGAAAGAAAATGGATTTGAAATTTATTATCCGGAATATTCTAAAAATGAATATCGGCTAGTACAAGGTGAAGAACTCATGAATCTACACTCTTCAAATGTAATCAATTTGTTATGTACTAAGTCATAATTTTTTTTTAATTTGTATAAATTCCAATAGGAATAAGCTCTCCGAGATCAGACAAGGTAGATTAGTCTTTATCTAAATAGAAATATTATTCCATGATTACTCAAACTAATCTAAGTATATGATAAAATTTTGTAAAAGAACCTGTATTACATTACACATAATTAATTTCTACAGAATAAATCCAATAATCTATAATTTCAACATTAATAAGAAAGACAAATGAATTTTATAAATAAAATGCTTACAACGAAAAATGAATCATTAAAATTTGCATATAGTTCTATAACGTGATCAGATTGTATCTGACCCTACTTTTTTCTGGCAATTGCTCGTATGCTCTTTTTGTCAATCCAATTACGGTATAGCCGTTAGGCTCGTATAACAATTCCAATAATTTGCAACGTTCTCTTATTCCAAGATATTTGTAGTAATATTGACCCAATGGGGATTCCACAAAAGAATTAATCAAATCTGAGTTAGTGCTTGTTTTATCTAGTCCTACTCTACAATCAAATAGCATACCACTCTGATTTCTAGTAATACCAAATATTGAATATCCATACAGTTCAGTATTGGACATTAACTCATGTATGTCGTCTAGATCGTATAATTTTTCATTTGCATGAAGAAAAGAATCAACTATTAATGAATTTCTTTCTTCTTCATTTTGATAGTCTAGGTTCCAACCGTATTCGAATGTGTCAAACTTAAGTTCCTTAACAAGCTTTATTCCTTTTTGATAATCGGTAATATCACTCCCAAGCAACATTGATAGAATCTGCTTACGTGTCATTCTGGCAGCACCCCCTAATTTACCATATAAATAAAGAAAAATCACCCCATTATCTTTCAAAATTTTGTAAAGATTTTCAAGCCCTTTACTTGGCTCTGATAAATGATGCAATACTCCCATACATAATATGATATCAAATTTACCTAACTCGGAAAGATCAGTAAGCAAATTCATATTCTTAAAATTGATATTTTTAATTGATTTTTTTATTGTAATTTCTTTTGCAATCTCCAGTGATCTAGCAGAAAAATCAATTGCAGTATAATCATTATTTATGAAGAATGATGCAACTTCAGATAATCTATGTCCCGTTCCTGTTCCTGCATCTAAAATTCTCTTTGATTCTAGTGAGTAAGAATTCTCAAGACAAAAAATACGTAATAGATTTAGAAGTTCAATGGATTTACGAGTTTCTGATGTGGGGATTATGGTTTATCCTTACCCCATCATATCTAATACTTTTTTAGAAATTTCATCCATGTTGTCAAATAATTATTCATATTATTTTAGATTTTATTAATAAAGGATCGATTTAATTTACTCAAATCAATTTTCTGGTTAACTTACTCATGATATTTAATAATTTATTGAACATTGAATTGGACTCTCTCCTTACTATCCATTCTGGAATATCGATCACATCTGTAAAATTTGTGATCATGGTTTTATCATCTATCTTTCTATCCTTTTGTATTTCACTATATCTTTTATTAATGAATATCAAATTCTTTAAAATGTTAAGATTCGCTTTGATCTTTTCCCTAAACAATCCCTTTCTTAAATAAAATACCGAAACACATACATCAAGAATAACTAGTGATGGAATCATTCTAATTATTGTAGATCTAGAATAATGTGTAAGAATACAATATATTCTGTTTCGTTCCATTAGATAAAATTTGAAGGCGCTCCACTTGAACACATATCCCTCAATTGGATGATACACTATTGAGGCTGGAACATAGTATGATTTTATTCCCACCAGTGCTGCTCTCCAGCACAAATCTAAATCATCATGATATGCAAATAGAAATGAATCGAACATTCCTAGTTTTTTTATGATTTCTAATGATGTAAAGAGACAAGTTCCAGATGCATATCCGACGGTCTCAAAATTTTCATATTGTTTCTCTTCAATTACACCTTTTGCTCTAGAAAACCCAAACCCAAATAACTGGATCATCTGCCCAGTACTCAACAACATTTGATGATCTGTAGTTGCAAGGAATTTTGGTTGATACAATCCGTCCCCATGTATTTTGTATGCGTAAATTAATTCATTTAACCATTCACGATCTACTGTTGTATCTGGATTTAAGATAACTACAAATTTACCTTTTGCGGCCCTAATTCCTACATTATTACCTTCACAGTAACCAAGGTTTTCTTTATTCTCAATGAGATGAATTAAATCAAATTTTGCTTTGCATTCTTTATGACTATCATCTTTTGACAAGTTATCAACTATAATTATCTCATAATTATCATAATTGGTTTGTAATATTGATTCCACACAATCTAACAAAAGCTTACCTGCATTGTAATTGAGTATGATTATGCTAACCAGAGGATTATCAGTCTTCATTATTTTCTCTTTGATTGTTGTTTGGAATGGATAGTATAAGTTATTGACTCAGGCTGGCCTAGCTATCGGATAAAACAATATTTGGCTTTATTCGTGGTGGGATTTCACGCATGTGTTGACTTGATTTCCATTTCTTTTTTTGATCATCCATTATACGCTCTAGCTGTTCAGGGGTCAAACCTAGCTCATATGATATTATTTCTGGCGATATATTGTTTTCACTTGCATACCAAATCAAATCCAATGTTCTATATGGAAGTCCAAAGAAAAAATCTTCATCACTTACCTCAAAATTCCACGTATCTGGAGAGGGTTTTCTATTTATGATCTCATCCGCTATACCGAGATGGTTTGATATTTGATATACCTGAGTTTTGTAGATTTCGGCAAGGGGCTCAATGTCTACACCCCCATCCCCATATTTGACATAATATCCCTGAATCAGTTCTGATTTGTTTGTTGTACCAGCTACAACAAAGTGATTTTTTTCTGCGTAATAGTATAGCATGGCCATTCTGGTTCTGTGCTTTATGTTAGTGGCTGCAGTAAGATCTAGGTAATCATGTAAAGATAGTCTTATCTTATGCGTTTGATTTTTTTCATCTAATATTTCCAGATGTGGTAATGATATTGATGAATTATTAACAAGCTTGTTGGGCACAACCATTCTGTATTTTTCATGATTGGTGAAACTTGGAAAATTTTTTTTTATTATCTGTTCTCTTGTAGCATAAACCTTAAACGAATCAAGGATGTTTGTTATATCAATTGTTACAAATTTTACGCCTAAATCTTCACAAAGATTTTTAGCATAAATTACACTTTTTGGATTTGAATCTTTTTCTGGCATCAATACTCCAAGAACATGATCTTTTCCCATTGCCTTGGTACATAATGTGCATGTCAATGCTGAATCAATACCACCACTAATCCCTATCACTGCGCCTTTTCTTTTGAATTTATGAAAGACTTGATCTTTGATGAAATTTTGAAGTACTGTTGCTACAACATCTATGTTTTGTATATGTAGTATGTTTTTGTGAAATTGCATTTTTTGTTGTTTATGTTTGTCTACTAATATAGTTTGGACGATTCATAGTGATATTATTGTTCCTTCCCCTAACAAAAACACCTTATCTTTTGTACTATCTGTTAGAAATGAAATATTTGAGTTGCCGGCAATTATACTATTTGTAATACTAATGCTGCCCTCAACTACACAATCATTCATTACTATGGAGTTATTTACAGCACAACCGCTTAATCTGGAGTTGTCTCCTATGCTTACATTCGGTCCTATTTTGGTATGTGACTCAATTACGCAGCCATCTCCTATTATGATAGGGCCAATTAGAGTGACATCTTTTTTTATTATTGTGTTATTTCCGATCATTATATTTCCGGTAATAATCACCTCTTCATCCTTTTTACCATTAAAATATGGATTCATTTTTTCCAAAATTGCCATATTTGCATGTATAATATCCTCGGGTGTACCAGTATCCTTCCAATAATCTGTAATTATATCATAAATAATTTTATTATTTTGAATTAGTAATTTATCTAATGCATCGGTGATTTCTAATTCATTTCTGTGGGATGGTTTTAGATTTTCAATTATTTCAAAAATTTTAGGCGTTAGAAAATAAATTCCGGTTACAGCAAAATTTGTTGGAGGGATGGTAGGTTTTTCTAGGATCTTTACAATTTTTCCTTCTTTCATATCAGCGATACCAAATCTCGACGGATTATCGACTTCGCATAATAAAATTAATGCATCTGCATCCGATTCAATAAAGTTTTTAGCAGATTCACGTATACTTTTTTGAATAATATTATCACCAAGAAATACAAGAAATTTATTATTTCCAATGAATTCTTTGCATAATCCTATCGCATGAGCTATTCCTTTTGGACTATCTTGTTCTACATATGATATCTTTATGCCAAATTTTTCCCCATTTCCGTAAAACTCACGAACCTTGTTCGAACCGACACCACCAATTATAATGGCAATTTCTTTGACACCTGCATCAATCATTGATTCTATACAAAATTGAGACATTGGCTTATTTGCTATAGGAAGTAGTTGTTTTGGACCTGTATGAGTTAAAGGCCTTAACCTTGTTCCATGACCACCGTGGAGTAAAATTCCCTTCATATTTACAAACTTCATAGTTAAAAAATAAACTTATTTTTTCCAAGGAGTAGCCGTAAAGATATTTTTTGATAGGTGTTTCCACCATTCCGGGTTGTTAAGATACCAATCTACCGTATTTTGTAGTCTTTTTTCAAAATTGGCTTTTGGCTTCCATCCAATCTCGTGTCTAATTTTTTGTGAACTCATACTATATCTAAAATCATGACCTGGGCGATCTTCTACAAACTCCAATAGATCAGAAGTTTTATTCATCATTGAGAGTATTTTATTAATAATTGTCAAATTATCTAACTCATTGTTTGACGAAATATTATACGATTCACCAGTTTTGCCTTTTAAAAAAATTGAAAATATTGCATCACAGTGATCGTCCACATAAAGCCAATCTCTTAAATTCGTTCCCGTCCCGTAAACCGGGATTTTTTTATTTTGTGTTGCGAGAATAATGGTTTTTGGAATAAGTTTTTCTGGAAATTGTCTAGGGCCAAAATTATTAGTGCATCTTGTAATCAGTGTTTCCAAACCATATGTTTTATGAAATGAATTTATCAGCATTTCTGCACATGCTTTTGTTGCAGCATAAGGGCTAGTTGGATTATATATAGAATTTTCAGAAGCAGTGCCTTTTTCTAAACTGCCGTATACTTCATCAGTAGATATTTGGATAAATTTTTTTTTGTATTTTCTTGCAGCTTCAAGAAGTACAAAAACACCGTCAATGTTCGATTTAATAAAAGGAGCAGCGTCAGCAATACTTCGATCTACAAAAGACTCTGCAGCGAAATTTATTACAACATCAGAATCTGCAACTAATTTGTTAACAATTATTCTATCATTTATGTTTGCTTTAACAAATCGATATTTTTCATTGTTAGTTAAATCTGGAAGATTTAATTTATTTGAACCATAAAATTCAGCGTCCAGATTTACTATTTCATATTTGGGAAAGTTTTTCAAAACATATAGGAGAAAATTACTGCCTATGAATCCATATCCTCCAGTAACAAGTAATTTCATAATTTAGTGAAATCTTATGTTTTAATAAAAGGATATATCATTAGTGAAAGAATATAACATATTTTAATTTAATAAGAGTACAAATGATAGAAAACCGCGATTTTGCTGTAGAGTTAGAAATTCATGAGACAAGAGACATCACAGATAAACATGTTAATGGAGCTTTAACGGTCATTTACAGAGATTATGACAACATAATTGAGAATCAACCTAGAATGGTTTATTCAAATTTAATCTATCCCGGAGAAATTAAAGGACCACATGTTCATATTAAAAGAAATAGTTATTTTGTTTGTGTTCAAGGAAAGGTCATATTCATATTAAAAGAAAAAAACGGTAACTACATAGAAATAGAATCTAGTGAAAAAAAACCAATACTAGTTAAAGTTCCTAAAGGAATGGCTTCGGCTCATCTTAATCCAACAAAAGAGGTAGGTAGAATTATTGCGTTAGCAGATATTGCCTGGAGGCCTAATGATGATGAGATGTTTAATGAAACATTCGATGGTTATGATTATAAAAAATGGATGATTAATCAATAAAAATTCAATATAAAATTGCATTTGAGATCATAATTGAAAAGAATAAAAGAATTAGTAACGCTTGGAAGTGGAGATTTAATTGGCACATCACTGTCTGCGATTTTTTGGTTTTTTTTGGCAGCTCAAATTAAACCAGACGAGTATGGACAGCTACAATGGTTCATTTCAATAGCTGGGATCCTCAGTAGTGTTGCGCTAATTGCAAACACATCCACCTTGACAGTATATGTAGCAAAGAAAATTCCAATTCAATCAACCCTAAATGTCATATCACTATTATTTAGTTTAATACTTGCGTTAATTATAATAATTTTCTTACCATCTTTTCACATAATTGATTCAGGAGTTTTACTTATTGCGTATGTGATAAATTCATTAGTGGTAGGAGACATATTAGGGAAAAAACATTTTCGTGATCACGCGATTTTAACAGTAGTTCAAAAGGGGTTAACGTGTGGTTTAGGGTTTCTATTTTATTATTTATTTGGATATGAGGCAGTAATTTTTGCATTAATTATAAGTTATATTCTTCATTACAAACGTTTAGTTTCTCTTTTTAAAGAAGTTAAAATAGATTTAAAATTACTTAAACAAAAGAAAGAGTTCATTTTTTCTAATTATCTGAATTCATCCATACTTGTGGGAACGGTCGGTGCAGGCCATATTGACAAAATAATAATTACACCACTTTTAGGTTACGCAGTATTAGGAAATTATAGTTTAGGGATGCAGATAATTGCCATCATGATGATATTTACAAATATTGTGTACAAATTCATGCTATCTTATGATTCAACTAATTCGAATTTGAGAAATTTAAAAATTCTGGTTGTTTTGTTGTCTATTTTTCTTGCATTAACGGGATTTTTCTTAGGACCAATCATAATTGAGATTTATTTTCCTAACTATGCAGATATTAAAACGGCCATTGAAGTAATGTCATTAAATATCATACCTGCCACAGTAGGACTAATTTTTCAATCGAAATTACTTAGTCAAGAAAAAAGTAGGCAGGTATTAATTGGGACACTTGCATCGGTTGTCGGACTGACTATTGGCATGATCATCCTTGGACCTATTTTAGGAATGATTGGACTTGCGTATAGTCTTATAAGTTCATCAATAATCAAAGTCATAATATTTGGCATTATGGTAAGAAATTCTCATCTTAGAAGAATATAATCAGTGAAATTTGAGGTGTAATAAAATGAAGATCTACAAAAATCTCATCTTAATCTATGGTATTTTACCATACATCACAAATATCGAAAATAAATGGGAATTCATGATTTCCATTTTTTTAGGGATAAAAAATTGGAAATTAAAGATTAATGATTATATTTTTAAATTTTCACCAAATAATTATAACAGATTATTTTATTTTTTACAGTTATTAGAATTTTCATTTTCATATAAAATTTTAAGAACTGGGCAAGCTATAGTAAGCTTAGATGGACAGAATGAATTTGTAATAAATGTCATTAATCCAACATTAGAAGAAGAAAATTTATTAGAACTTTTAGCTAAAGCCTCAACAAAAGGTGCAAATTTCATCATAAACGATTCAAAAAAATCATTGAGAGAAAAAGAAATAAGAATTTTTGAAAAAAATAATAAAAAAATCGTCGAGACTTATGATGGGATTAAATTTTATCTAGATTCTATACATCCTTCTAATACTATCGTTGAAACTTTTGTTGAGAAAATCCATTTAATAAATTCGTACGAACGATTAGAGAATAAAATTGTTTTAGACATAGGTGCAGAGTGTGGAGATACTGCTTTATTTTATGCGAATTTAGGGGCACAGGTATATTCATTTGAACCAATTAAAGAAAATTTCATGGCGTTGAAAAGGAATCTCGAGTTAAATCCTAATTTGGCAAAAAAAATTCTTGCAGTTAATGCTGGGATAGGAAAAGATGAAGATTTGAAATTTTTTAAGGACCCACATTTGCCTAATCACGGTGCATCATTTGTTCACAATAAACGCGAAAATGCATTAATTGAAACTGTAGAGGGGTTTTCATTAGATACGATTTTGAAAAAATATGAGATTAAAGAAATAGAATTAATGAAAATGGATTGTAAGGGTTGTGAATTTTTCCTAACTGACTCTGCACTACAAAAAATAAAGAGAATAAAAATTGAATATAGTGGATTTCATAAAACAAAAACGGCTAGAGATATAATAAATCAATTATCAAAAGGCGGATTTTCTTATGTCATATACAGAAGTTCTAATACAAGAAATCAATCTAATAATAAAATTGGGTATATTTATGGCGAAAAATAAATTATATTAGAAAATCCTATGGGTTTTCTGATCTGAGTAATCTAAAAACCATATTAGTTTTTACATAATAAGAAGATCATTAGACAATACAAGCTTTAGAAAATTTTTAGAATTTAACTTGAAATATAATTATTGAATTTTAGTATTTAGATATCTTTC
>Ga0194119_10007348_pt1 | contig 15563 bp, 10 predicted proteins | sample TA2MahC100mmetaG_FD_148620 | JGI IMG/M metagenome (GOLD analysis project Ga0194119, IMG submission 148620) | Freshwater microbial communities from Lake Tanganyika, Tanzania - TA2015018 Mahale Deep Cast 100m | ecosystem: Environmental > Aquatic > Freshwater > Lake | place: Tanzania: Lake... | reverse complement strand
CGGTAGGAGCGGACGATCTGCAGATATTCGTAAGCGCCGCCCCTGCCAACACTACGTTTATTCCGCACGAACATGTGTATAATATACAGATATTAAAAAGGATTGTCAAGTCTTTTTAGAGGCTTATGGATGCATGGGTTGGCACTACATTTCCGCCCTTCCCATCTATGCCACCTAACAATTTCAATGACTTATACCTATATCTGGGCTTACAACTGTCGAAAATGAGTCTTACGCGACCTCAAGTACCCGAAGGTTGGCAGCCGAGGGGATCCTCCCCTCAGGCCGGAGCGACATAGCCCATATTCCATTGCCACCATAAAAATGAAACCCATGATCATTCTGTCAAACAATCTGCCTCGGCGCCCCTGCTGTCATCGGACTAACAGCCAATGAGACCAGTTGATGACGCAGTAGTATTATGCCGGGCGGCGAATAGGAGCCATAAAGACGGCTTTTAAACCGGCCTGCACGCGGGCGGGGATAGAGGACTTCACCTTTTACGACCTGAGACACACGGCCATCAATAACTGGCGGTTGCAGGGGCATGACTACTTTCGTATAATGGCGGCGACCGGCCATAAAACCATGACCGTTTTTAAGCGGTATAATTCGGTTAGCCGGGAAGAATTAAAGACCCTGGTGGGGAAAATTTAAGGAGACATATTCACCTATATATTCACCAAAGAATTTTAACAGCTCGCAAACCCAATAAGCGCCTGTAGCTCAGGGGACAGAGCAACGGACTTCTAATCCGTCGGTCGGAGGTTCGAATCCTCCCAGGCGCGCCAATTATATCAGCAAGTTATCTGTATAACTGCTCGCAAAAATAGCCCTCAAAAGACAAAGCTTCCCAAAAGTTTCCCATATAAATATAGTAGGAATTATCTCGAGCTGCACTTTAAAACTTCGGCCGGCTTTTTTTTTAAAACAGCGCTGGATGGACCTCCCCTGGCTTGAGCCAGTTCTCTTCTTAGGGTTGGAAGTGTCGAAAAATAAACGATAATAGACGATAATATAAAAAATATGGTCATCATGAACCATCCTGAGTTTTGTTATATTCAGACGCTCTACCAAGTAAGGATTTATGTATGGTAACCCACAAGCAGAAGCACCTCGACAAGGTAAAGGCCAAGAAACGAGAGGGTGCTCAAAAACTAAAGGTAATCGTTCAGGCCACATCTGCGAGTTGTAATTTCAAGGGCAATAGAGACGGAGCAAGTTGACCGGTCCGATGAGCTTGGATAGCCGCCACCACATATTCCACGATATTTCGGTCTTGCTGCCTCAAGGTGGCAACCGTGGTCAGGATGCGCTCGGTAAAGCGAGAGCCGTTCTCGCTTTGGTTGCCGAAGCATCCCTTCCGCCAGAGCACCGCCCCCCGCAAGGCTCTTTCGGCCCGGTTATTGGTCGGTTCCGCCCCCGGGACTATGACGAAAGTGAGCAAGGCCGGCCACAGCTTCAAGAGATTACGGCACAAGGCTTCGGCCTTGGGGTCGCCACAGGAGGCTCCCAGGCGCAACAGTCTCCCCAGGCGGGTCCGCACCGGGACCAGCTCCCACTGCATCTCGGCCCAGGTGAGCTCGCCGGCCTGATACCGGTGCCAGGCGGCAAAAAGCCGTTTGATCTCCCGAAGTCCCCATTCCCCCAAGGGTCCGGCCCGAGTCTGCCGCTCGGAGAGCGCTTGAAAATCTCGCTTCAGGTGCGCCCAGCAGAGCTGGCGCCGCAGCGGGTCCACGATGTTATAGGCGCCCCAGCGATCGCTATGGAGAATGCCCTCGAAGGATTCGCCTATCAACTCTTTGAGGGCCTGGCGGCCTCTGGAACACGAGACCAGAAAGACGGTGGCCAGCCGGGTTACCGCCACCCACAGCCAGTGCCGTTTCCCTTTTTCCTTCCAACCCGTTTCATCCAGATGCGCCATCCCGGCCTGGGCCACCGCTTCCTTGGCTTCCCGGTAGGGCACGGCCAGGGCCTCGGAGGTCTCTTCACACAGACTCTGGACGCTTCCCAGGCTGACACTCACGCCGCACAGTTCCCGCAACAGTTCCACCACCTGCCGGCGGCTTTGGCGGAAGCGGCCGGTGAGAATGGCTACCCAGGCTTGCAGCCGGGGGCCGAAGGCGCTGCTGCCCACCTCGGCCGGCAGGTCTGGTTTCACCCAGGTTCGACAATGGGCACACCAGCTGGGCAACAGCCGGTGTTCGGTAATGACCGGTTGAATTTCCGGCAGTTCCCAGACCTGGCGCCGTTCCACGGCAGGAGCCGGTCTTGCCGTCCCGTGCTCCAGAGCGCTGCGGCAGTGCGGACAGGTTTCCGCTCGGTGCTCCACGATCTTATTGACCTTCTCGGGCGGCGCCAACTCCCGATGGTTTCCCTGGTGTCCTTTTTGGCCACCCGGCTGGCGCCCGCTCTTTTCCTTGCGCTTTACCGGAGCCTGAGGCGGGTCCTGCGAGGGAGGCTGGGAAGAATTGCCGGAATGACGATTGAGCCTGGCCTCCAACTCACTAACCCGCTGCTCCAGTTGGGCAATTTTCTCCAGAGATTGGCTCAGGGCATTCTCCAAGAACAGGATGTAAGCCTGCACCTCTGGGGGAAGGTTAGCCCAAATCTCCGGAGCAATCGGCCTTGTTTCCACAAGACCTTGAATACACTATTATTCACAAAAAATCGCGCCTTTTTTTCATCTTTTCAAAAAAATTTGCCTTGTTAGGAAAGAGGGACTGAACGGTTACAAATTAACTAGGGTTGGTAAAATTATAACTGGATATTTTTGGCAAAATAACGCCTGGCAAACAATTGGCTCACATGATTACTCTGCAACTGGATTGGGCGATTGGTTAAGGATTGGGTTAAATGCGCACAGTACTACGGTCTCGCGACTACCTGATGGTCAATTGGTCCATCCATTTGCAGGTAAGGATGTACAAATGGTTTTTGATAATTTGCAAATTACTTATGATCAAATACAATATGCCCCCCGCGGTCCCGCTCCTGGCAGTCTGCTACTTCTTCTTTCTGATTGATCGGATGGCGCAGGGAAAAAAGCCGAGGATACATGCACATACCACCGCACGGCGTGATAAGAAACCCTGGCCCCCAATTTGACCAAGAGATTGGTTGGCCATGTTGGGCCATCAAGGGCGGCGCTACCTGCTATGATCCGACACTTATCACAGAGCCAAAAACCTGCCATGATCTGGCTATCGAAGGTTTTTGGCGATGTGATAAGTGTCGGATCAGGGCAGGTAACGCCAACCCCCCATACCTATGCTGATCAAAGTGGGCGCCCGGGTTTCTTAACATGCCCGGAAATGTATATCCATGTGGCCTTCGCCTTTCCCCTGGTGCACCACTATCGATCAGTGCTGGCCCGGGGTTCTTGGGCTTCCCAGTCAGTTAACATCTGGTCGCCGAGGGATTGGTATGCCCGAAATCTGGGGGGAAATTGATTTTTTTTTGAAAATTGGTGCTATTGTGCTTACCACAAGGAGAGTTGCCTTAAAAAAGGTATCCGGTTGGGAGAAGGATACGATACTCTGCCGCATCAGATTTCCAGAAGGGGGCAGCAACACCCTGGGGCTAATCTGACGAAAAATCAGGGCAACCTGCCGATAACCGTGTCCGCATGCTTGAGTAGTCCCCGGAGCCGTAGTATAACTCCCCTGTAGTTTTGAACAACGATTTACACCTTGACCTGGGCTGATCAAGGCTCTGGAAATGGCCAATCGAGGTGCGGTTTTCCTCTGTTTGAATGAGGCGTGGTATGGTTTACTGACTTGACCGCGGGATTTGACCATAAATCGATACCTTGAAGAGGTGCCGCATTGTGAGACAGGGGCTTGTCTTTGCAAACCTCCAGATTAAGGTAATGCTGCTTTTTGTGGCCATTGCCCTGGTACCCCTTGGCGTAATGGGTGCGTTTGCCGTCAAGACTGCAGAAGAACTCATATTGAACATGATCAAGAACCAAATCGAACACGTCGCGGTGGACAAGGCCGCTTTATTGGAGAGGTGGATTTCGGAGCGCAAGGCTGACCTCGAGGTAGTAGCCGGCTCCTCTATCCTGAGATCGTTAGATCGTGAACAGATTGCCCCCTACCTTGAGCTGGTTAGAGACAGGTACAAGGTCTACAGTGAGGTTATCGTCGTATCGCGTGACGGGAGCATCGTCTACGACAGCTCTAATAAAAAATCTCATCCCCTAATGAAAAAATGGTTCCAGGAATCTTTGGCCGGCAAATCCTACATGTCCGATATCGATTTCGACCCCGAGCAAAAGGAGTCTTTTTTCCGGATATCGACTCCTGTGTTGGATGCTTCGGGCGCGGTCAAGGGCGCCGTGTGCGCCAAGGTTGGCACCAACGTTATCCTTTCCATGGTCTTGCGCGTATCCCTGGGTGAGACGGGAGAATGCTATCTCGTGAACCGAGAAGGTACTTTTCTCGCCCACAAAGAGCCCCAGAGAATACTCACTGAAAATATCGCCCAGTCGGAGAGCTTCAAGAACATATTCAACGCCGGGGAACACAGGATCACCTATATTGATTATCGAGGCATAGAAGTCATGGGAGCATCGGCAAGGGTGGGTGGAACCGACTGGTCTCTCGTAGTAGAACAGGATAAAGATGAGGCCTTCGGCGGCGCCGCCCGGCTGAAGGGCTACATTTTCCTGGTGGCGGGATTGTCCGCCTGCGGAGCCCTCTTCTTAGCCTGGCTGTTCTCCCATTACGTGGTCAACCCTATTCGGAAGCTGAGCCTGGCCGCCAACTGTCTTGCCAGGGGGGAATTCGAAAAGGCGGATTTTAATATCAATCGGGCGGACGAAATAGGGCTGTTGTCCAACGCCTTTGGAGACATGGCCAGACAACTCCAAGACCGGCAGCAAAAGCTTGAACAGCGGATGGTTCTGAAGGAGTCGGAACTGGAGGAAACAGGGGTAAAACTGAAAGAGACCCAGCAAGCTGCCGTCCGCTCGCAACAATTGGCCTCCTTGGGGCGGCTGGCTTCAGGGGTGGCTCATGAGATAAGAACTCCTCTCACCTCACTGAAATTGTTTTTGGAATCCGTCGAGAGCGAAATCGCGATATCACCTGACTATGAGGAGGATTTCCAAGTAGCCATGAACCAGATAAAGCGGATGGAGGCCACCATCAACCGTTTCCTCGATTTTGCCCGGCCTCAAGACCCCATTTTTTCCTTGATAGAAATAAGGGAACTGATCGAGGAGTCTCTGCTGGTGATCGGACCGAAAGCCAGGAAGCAGGAGACCATTATCCAAAAGTCCATAAGCAGCACTCTGCCGAAGATCAAAGGGGATAGAAAACAGCTGGGAGAGGCGCTGTTGAACCTGATGGTGAATGCTCTCGAGGCGGTGGCCAATCGGGGCAAGCTCATCATTGCCGCCGACCTCACGGAGTTACAGACCGCGGATGGGCTGCGAAGGGGTATACGAATTGATTTTGGGGATACAGGACCTGGTATAATGGCAGAGAATGTTACCAGGCTGTTCGACCCGTTTTTCACCACCAAAGCAACCGGCGCCGGGCTGGGGCTAGCCATTGTCTACAGCACTATCAAGCGACACGGCGGGGAAGTTATGGTGCGAAGCATCGTTGGCGAGGGGACGACGTTTTCGCTCCTCATCCCGGTAGATGCAGAACCGATGATCGGGGAAGATGGAAAACATCCTGATAGTTGACGATGACGAAGGCTTAGTTCACTTTCTGGACCGCTTTTTCGTAAAGCAGGGATACGGTGTACAGGTTTGCAACAGTGGTCAAGCAGCCCTGGATGCGCTGGCCAACGAGCAGTTCGATTTGATCCTGATGGATTACAAGATGCCCGGATTAAACGGTCTTGATACTCTGAGAAAAGTCCGCCGATCGCAAATTAAAACCCCCGTCATCATCATGACCGCATACGGCACCACGGATACCGCGATCGAAACCATGAAGCTGGGGGCGTATGACTACCTGCTCAAACCCTTTGATAGAGATGAGTTGCAGAGGATCGCCGCTGACGCCCTCGAAGTAAATCGCCTCATGAAGGAAGTAGTCAGTTTCCCCGGACATATCTGTCGGCCTGCCACCCCTTCTAAGGGGATGGTAAAGATCGTTGGCAACACCCGGCGCATGCAGGAGGTGTACAAACTCATCGGCCAGGTCGCCGGTAAAGATGTGACCATTGTCATTATGGGTGAAAGCGGCACCGGTAAAGAGTTGGTTGCCAGGGCGGTCTATCACCACAGTCACCGGAAAGACAAGCCGTTTTTAGCCATCAACTGCGCCGCGATTCCGGAGACCTTGTTGGAGAGTGAATTGTTCGGCTATGAACGAGGGGCTTTCTCCGGCGCGGAGCGTGCTCACATCGGCAAGTTTGAGAGATGCCAGGACGGCACGATGTTCTTTGATGAAATCGGGGACATGCCTCTCTCGACCCAGGCCAAGGTGTTACGCGTGCTGCAGTACGGCGAATTTGAAAGGCTCGGCGGCAAAGAAAACATCAAGGTCAATGTGAGGACCATTGCCGCCACCAACAAGAATCTCGAAAAGGAAGTCGAACAGGGTCGATTCCGAGAAGACCTCTATTGGCGACTTAAGGTTATTTCCATTCAACTGCCGCCACTGAGAGAACGGCTGGAAGACATTCCGCTCTTGGTCGAATATTTCGTAAGCCGCTTCAGCGAGGAATATCAGACCCCTATCCGGTATGTTGCCGATGCGGCCATGCAGAAGCTGAAATCCCATTCCTGGCCGGGCAATGTCAGAGAACTGGAAAATTGCATAAGACGGGCAGTGCTGTTGGCTTTGGGAGATGTCATCCTGGAAGAGTACCTGAAACTCGAATCCGACCAGCCGGACCTGCCAAATGGCAGCCAGTTAATGGCGCACATCGATAGAAAGTTGGACGAACTTATTCCGGACATCCTTCGCCTCTCCGCCGAGAAAAGCCATGCCAATGTCATCGACATGGTCGAAAAGGCACTCATAACCAAGGTCTTAGAGCGATGCGGCTATAACCAGGTAAAAGCCGCCAGGATGCTCGGGATCAGCCGCAATACGCTGCGCCACCGCATCAAAAAGTTTCAGTTCAATGTTCCCGCTGATTTTCCGGAGAATACCAAGAGCCCCGAGACAGAATAATACCGTTTTCGGTTTTCAGTTTTCGGTTAAAAATATGCTGCTGATAAACCAGCAGCCCTGTTCAATATCTGAGCAACCCGCAGCAGGAAAGGGTCGCAGGCCCCTGCCAGGGTTTTAAGCCTATCTGATTAATTTTCCCGCTGTTGCTCCAGCACCAGCAATACCGCAGAACTACCGGATCAGCCGGGCCCCCTCCATTAATTTATCCAAACAGTTCCATAAGATAAGCTATCAAACCTCTTAAAAGATTCGTTGGCATAACCCTTGCTGTTCTTAGATTGTAATTAATTTCACATGCGCTTGACGGGACCAGGGCAAGAGAAGAGGCCGCGCCGATGAAAAACAGCCTGAAGGATTCACCTCGAAATTGGCGAACTGATGATGAAATCGCCAGGGAAGAAATTGATCGCATCAACGCCAGACTGCGGCATTTCAGGGGTATCGCGGCGTCGGTGATGAACGATGCCCTCCAGGTTTTAAGAGAAGTGTGGGATTCCTGTGAAGATCCCAGGTCCTGGAAGGAGATTTTGGATGGCGTTCCTGAGCCTGTAGCCCGAACCCCGGTGGGGGGATGGGCGGAATTCTATGAAAGACTCCATCTTCTGGGGACTTACATCGATTATGCCAAGAGGCTCTGCGATGGTTCAATAGATCAACCAAGTCAAACCGAAAGGGAGGATTAATCATGCCAGGCAGACTCGAAGTCGTTTCAGACGGCAGGCAATCCGAGGACCACAAGTTTTTGTCCCCCGAAGAAGATCTGAGAAATTTCCAAAAAATTGTCGACAACCTAATGCGGGATGCCCAGATGACTTGGGCAGAAATATGGGATGCGCTGATGGGAACCATCACCAACGGCACCATTATTCTGGCCGATGCTGAAAAGGGTGCCAAGCCCAAATGCGGCTGGGGGGAATACCTGGAAAAGTTGTGGCTTCTTAAACACTACCTCGATTATACCAGAAGGTTTGCCACCGGGGATGTATAGTTTTGGGTTAACGATCAAGCAATACAAACCGGGGCCTAAACAATATGAAGGGGGCGCCAGAGATAAAATCTTTGGGTAACTTAAATTAAATAGGGAGACAGAGAAGAAATGGTTACAAATAATAACAACCCGTTTCACATTGCCCAACAACAAATAAGGACTTGCGCCGACATCCTGGGTTTGGATGCGGGTACCAGAGAGGTGCTGCTCCGCCCCATGCGGGAATTTCACGTCAACTTCCCGGTGCGCATGGATGACGGCATCACCAGGTTATTTGAAGGTTACCGGGTCCAATACAATGATGCCAAGGGACCGACCAAGGGGGGGATTCGTTTTCATCCTGACGAGACCATCGATACGGTTCGAGCCCTGGCCGCCTGGATGACGTGGAAATGCTCTCTCCTAGACCTGCCTCTCGGCGGGGGCAAGGGCGGAGTGGTCTGCAACCCGAAGGAATTATCCTTACATGAACTGGAACGTGTCAGTCGGGCCTATATCAGGGCCGTCGGCCAGTTTATCAGCCCGACTAAGGATATTCCCGCACCGGACGTTTACACCAATCCACAGATCATGGCCTGGATGGTAGATGAGTATTCATCCATTGTCGGCAACAATCAATTTGGGGTGATTACCGGCAAACCCCTGGCTCTGGGCGGCTCCCCCGGACGGGCCGACGCTACCGCCAGGGGCGGCATGTTTACGCTGCGGGAGGCCGCCCGGGAGATTGGCCTTGATCTGAGCAAGGCCACCATGGCCATCCAGGGCTATGGCAATGCCGGGTGTTACGCCGCCTCCCTGGCGGAATCGATGTTCGGCAGCAAGATTGTGGCCGTGTGCGATTCCAAAGGCGCCGTTGGCTGCAAGGATGGCATCTGTGTCCCTAAACTCACCCAGCACAAGCAGGAATGCGCGTCGGTGGCCAATTGCGCGGGCACCGAAGACGTCAGCAGTCAGTCACTTATGGAAATGGACGTCGATGTGCTGGTGCTTGCCGCTTTAGAGGGCGTGCTAACCGAGAGGAACGCCGACAAGGTGAAGGCGAAAATACTGGTGGAGTTGGCCAATGGCCCCACCACGCCCGAGGCGGACGAAATCCTTTACCGGAAAGGGATCCACGTTATCCCTGATTTCCTGTGCAACGCCGGAGGAGTGACGGTATCGTATTTCGAAATGGTTCAGAACGCTTACATGTACTATTGGGATGAGAAAGAAGTCCACGAGAAGCTGGACACAAGAATGACCAGGGCCTATCATGAGGTCCTGGACACCTCCAAAAAATTCAAGATCAATATGCGCAAGGCGGCTTATGTGGTTGCGGTCGAGCGGGTGGTGGAAGCGATGAAACTCCGGGGCTGGGTGTAAAACCGGCGGGATGCACTGTGGCCATAGTTGCTGCATCCGTCGCGGTTCGTGGTGACAGCAGAGGATGCCAGGGCTATGGCCCTTACCTCAGCCCTTCTATTGCGAGGTTTCCTGTCCTTGGACATAACCCATGACAACGATAACGGAGGAGAAGCAAAAGATATTGTGATGCTGCAATCCAAGGCGATAGGTAGCGGCATACCGGCGTTGGACAATATTCTGGAAGGGCTTCGTTTAGGAGATAACGTCGTCTGGCAGGTCGATGGACTGCATAACTACCTGAAAGTGGCGCTTCCTTTTGTCAGGCAAGCCCTTCAAGACCGCCGCACGGTTATCTATGTGCGCTTTGCCCCTCATTACTGTATTCTTGAACCGCTTTCCGGCTACCTGACCACAGAAATTGACCCGCGGCCTGGGTTTGATTCCTTCAGCGCCCAGGTAAACAAGATCATTGAAGAGCAAGGCAAAGGGGTGTTCTATGTCTTTGACAACCTCTCCGCCCTGGTCGCCGAATGGGCCAGCGATGAACTATTGGCGAACTTTTTCCAGCTAACCTGTCCGTATCTCCGTGAACAGGATACGGTGGCTTATTTCGCCCTGACCCGGGGACAACATTCACACAGCGCCGTCGCCCGCATTCGGGATACCACCCAGGTTTTAATCGATATTTATCACGTCGGCGACCGGCTCTATATCCATCCATTGAAGGTTTGGGACCGGTACTCCTCCCAAATGTTCTTGCCGCATCTTTTTTCCAACGGGGTTCTCAACCCGGTATTCAGGAGCGGGGATGCTTCCGCCATCTCCCAGACCGCCAGCAAAAGCCCTCTAAAAGTCAAGGCCGACTCGATAGCTCCATGGGACAGCGTTTACCGCAAACTGGCCCAATACGACGAAGACGATCTCAGGTTTTTGGAGGATACGCCCGAGATTCAGGCCCTCAAACAAGAGCTGTCCCGGATGATCATTGGCGGCCACCCAGAGTTTCAGCGCCTGGCAGATAAATATCTGAGTCTCGGGGATCTTCTCAACATCAGAAACCGGTTGATTGGCTCCGGCCGCATCGGCGGCAAGGCGGCCGGGTTGCTCCTGGCGCGCCGCATCCTCCTCAATGATACCGATGAGATGGACTACTCCAAGGTGATGGAAGAACACGACTCCTTTTTCATCGGTTCCGATGTTTTCTTTACATTTCTGGTCAACAACGATCTGTTCAGGTTACGTCTACGTTTGACCCGAAATTCCCAGATTTCCTCTGAAGAGTTCGACAAGGTCGAGGAGCGTTTTTTGGCGGGCAGGTTTCCCGACGAGATCATGGAGCAATTCAAGGATCTGCTCGATTACTTCGGCCAGGCGCCCATTATCGTGAGATCCAGCAGCCTGCTGGAGGACGGGTTCGGAAATGCCTTTGCCGGCAAGTACCGGAGCGAATTCTGCGCCAATCAGGGTGGCCCCGAAGAACGGATGGCATCTTTCCTCCGGGCAGTGAAACTGGTCTACGCCAGCGCCGTCAATCCCGACGCCCTGTCTTATCGGCGCCAGCGCGGCCTGGGGGAATCGGATGAACAGATGGCCATTCTGGTACAGCGCGTTTCCGGCATGCGCTATAAAAACTACTTCTTTCCCCCTTTGGCAGGCGTGGCCTTTTCCCATAACCTTTACCGCTGGACCGATCGCATCGACCCGAGCCAGGGAATCATCCGGCTGGTCTTCGGGCTCGGAACTCGAGCCGTCAACCGGTTGGGAGGCGATTATCCCAGGCTGATTGCCGTGAGCCATCCCCACCTGCGCCCTGAAGTCGGTTATAAGGTGGCAACCTACTCGCAGCGCGAACTGGACCTCCTGGATCTATCGGAAAATCATTTTGCCAGCCTGCCGGTGGCCAAAGTGATTGCGGAGATGGATTATCTGAACCTGCATCTGTTGCTCTCCTTCATGGAGGAAGGATATATCCGGGACCCGAGCGGACCGCGGATCAAGAGCCTCCAGGGTTGGGTCCTGACCTTCAACAAGCTTATCGGCCAGACAGATTTTGTCAGGATCGTCAGGGGGCTTCTGGCTAAGCTCGAGGCGGCCTATGGTTACCCCATCGACACGGAATTCACCGCTTTTGTCGATGTGGAGGGCCAGGTAAAGATCAACCTGGTCCAATGCCGTCCCATGAGACTGCCGGGGGTCACGGCGATCGCCAACGTTCCGGACAACATTCCTCCAAACCGCGTCTTGTTTAGGGCTTGCCGCACCATTTCGGGAGGCACGGTCCCGAACATTAAATACATTCTCTATGTAGATCCGGAATCTTACGACCGGAAGGCCTCGTTGGAATTAAAACAGCAGACGGGGCGAATCGTGGGTGAGATCAATCGACACCCGCAAATTGTTCCTCACCATATCATGATAATGGGTCCAGGCAGATGGGGCAGCTCCAATGTGACCCTGGGAGTAAATACCTCCTACGCGGATATTAACCATGCTTCGGTTCTGGTGGAAATAGCTCGTGAAGAGGCCGGTCATGTTCCGGATGTCTCCTATGGGACCCATTTCTTTCTGGATTTAGTGGAATCCCAAATCATTTATCTGCCTCTGTATCCGGATGAACCCCAGGCTGATTTTAACCAGGAATTCTTCAGGAAATCACCTAACATCCTGAGTATCCTCCTCCCCGATGCCAAAAGGTTTGAAGAATTTATCAAAGTGATCGATGTTCCTGCGGTCACCGATGGCAAGTGGGCCCACGTGGTAGCCGACCCCCGCCAACAAAAGGCTTTATGCTTTATCAGTAATGAATAATCGCCAACTCATCGCCATTTCTGACCAATGGAGGGCCAATGAAACGCCATAATTATAGGCAAATGAAATCGGTAACTGAGGCCAGGGAAATCTTTCTCTCCCGCTTTGATCTCAATGCCATGCTGCCTCCGGAAGAGATTTCCACTATGGCGGCCAGAGGCCGGGTAACCGCAGCGCCGGTATGGGCCGGACGATCGTCGCCGGCTACCCACCAGGCTGCCATGGATGGGTTTGCGGTGTTCGCCGCTTCCACCTTTTGGGCTACTCCGGATCAGCCCAAATCCTTGGCAGTGGGTGAAAAAGCCTTCCCGATAAATGCGGGACAAATGATGCCCCGTGGGACCGATGCGGTGATCATCGCCGAAAATGTCCCGAATCCGGGGGCAGATCACATTATCGTGGAGGCTCCCGTGTTCCCCTGGCACAATGTTCGCCGCATCGGTGAAGATTTAGCGGTGGGGGCATTGGTCTTTCCCGAGGGCGTGGAGATCACCCCTTGGGCCCAGGGGGCGCTCCTGGCCGCGGGGAGCACCAGGGTGGCGGTGAGGCGCCTCCCCAAAGTCATCATCATCTCCACCGGGTCCGAGTTGGCGTCTACGGCTAACTTGAACGGAGCCCCATCCTCGAATAACCTCCCTGAGTTCAAATCCGTTATCCTGGAGGGATTGGTGGCCGAGGCGGGGGGGGTGCCAGAAATTGGGGCCATCGTCCCCGATAATGCCACCAGCTTAACCACCGCCCTGAAAAAGGCCCTGGCTGCCGCCGACGTGGTGATCATTAATACCGGTTCCTCTGCCGGCACAAGGGATTGCAGTTACCAGGCGGTGGCCAAGCTGGGAGAGGTTATGGTGCACGGCGTGTCGATGATGCCCGGCAAACCTACCCTCCTGGGGCAGGTTGATGGCAAGCCGGTCATCGGCCTCCCGGGTTATCCGATTTCAGCGGTACTCTCCTTCGAGCAGTTTGTCGCTCCTCTGATCAGTGGCATCGTGGGAAAGCTTATCTCTCGTCGCCCCCTCCTGACAGTCTATCCGGCCCAAACATTGCCCTCAAAGCCCGGGCTCACGGAGTTCATCCGGGTGACACTGGGCCGGGTGGGGGAAAAGATTATCGCTACGCCCCTTCCCCGAGGCGCCTGCACCATCACCTCCTTGGACAAGGCCGATGGCTTACTCGTGGTGCCGGCTTTGAGCGAGGGTCTGGAAGAGGACCAGCCAGTGACCGCTGAACTCCTGGTTTGGCCAGAAGATATTGATGGCACCCTGGTGGTCTTGGGAAGCCACGACAACACCATTGACCTATTGGCCGCCTTCTTGAAGCGAAAGGATCCCCGCCTGCGGCTCTCTTCTGGGGACATCGGCAGCCAGCGTGGTTTAGTAGCCTTGGGCCAGAGGAGGGCCCATTTCGGCGGCAGCCATCTCTTCGACCCTGAAACGAACACTTACAATGTACGCTATATCAAGAGTTACCTCCCCGATTTCTCCCTTAAGCTTATCAACCTGGCCTGGCGGGAGCAGGGCCTCATGGTTGCGGAGGGCAATCCCAAGAATATCCAGACCATCCAAGACTTGACCCGGCCTGATGTACGCTCCATCAACCGGCAACGAGAGGCCGGCACCCGACTCCTGTTGGATTACCTCCTCAAGGAAAACGATATAGAACCTTCCATGGTGCAGGGTTACGAACGGGAAGAATACACCCACATGGCCGTTGCTTTTAACGTGCATTCCGGGGCCGCGGACGTGGGTATGGGGGTTTTTACGGCGGCTAAAGCTCTAGGACTAGATTTCCTCCCGTTAACTCTTGAACGCTACGACTTGGTGGTTCCGGAGAGCACTTTTAACGATCCTCGGTTCCAGATAGTGCTGGAAGTGATCCACTCCCGGGAATACCAGAAAGCCGTTGCCGCTCTGGGCGGTTACCACATGAAGGATTGCGGCAAAATCATCTGGGAACAATAATCCCCAAACCTGATAGGGAGGCTCGAAGAAAGGGAATCTATTATCTGCCTAAAAAAAGAATATTTCCCTTGCCTCTAATCAAGTTTTGGAGAAATAATTTCAAACAGATATTGGCCTATTGGCCCCAAATTTTTGCTCTGGGAACATCAAGAACGTTATTCAGGGAGAGAGATCATGGAACTGATTAAAATCATGCCCTGCTTGGACATGAAAGACGGCCGAGTAGTTAAAGGCATTAATTTCATTAACTTGCGGGATGCCGGTGATCCTGGGGAAAATGCCCGGTTTTATGAACAGGAAGGCGCTGACGAACTGGCGATGCTAGATATTGCCGCCACAGTCGAAAACCGCAAGACCCGCCTGGAATGGCTCAAGAACGTGTCTTCGCTGATCAATATCCCTTTAACCATGGGCGGTGGTATTTCGACCCTGGAGGATATTGACTTGGTACTCGAAGCTGGCGCCGACAAGATTTCCATGAATAGCGCCGCAGTAAAACACCCTGATCTCGTTAGCCAGGCAGCCAAAGCATACGGTGCCGCGAGGGTGACTATCGCCATTGACGGCAAAAGGAATATGGCCATGCCTTCAAGTTTTGAGCTCGTGATTGCCGGGGGCACGAAGCCCGTGGGCAGGGATGCGGTGGCGTGGGCTAAAGAATGTCAGGAGCGGGGAGCTGGCTCTATATTGCCCACCAGTATGGATGGCGACGGGACGCAGGCTGGATATGACCTGGAATTTACCAAAGCTATTTCAGATGCTGTGACAGTACCAGTGATTGCCTCGGGAGGAGCGGGTAAACTGGAACATTTTTATGAGGGAGTAACCAAGGGCGGCGCCCAAATCTTATTGGCGGCTTCGGTCTTTCACTATCGCATTTTCAGCATCCGGCAGGTGAAAGAATACCTGCGTGGCAGGGGTTTGTTGGTTATTCTCTAAAAATTCCCTTTTTAAAATCGTTCCCAAGCTTGTAGTTGGGAGTTATACCGGCAATGAAGCCACGGTAATGTTACTTGCGAGACTGTCGAAAAAGTTTTGAACTCATCTAAATTTCCCCCCTATGAAGAAGTTACTGCCAAAAGTTATTTCAGCCCATAAAAACCATCTAACTCATTTTCGACAGTTGTAAGCCCAGATATAGGTATAAGTCATTGAAATTGTTAGGTGGCATAGATGGGAAGGGCGGAAATGTAGTGCCAACCCATGCCTCCATAAGCCTCTAAAAAGACTTGACAATCCTTTTTAATATCTGTATATTATACACATGTTCGTGCGGAATAAACGTAGTGTTGGCAGGGGCGGCGCTTACGAATATCT
>Ga0194119_10007346_pt1 | contig 15567 bp, 19 predicted proteins | sample TA2MahC100mmetaG_FD_148620 | JGI IMG/M metagenome (GOLD analysis project Ga0194119, IMG submission 148620) | Freshwater microbial communities from Lake Tanganyika, Tanzania - TA2015018 Mahale Deep Cast 100m | ecosystem: Environmental > Aquatic > Freshwater > Lake | place: Tanzania: Lake... | reverse complement strand
AGCACTTCCACCACGTTGGCCACGGAAGCGGCCTTCTGGCCCACCGCCACGTAGACGCAGACGACGTCTTCGCCCTTCTGGTTGATGATCGTGTCGATCGCGATAGCGGTCTTGCCGGTCTGGCGGTCGCCGATGATCAGCTCGCGCTGGCCACGGCCGATGGGGATCATCGCGTCGATGGCCGTGATGCCGGTCTGCATGGGCTCATGCACCGACTTGCGCTGGATGATGCCAGGCGCCATCGACTCGATCAGGCGGGTCTCGGTGGTGGCGATGTCACCCTTGCCGTCGATCGGCTGACCCAGGGAGTTGACCACCCGGCCCAGCATGGCGTCGCCCACAGGCACCGAGGCGATCTTGCCGGTGGCCTTCACCGTGCTGCCTTCCTGGATGCCCCGGCCCTCGCCCATCAGCACGACACCCACGTTGTCGTCTTCGAGGTTGAGGGCGATGCCTTCGGTGCCGTCTTCGAACTGCACCAGCTCACCGGCCATCACCTGCTGCAGGCCGTAGACCCGCGCAATGCCATCACCGATCTGCAGAACGGTGCCGACGTTGCTGACAGACACAGACTTGTCGTAGTCCTCAATCTGCTGCTTGAGGATGGCGCTGATCTCGTCGGGGCGGATGGAAACCATGGTGGAAAGTCCCCGCAGGGGGAGCTGATGGAAAGGGGGCGGTGAAGCGGATGAGGAAGGAAGGGGGGAGCTAGCTCACCTTGGCCAGCGCCAGGCCGAGACGGCGCACTTGGCCGGAGAGGCTGGCGTCGATCACACGGGAACCCATGCTCACGACAAAGCCGCCGATCAGAGCCGGGTCCACGGCGAGGTCAAACTCCACGGCATCGGTGCCGGCAATCGCCTGCACCTTGGCGTTGAGCTGCTGCTGCTGCTCCTCGCTGAGGGGAGTGGCCGAGATGACCTTGGCCAGCGTGATCTGGCGCAGCTCGCGGTAGAGCTCGAGGAAGCGGGTCAGCACCGCATCCAGAACGGCGATGCGCTGGCGGTCCGCCAGGAGCTTCAACAGGTTCTGGAAGGAGGGGGTGAGCTGCTCGTTGAAGAGCTTGGCGAGGGCGGCCTTCTTGGCCTCAGGCTCCAGCACCGGGGAGGCCATGGCGGCCCGCAGCTCGGGACTGGCGTTCCAGATGGCGAGAACCGCCCGGGCCTGGTCAGCGACGGCGTCGGTTTCCTGGCGGGATTCAGCCACCTGCAGGAGCGCTTCGGCGTAGGGGGTGGCGATCGTCTTGAGGAGAGGCATCAGGCGTTCCCCAGGGTGTTGATGGACTGATCGATCAGACGTGCCTGGGCGTCCGCATTGAGCTTGCCGGGCAGGGTGGCCAGGGCCTTTTCAATGGCCTGGCGGGCCGCTTCACGCCGGAGCAGATCGGTGACGCGGGCAGCCTCAGCATTGAGGTCAGCCGTGGCGTCCTGACGGAGGCGGGCCATCTCCTCAATGGTGCGCTGCTCACTCTCCGTGCGCACGGCCGCTGCACGGGCCTGACCGTCAACCCGGATCTGCTGGGCTTTCTGCTGGGCAGCAGCGAGATCGTTCTGGGCCTGGGCGAGAGCTGCATCTGCAGCTTTGAGGCGCTCTTCGGCATCGCGCAGATCGGCCAGGATGGCCTCTCGGCGACGCTCGAGCATCCCGCCGAGGAAGCCCTTGAGGAACCAGACCAGCACCCCGATCACAATGACCAGGTTGATCAGGTTGGTGTCGAGGGGATTGAGGTTGAGGCCGAATCCGCCGTGGTGAGCAAACAGGGCGGTGGCCATCACGAAGACGTTCATTGGGCTGCCAGCAGACGGTCAACGATCAGGGCACCCAGACGGTCGGCGTCGGCCTTGAGAGAGGCCATGGCCTGCTCCTTCTCAGCCTCGATCTCGCGGCGGGCTTTCTCGCGCACGGCGATCGATTCGGCCTGGGCGGTGGCCAGAGCTTCCCGGTAGAGCTTGTCGGTTTCCTGCTCGGCCTCCACGATCAGCCGTTGGGCTTCCTGACGGGCTTCCCGGAGCTGGTCGGCAAGGTCGGCTTCCAGGCGCTGCACCTGGGCCAGCTTCTGCTTGGCGTCGGCACGGCTTGTGGAGATGAAGCCCTCGCGCTCTTCGACGGCCCGACCAACGGGACGGAAGAACAGGGCATTGAGAATGAAAGTGAGGAGCACCACCTGCACCGCCATCAGCGGCAAGGTGGCATCAAGGTCGAAGAGACCTCCCTCCGGGGCGCCGGACGCTGCGCCGGTGACGGCGTCAGCAGTGGCGAGCAGGAGCCAGCTGGTCATTGGGAAGGAGCGCCGGGGTGGACGGGGGAGCAGTCACGCGGTGGGCAGCAGGGCGAGGACGCCGCTGCCGCCCACCGGAGTGAGTGATCAGCCGGCGAAGGGGTTGGCGAACAGCAGCACCAGAGCCACCACCAGGCCGTAGATGGTCAGAGCTTCCATGAAGGCCAGGGAGAGCAGCAGGGTGCCGCGGATCTTGCCTTCAGCCTCGGGCTGGCGGGCAATGCCTTCCACAGCCTGACCGGCTGCGGTGCCCTGGCCGATGCCAGGGCCGATGGCGGCGAGACCCACAGCCAGGGCGGCGGCCAGAACGGAAGCGGCGGAGGTCAGATCACTCATTGGTGGAAAGGAGGTAGTTGAGCGCAGGGAGAGCGCGGAATGGGCTGGAGCGCGCCCGGGACACCCAAGAGGGGTGGGCCCGGTTCCACCCGGACCTGCGCGCGATGAGTTTGCCAGACGGCCGGCAGCCGCCAGGCGGGGAGGTTCAGTGGTGCTCTTCGTGCACCGCCTCTCCGATGTAGTTGGCGGCGAGGGTGGCGAAAATCAGGGCCTGGATGGCACTGGTGAACAGGCCCAGGAACATGGCCGGCAGGGGCACGATCACAGGCACCAGGAAGGCGAGCACACCCACCACCAGTTCGTCGGCCAGGATGTTGCCGAACAGACGGAACGAGAGGGAGAGGGGCTTGGTGAAATCCTCGATGATCTTGAACGGGAGCATGATCGGAGTTGGCTCCACGTAGTACTCGAAGTAACGCAGACCCTTCCGGCTCAGGCCGGCATAGAAATAGGAGAGGGACACCAGCAGGGCCATGGCCACTGTGGTGTTGATGTCGGCGGTCGGCGCCCCCAGCTCACCGTTGGGAAGTTCGATGAGCTTCCAGGGGATCAGGGCTCCGCCCCAGTTGCAGACGAAGATGAACAGGAACAGGGTGCCGATGAAGGGGAGCCAATCGCGATAGGCCTTCTCACCGATCTGCTCGCGGGCCAGGTCACGGATGTAGGCCCAGAGGAACTCGAGCAGGTTCTGCACGCCGCGGGGATCCCGCTCCATCTTTCGGGTGCCCACCACCACCAGGGCCAGCAGGGCACCGATCACCACCCAGGAACTCAGGAACACCTGGCCATGGAGGTGCAGGTTGCCGAGGTGCCAATAAAACTGTTGGCCCACCTCCAGTTCGGCGAACGGCAGGGCGAGGGGCAAGGGAACCATGGGGGTGAGGGTGGTTCAGGGGGCGAGGACAGCCTGCAGAAGCAGAGCCGGCTTGTAGAGGAGAAAGCCGGCCAGGGCCGGCAACAGCGCAATGGCAGGAATGCGCGCGGCCGCCACGATCAGCAGGGCCGGCACCACGATCTGAAATCGGCCCAGGGAGCGCGAATCCGGACCGATGCGAGCCACGCTGCGGGCCAGCAATCGCAGGTAGAGCAGACCGCAGCAGCCACCGAGCAGAAGACTGCAGGCAGCAGCGGCACCGAAGACCGGCCAGGTGATCAGGGTCACCAGAGCGGTGAGCGCCAGGGTGGCCAGCAGCAGGCGGCGCTGGAGCCGGCCGTACTCATCGACAGGTGCGTCCCCTGCAGCGAGGGAAGACTCGGGCTCCACATCCGGTTGACGGACGCTGGAGCACCCACCATCGTTGGATGGCACGTCAGGTGAGCCGGTATTCACCGCGAGGGTCGCCTGCAAGCTCCGGGTGCGTAAAGCTCGGGCAACTTATCACGCAGCGTTAAGCGACCGGCAGCAGAACTCGCAGGGCCAGCAGGCGCCGGGCGATGCGGCAGCGCGCATCGGCATCGAGGGGGACCGCCAGGTCGGCCAGCCGGGCACCCGGGGCCCGCTCCCAGGCCTGCATCAGGTCCAGATCCTCCGCCTCGAGGGTGAGCGGCACCAGGTCTGGTCCAAACAATCCCGTGCCAGGCCAGCCCCAGAGGCAGCGGTTGCGTTCACCACGGGCCGCCAGCAGGGTGGCGTCGTTCTGCCAGTCAGGCCGTTGGATCGGCCCCTTCACCAGGAAGAACTCGAAGTGGCTGATGTCGGGGTCGAGGTCCTCCACCAGGGCCCACTGCTCCCGTTCGCCCAGGGACAGGGCCCGCTCGAGCAGGTCGCCTCGCAACAGGCGCGCCGGATCCCACACCTCCGGATTGGAGAAGCCGGCAAAGGTGAGCCCGGCAGAGGCGACGAAGGCCAGCAGCCGCTCGAGGTTGTAGCTGGTCTCCTGCGGGTGCAGGTACATGTCGGCGAAGTTGGCATCGGCGCTGGTGTCGAGGGCCCAGCGCTGCTCGTGATGGCGGCGCAGCCGGTTCTCCGGAGGCAGATCCCGGAAGAGCTGGCGCCCGAGTCGCAGGCCATCGGCATCGCCGCTGATCCCCAGACGAGTCAGGCTGCGCTGGGTGCGATGGATCTCCCAGCGACCGCCGTCGGCGTAGAGGAAGAGGTGGAGCACCCCGCCCGGACGGAGCCGCTCCGCCAGGGCCCGCAGTCCGGCCTGGGGCTGGTCGAGGTGGTGCAGCACCCCCACGGAATTGATGTAATCGAAGCTGCCCTCCTCCTCCAGGTCCAGGAGGCTGCGTTGGTCGATCCGCAGCTGGGTCACCTGCTGGGCAGCACCGGAGCGACGGCTGCGCTCCTGGGCCAGGGCGAGGGCACCGGGGCTGATGTCCACGGCCAGCACCTCCGATCCCGGGTTGAGGTGGCAGAGGTAATCGGTGCTCACCCCGGTGCCACAGCCCGCGTCGAGGATGCGCCAGCGGCGCGGCTGGCCAGCTGGCGCAGGGGGCAGGGCGCCGGTGGCGAAGGCCCAGGCACTGTCGACGCACCAGCGCCAGTTGTATCCGGGAGGCGGCCCGTCCTGCAGGGGATCCCCCGGATAGGGGAAACGGTCGTAGAACGCGCTCACCACGGGGGTGGCGGCATCGCGGTGGCTCACGGCGACGGCACGGATTGAGTCGAGCATTTCATCCCGGCAGCCGGGCTGGGCCAGCGCACGGCAGGGGCCGGCGGGGCTGCAAACATTTGTTCATGCCTTCCGGGAGCACCGTAGGGACAGCCGTAAGTTGGCCCAGCCCGGTTCGCTCTCGTCCATGACCGTGACCGCCAGCAGCGGCAGCACCAGGGTGGCGCCTCAGCGCTACGACACTCTGCCGCTCTCCAGCGTCCGTCAGGCCGAGCAAGAGGATCGCTTCCCCGACGGGGGCGAACTCGACAACCTCATCCAGTTCTTCCAGAGCGGCCAGAGCCGGGTGGAAGCCGCCCGGGTGCTTGCGGCCAACGCTGAATTCATCGTCGCCAAGGCCGCCAACCGGATCTTCTCCGGCGGCACGCCGCTCTCCTATCTCGACGCCCCCCTGCGTCCTGCAGCAGGCGCCGATGCCACTCCCCTGGCCTCCGACCAGGCTGCCTTCCAGCGCTCGGTGCAGACCTTTGCCGGGGAGACCCAGAGCCGGGGCAACCTCCTGAGCCGGCTGCTGGAGGGCGCGGGCGGCGACGCCGATGTGCGGGTGGTGCTGCCCACCGGCTTCAGCCCAATCGCCGTGGGCCGCTACGGCACGGCGCGGATGAAGAAGTCCATCCGCGACCTGGCTTGGTTCCTCCGCTACGTGGGCTACGCCCTAGTGGCGGGCGACCCCAGCATCCTCACCGTCAACACCCGCGGTCTGCGTGACGTGCTGGAGAAGGCTTGCTCCCTGGACGCCACGAATGTGGCCCTGCAGGAGATGCGCGCCGCAGCGGCCGGCCTGTTCAAGGAGCAGCCGGAAACGCGCCAGCAGGTGATCCAGTACTTCAACGTGCTGATCAGCGAGCTGGAGGTACCGACCCCCTCAACCCGCCAGCGCCTGGGCAGCCCCCTCAACCAGGGTCTGCAACTGCCTGCCACCTATGCACTGGCAGCGCAGGGCAAGGCCCAGCGCTTCGTGATGAAGCCGGCTATGTCCGGGGCCCAGAAGGCCGAGGTGATCCGAGCCGCCTATCGCCAGGTGTTCGAGCGCGACATCGTCAAGGGTTACAGCCAGGTGGTCTGCGCGGTGGAAGCCAGCCAGGTGCGCCAGGGTCAGATCTCAATGCGCGAGTTCATCCGCGCCCTCGGCCGCAGCAAGGAATACCAGAAGCAGTTTTACGGCCGCTTCTCGAACAGCCGGGCAGTCGAGCTGGCCTTCCGTCACTTCCTCGGCCGGGGCATCAGCTCCCGCGAGGAGTTCACCCGCTACTTCGACATTGTGAGCGCCCAGGGCCTGCCGGGCCTGGTGGACAGCCTTGTGAATTCCACGGAGTACGCGCGCGTCTTCGGTGAGGAGACCGTGCCTTATTTGCGAGATCTGGGCGTGGAAGCCCAGGAGAGCGCGGGCTGGGGAAGCAACCGCAAGCTATATCGCTTCAGCGCTCCCTTCGAGGGAGCTCCCCAGTACGTCACGCTCTACGCGGCCTACCGCCAACCCTTTGCCGACCAGCATCCCTATGGCGGTGGCAACGATCCGCTGGCCCTGGCCTATGGCGCGATCTTCCCCTCGGGAACGGCCAACGTGGCCACCCGTCCGGCTCCCCTTGGATACGACACCCGGCGGATCCTGATCGGGAACGGCATGGAGCAGCCCGGGCAGATGGACAGCCCGGGGTTCCGCCGCGCCACCCCTCGTCGTGTGGGCCCGAAGGTGGTGAGGCTGCAGCAGATCGCCACTGGGGGCAATTCCATTCCCCGACGCGGCGGGCAGCCGAGCGTGCGCGGCACCGAGAGCAGTACCCAGGCGGTGATTAACGCCGTATACGTGCAGGTGCTCGGCAACGCCGGCTATGCCGGCGAGCGCAACACAGTGGAGGAGAACAAGCTTGAGAACGGCGACATCAGCCTGCGGGAATTCGTGCGCCAAGTGGCCCGCAGCGCTGCCTTTCGGCGGCGCTACTGGAGTGGGCTCTACATCACCAAGGCCATTGAGGTGATGCACCGTCGCCTGATCGGACGCCCTACCTTCGGGCGCTGGGAGATCGATTCCTACTTCGACACAGCAGCCCGCAAGGGTTTCTACGGCGTTGTCGACAAGATGATCAACAGCCGCGAATACAACGACTGTTTCGGCGAAGACACGGTGCCCTATGAGAGGTTCATCACCGCTGGAGACCGCAACGCCCGCAGGGTTCCTGGTCTGAACCGTCCCTTCAATCCAGATGCCTACCCCGACTTGACGCCCGCAAGGCGCCCCGAAGTGGCGGGACCGCAAGGCCTACGAACCACGACAGATTTGGTGCCCAGAAACCTGGTCGATCAGCCACGCGTGGTGGTGGGTGGCTGGAGCGCCAAGATCGCCGGTGGCCAAACGATGGCAGCGCCGACCAGGGCCGTTCCGATAGGACCTGGCAGTATTCGCCAGGCTTCTCCGCCCAACCGCAGCTGGAACCAGACCCCAGCCACCACAACGGGCTTCTGGAGCTCCGCACCGGCGGGCGCCACCCCCAGAATCCAACCGTTGATGGGCCGCCTCGCCAACCAGGCCGGCACCGCCATGGCCAAGGCCATCCAACCGGGCCGCCCCCAGGCCGTGAATCGGCCCCCAGCTATCGGACGTCGGGGCCTTCTGGGCCCAGGCACCAGCGAAAGCGAGGTGCAGGAAGCCCTCGAGGGGGTCTACAAGCAACTGCTGAACCGGATCCCTTTCGACGCTGAGCGGCTCGGCATTGCCGAATCCCAGTTCCGCAGCCAGCAGATCAGCGTGGCCGAGTTAGTGACCCAGGTGGCCAGCAGCGAGCTGTTCCAGCAGCGTCTCAACCGCATGGCCCCGCTGCGTGCCGCCTCTGCGGCCTACCTGGCCCTGCTCGGACGGGCCGCCTTACCCCATGAGGTGAGCAGCTTCATCGCGACCCGAGCCAACCGTGGGCAACAGGCGGCGATCGAAGCCTTGCTCAGCAGCCAGGAATATGGCGACGCCTTCGGCCAGAACACGGTGCCCTATCTGAGGGGCCTCGCCACCGCCGATGGCATTCCTCTAAGCATCGTGAACCGCACCGCTGAGCTCTACGGCGGCAACGCGGGTCTGACTCCCAAACAAAATGCGGCTACATAATCGGGCACCACATTCAAGGGCTCAATTCACACCCGCCCAGCCCACACCTCCAACCTCCCGGCATAGCGCCGGGAGGTTTTTTGATGAAGCAGAGTATTCGCTCCACAAATAATTGGGACACATCGTGGAACGACTGCCCGAACAAGCTCGAGCAGATTATGAACAATTGCTGCACTGGGTGACTGCTGGCAACGACCGCCAAAGCCATTGCGGCGTAAGGGATCTTCCCGCCGCGAACGCCATGAAGAACTGTGACCGCCCCCCGGGGGGCGCACGGCCTCTGGCGCAGAATGATTTGGCGATCGGCGCGAGTCGATCACCCCCCTTACCCACCGGATATCGGTCACCGTTCAGGCGACCGCTTGTTTCGAGGCAGAACTGCATGAGCATCGTCTCCAACTCGATCATCAACGCGGACGCCGAAGCCCGCTACCTCAGCCCTGGCGAACTCGACCAGATCAAGGCTTTCGTGAGCGGCGGTCAGCGTCGTCTTCGCGTGGCCCAGGTCCTGGCCGAGAGCCGCGAGCGCATCGTTAAGACCGCTGGCGGCGCTCTGTTCCAGAAGCGCCCCGACGTCATCTCCCCCGGCGGCAACGCCTACGGCGAGGAGATGACCGCGTCCTGCCTGCGCGACATGGACTACTACCTGCGCCTGGTGACCTACGGCATCATCGCCGGCGATGTGACCCCGATCGAAGAGATCGGCATCATCGGCGCCAAGGAGATGTACCGCTCCCTGGGCACCCCCCTCGAAGCCATGGCCGAGGCCGTGCGCGAGATGAAGAACGCCGCCATGGGCCTGCTCACCGGTGGTGATGCCGAAGAGGCTGGCTTCTACTTCGACTACGTCGTCGGCGCCCTCTCCTGAGGATCTCTCTTCTCTAATCACCGCCTCTTTCATCAGGTTCCATGCAAGACGCCATCACCAACGTCATCAACCAGGCCGACGTTCAGGGTCTCTACCTGGACACCTCCTCCATGGGTCGCCTGGAGCAGTACTTCGCCAGCGGTGAGCTGCGCGTGCGTGCCGCTGCCACCATCAGCGCCAACGCCTCGGCCATCATCAAGGAAGCCGTCGCCAAGTCGCTGCTGTACTCGGACATCACCCGTCCGGGCGGCAACATGTACACCACCCGTCGCTATGCAGCCTGCATCCGCGACCTCGACTACTACCTGCGCTACGCCACCTACGCCATGCTGGCCGGTGACACCTCGATCCTCGACGAGCGCGTGCTGAACGGCCTCAAGGAGACCTACAACTCCCTGGGCGTGCCCATCGGCGCCACCGTGCAGTCGATCCAGGCCATGAAGGAAGTCACCGCTTCCCTGGTGGGTCCCGACGCCGGTCGTGAGATGGGCGTGTACTTCGACTACATCAGCTCCGGCCTGGGTAACTGATCCCTGCCTTCGGCACTCTGCGAGGATCCACCCATGCGCCTGTTCAAAGTCACCGCCTGCATCCCCTGCCCGGAGAAGGCCCGTTCCCAGCGCGAGCTGCAGAACACCTTCTTCACCAAGTGGGTGCCTTACGAGAGCTGGTTCGCTGAGCAGCAGCGAATCATGAAGCAGGGCGGCAAGATCCTGAAGGTTGAACTGGTCTCCGGTCGCCGTCAGGTGAACGTGGGCAACTGATCTTCAGAGCCGAATCCACTCTCGTCCAGCCCGGCTTTGCCGGGCTTTTTTGTTGGCAGGCCCCTGGGAAATACGGGATAGTCGGTGTCTCATTCCGGCATTGATTTGGCCCGCACCGCCAACCCAGCACCCCGTCCAGCATTCCTGCCCGTGCCCTTCGACCATTGGCCGGCAGAAGCACGGCTGCTGCTGGGCATGGTGGCGCTGTGGTGCCTGCTGGGGCTGGTGGTGCTCGGTTCGGCCAGCTGGTGGGTGGCGGCCCGGGAAATGGGTGATCCCAGCTACTACCTCAAGCGGCAGGCGATCTGGCTGGTGGCCAGCTGGGGGCTGCTCTACCTCGGGCTGCGGCTGAATCTGCGCCGCTGGTTGCGCATGGCCGGGCCGGCGTTACTGGTGGGCATGGTGCTGGTGGCGCTCACGCTCGTGATCGGCAGCACGGTGAACGGCGCCAGTCGCTGGCTGGTGATCGGGCCGATCCAGCTCCAGCCCACCGAATTGATCAAACCCTTCCTGGTGCTGCAGGGGGCAGCGCTGTTCTCCCACTGGAGCCGCATCGCCTCCGATCAAAAAGTGATCTGGCTGGGGGTGTTTGCCGTCACCCTGGGCCTGATCCTCAAGCAGCCCAACCTCAGCACCGCCTCCCTCTGCGGAATCCTGCTCTGGTTGATGGCCCTGGGCTCAGGCCTGCCCCTCTGGGCGATGCTCGGCAGCGCCGGTGCAGGCCTGGCGGTGGCCATCGGCAGCATCTCGCTCAACGACTACCAACGGGTGCGGGTGACCTCCTTCCTCAACCCCTGGAAGGATGCCCAGGGCGATGGCTACCAACTGGTGCAAAGCCTGCTCGCCATTGGCTCCGGGGGCTTCTGGGGGGAGGGCTACGGCCTCTCCACCCAGAAATTGCAGTATCTGCCGATCCAGAGCACCGATTTCATCTTTGCGGTGTTCGCCGAGGAGTTCGGCTACGTGGGCTCGGTGTTGCTGCTGTTGTTTCTGCTGCTGTTCGGCTTTGTGGGTCTGCGGATCGCCCTGAGCTGCCGCAGCAACCAACAGCGGCTGGTGGCGATCGGCTGCACCGCCCTGCTGGTGGGCCAGTCGATTCTCAACATCGCCGTGGCCAGCGGCGCGATGCCCACCACCGGGCTGCCGCTGCCGATGATCAGCTACGGCGGTAATTCGCTGCTCTCCAGCCTGCTCACCGCCGGCCTGCTGCTGCGTTGCTCCCTGGAGGGGGCCGGCCTGGAGCCGGGCCGGCCGCGCCGGCGCGATGAGCGGCTGCGCTCAGGCCGGGAGAGCCTCTCGATAGGCTGACCCGACTGCGCAGCGGAAAACCCGGATGGTGGCTCCGGCCCTGGCTGATTGGGCCCGCAGCGGTGAACAGCTGCTCAGCAGCTCCCTCGCCCATCCCGGCCCGCTCACGCTGCTTCTGGTGTTCGCCGGCGGCTTGCTCACCAGCCTCGGCCCCTGTTCGCTGTCGCTGCTGCCGGTCACGCTCGCCTACCTGGCGGGATTCAACGACGGCCTGGAGCGCCCCTGGCTGCGCAGCCTCAGCTTCAGCGGCGGCATCGTGGCATCGCTGGTGCTGCTGGGCCTGGCCAGCGGCGCCCTGGGCCGCATCTATGGCCAGGTGCCGGGGCTGATCCCCACGCTGGTGGCGCTGCTGGCGGTGTTGATGGGGCTCAATCTGCTGGGCCTGCTGCCGCTGCAACTGCCCGCGGGGCCGGATCCGGAACGTTGGCGTGAACGGGTGCCCGCCGCCCTGGCACCGCTGGCGGCCGGTCTCGCCTTCGGCCTGGCGGCCTCACCCTGCACCACGCCGGTGTTGGCGGTGCTGCTGGCCTGGATTGCCGAGGCCGGCTCACCGTTGGCCGGCGTGGTGTTGCTCACGGCCTTCGCCGCCGGCCAGGTGATGCCCCTGCTACTCGCCGGGATCGCCGCCGCCTGGGTGCCCAGGCTGCTCGCCCTGCGCGCCCTGGGCCAGTGGGTGCCTCCCATCAGCGGCGTGGTGCTCCTGGCCACCGGCACACTCACCTTGCTCGCCCGTCTGGGATGAAACGCCTGATCGCCTGGATCTCCGACCTACGGCTGGCCATCGGGCTGCTGATCGTGATCGCCGTGGCCAGTGGCCTCGGCACCCTGGTGCCCCAGAAGGAGAGCAGCGCGCTCTACCACCGGGTTTACGACGCTGAACCGTGGCTGGGGCTGCTGAACGGGGATCAGATCCTGGCCCTGCAGCTCGACCATGTGTATTCGAGCAGCTGGTTCCTGGGCTTGCTGACCTGGCTGGGGCTGTCGCTGATCCTCTGCAGCGTGCGGCGCCAGTGGCCGGCCCTGCAGGCCGCCCTGCGCTGGATCGACTACAGCAGCCCCCGCCAGCTGAGCAAGCTCACCCTGGCGGAAACCCTGAGCAGCGCCAATGCTGAGGGCCAACTGGGCCAGCTGCAGGAGCTCCTGATCCAGCGGGGCTGGCAGGTGCAGCCCCAAGCCCATCGCCTGGCGGCGCGGCGCGGCGTCAGCGGCCGGGTGGGGCCCCTGCTGGTGCACGCCGGCTTGGTGGTGCTGATGGTGGGTGCGGCCTGGGGATCGCTGGGAGGCCAGCGGTTAGAGCGTTTTCTGGCTCCCGGCAATGAGCTGGAGCTGCTCAACAGCCGCGGCCAGACCCAGCTCACCGTGGCACTGGAAGGCTTCGGGATTGAACGCGACCCGGCCGGTCGGCCCGAGCAGTTCCGCTCCCAGCTGCGGCTGCAGCCCGGTGATCCCAGCGCCGAGACGGCGCTGCCAGCCAGCAACCGCGAGATCAGCGTGAACCACCCCCTGCGTTTTCAGGGGATGACCGTGTATCAAGCCGACTGGGCCCTATCGGCGATTCAGGTGCAGCTGGGGCAGAGCCCCATCCTCGAGCTGCCGCTGCAGAGCTTCCCGCAGCTGGGCGAGCAGGTGTGGGGGATCGTGCTGCCCACCCGCCCCGATGGCAGCAACCCCGTGTTGCTGGCCCTCTCCAGCGAGGAAGGGCCGATCACGGTGTATTCAGCGGAGGCGGAGATCCTGGGCACGCTGGTGCCGGGTGGCAGCGCCGAGGAGATCGCCGGCATCCCCTTGAAGATCGCCGGCGTGGTGCCCGCCAGCGGTCTGCTACTCAAACGCGATCCGGGCGTGCCGCTGGTTTACGCAGGCTTTGCCATCGCCCTGGCGGGCGGGGCCCTGAGCCTGATCGCCACCCGCCAGCTCTGGGCCATCGCCGAACCGGATCAGCACAAGCTGCATGTGGCCGGCCTGTGCAACCGCAACCTCGCGGCCTTCTCACGGGAACTGCCCCAGCTGCTGGCTGAGCTTCAGCAGGGCTGACGGCTGCCGTGGGTGGCGCGGATCACCGTGTGCACGTTGCCGCGGGGATTGAAATCGGCCTCCAGCTGCATCCACACCGGCTCGCAGGCGGCCACGAAGTCATCGAGGATGCGGTTGGTCACCTCCTCATGGGAGATGGAGCGGTCGCGGTAGCTGTTCACGTAGAGCTTGATCGCCTTGAGCTCCATCACCCGCGGGCCCGGCTGATACAGCAGCCGCAGGGTTGCGAAATCGGGGTAGCCGGAGAAGGGACACTTGCAGGTGAATTCCGGCAGGGTGATCGCCACTTCGTAGGCCCGACCCGGACGGGGATTGTCGAAGCAGATCAGTTCCGCCTCGGCGATGGCACGCTCGCCATAGAGAGGAGTCGCTGTCATTGGGGCCGGGGCTGCTGTGGCCCGGATGCTACGCAGCGGGCCAGCGGTAGCAACGGTCACCCCAGCGGCCGAAAAGCTGCGGCCTAATGGCCCCCGTGGGATCCATTCCCCTTTGCTGCTCCCAGAATTCCTGAGAGACTGTCCCCGTCTGAGCTTTCCCAGCCACTCCCGCAGCCATGAAAAAAGTTGAGGCCATCATTCGCCCGTTCAAGCTTGAAGACGTCAAGCTGGCGCTCGTGATTGCCGGCATCGTCGGCATGACCGTGAGCGAGGTCCGTGGTTTCGGTCGCCAGAAGGGCCAGGTGGAGCGCTACCGCGGTTCCGAGTTCACCGTGGAGTTCCTGCAGAAGCTCAAGCTGGAAATCGTGGTGGACGACGCCCAGGTGGAAACCGTGGTGGGCGCCATTCAGGAAGCGGCCCGCACCGGCGAGATCGGCGACGGCAAGATCTTCATCAGCCCCGTGGATTCCGTGATCCGCATCCGCACCGGCGACCGCGACAGCAGCGCCATCTGAGGCTCAGCTGCCCAGCGTGGCCGCCACCAGTTTCCGGATCGCCGCTCCATCGGGGGCGGCTCCGGCCTCAGGCCAGGCGCCACTGCGCAGCCAGAGCAGGTATTCGTGGTTGCCGGCCGGACCGGTGATGGGCGAGGCGGTAATCCCGCAGGCGCTCCATCCCTCCGCCGCAGCTGCCACGATCACACCCTCAATCGCATCGCCGTGGGCGAGCGGGTCGCGCACCACGCCTCCTTTGCCCACCCGCTCTTTGCCTACCTCAAACTGCGGCTTCACCAGCAGCAGCGCCTCGCGCCGCTCGGGCTGCAGCAGGCGGCCGATGGCGGGCAGCACCAGCGCCAGCCGGATGAACGACACATCCGCCACCGCCAGATCCGGCCAGGGATCCCCCTCGCTGTAAAGATCTGCCGGCTCGAGGTGGCGCAGGTTGGTGCGTTCCTTCAGCACCAGGCGCGGATCAGTGCGCAGGCTCCAGGCGGTCTGGCCGTAGCCCACATCCACGCCGTACACCCGGGTGGCGCCGTGCTGCAGCAGGCAATCGCTGAAGCCGCCGGTGGAGATGCCGCCATCGAGGCAAACCCGCCCGGCCGCGCTGATCGGAAACGTCTCCAGGGCAGCGAGCAGCTTTTCGCCCCCGCGCGACACAAAGCGGGGCGGCTGCTCCACCTCGAACGGCATCTCCGGCAACACCTCAAGGCCGGGTTTATCGAGTACGCGATCGCCGCTGCGCACCTTGCCGGCGCGAATCAACTGCTGCGCCTGCTGCCGGCTCGCCGCCAGACCCAGCTCCACCAGCTGCAGATCCAGGCGTTGCTTGCGGCCCATCAGCGGCGGCGTGCTGGTGTGCTGTCACAAAAGCACAGAGGAAACCGAACAAAAACAGGCACTGCGCCGCAAATCCTGGGAACACTCCGGAGGATGAGCCTCAGCACAGGGGATCCCCCATGCCGCGCCAGCAATCGAACGTGGTGGAACTGCTCCAACCGGGCAGCTTCGTGAAACTGCGCAACCAGCCCGACGACCTGCCCCCCTTTCAACTGATCCACTGCCGCGGCGGTCGCTGCTGGGTGCGGCAACAGGCCTGGGGGCAGCTGGTGCAATGGGAGGTGGAACACCGCAAGCTCACCGCGGTGGCCTGAGGGCCGTTCCATACATTGGTCTGGATGTGAGCCCGCGGCGGCCTTGATCGAGCGTTACACCCTGCCCGAGATGGGCGCCATCTGGAGCGAGCAGGCGAAGTTCCAGAGCTGGCTCGAGGTGGAGATCGCCGCCACCGAAGCCAACTGCGAGCTGGGCCGCGTGCCCGCCGAGGCCGTGGCCACGATCAAGGAAAAGGCCAGCTTCAGCGTGGAGCGCATCCTCGAGATCGAAGCCG
>Ga0194119_10007330_pt1 | contig 15596 bp, 13 predicted proteins | sample TA2MahC100mmetaG_FD_148620 | JGI IMG/M metagenome (GOLD analysis project Ga0194119, IMG submission 148620) | Freshwater microbial communities from Lake Tanganyika, Tanzania - TA2015018 Mahale Deep Cast 100m | ecosystem: Environmental > Aquatic > Freshwater > Lake | place: Tanzania: Lake... | reverse complement strand
CCGCAGGCACTGGCCCGCCCTCGGAAAGGGGATTCTGATCAAATCCGGCACGGGAGTGAGGCGTTGGTGTATACTGTGGGGGTCCGGGAGACCCAAAATGGAAATCCCGGTTCAAAATACTTTTCGACGTTTCGAAGGCTGACCAGTGGCGTCATGCCGCGGGGGCCTCGGAGGTCTCCTCGACAATTCGTCCGTCAAACAGGTGAATGGTGCGGTCAGCGTAGCGCGCGTAACGGGGGTCGTGCGTCACCATGCAGATGGTGGCGCCGCCGCGGTGCAGTTCGCGCAACAGATCCATGACTTGCTCGCCGTTCTGCGAGTCCAAGTTCCCCGTCGGCTCGTCGGCCAGCAGAATGGAAGGATCGCCGCCCAGCGCGCGCGCCACCGCGACGCGCTGTTGTTGACCGCCGGAAAGCTGCGACGGATAATGCTTGACGCGGTGGCCCATTCCGACGCGCTCCAGCGCTTCCATAACGCGCTTCTTGCGCTCCGTGCCGCTCATGCCGCGATAGGTCAACGGCAGCTCCACGTTCTCGTACACAGTCAGGTCGCCGATCAGGTTGAACGCCTGAAAGATGAACCCGATCTCGCGATTGCGGATGCGCGCGCGTTCGGCCATCTTCAGAGTCTGCACCGGTTTTCCGTTCAACGTGTAGGTCCCGCCGCTGGGTGAGTCGAGCAGTCCCAGGATTGCTAGCAGCGTGGACTTGCCGCACCCTGAGGGGCCGGAAATCGAGACATACTCGCCGCGTTTCAATTGCAGATGAATGCCGGCCAGCGCATGCGTCTCCACCTCGTCGGTGGTAAAGACCTTGGTGACTCCGTCCATTGTGAGAAGTGCGTCGCTCATTGTGTTCGAATCTCCCGTTCCTATCTCTTAAGTTTGATGCGATTCTGCGAATCGTACTGCGACATGTCGGAGAGGATGACGGTATCGCCTACGTTCAAACCCTCCAGAATTTCAATGTGATTCACCGATCCCCGGCCCAGCTTCACCGGCACGCGGATCGCTTCCTCGGTCCCTGGCATCAGCTTAAACAACGTAATGGTGCTGTTGGGCTGTCCGTAAACGGGGCGGCCCACGTGCAACGCGTCCGCGATACGCTCCAGATCGACGTTGCCGTCCACGCTCAGGTCCGGCCGCGCGCCCTGCGGCAACGGCCCGTCCAGCTTCACGTCCACCGTCACCGTTCCGTTCACCGCCGCCGGATCGATGCGCACTACGTGGCCCGGAATGATTCCATTCCGAGTGTCGACGCTCGCCGGTTGCCCGATCATGATGTCCTTCATCTGCGTTTCGGCAATCTTCAACTCAGCCTTCAATTTCGTTGGCTGCGCAACCTTCGCCAGCACGGCGCCGGGCAGCACTTTCTGCCCCACCTCCACAGCCATCTGTTGCAGCACGCCGTCGGCGCCCGCGCGCACCTTCAACTGATTGACCTGCTGTTTTTTCAGATCCCAGGCGGCCTTGAGTTTTTCGATGTTCACTTGCTGCGCGGAGATCTGCGCTTCGACGGACTGAGAAAAGATCCGGACCCGTTCGTCCTCGATCTGGGTGCGCCCGGAGAGTTCGTCGGCCTTCGCCTTCGTGAGCTTGTATTCGAGATCCGATTTCAGACCGAGGCGGATCAGGGCCTCATCCCGGTCGGCCTGGAGCTTCGCCTGGGAGAACTCGCTCTTCACGCGCGCGGCGTTGGACACCTGATCCAGCCGCTGTGTTTCCAGCTTCACCCGCAAATCCTTTATGGTCGCCTCGGCGGCCTTTACCTGCCACTCGGCGTCGAAGGCGGCCAGTTGCAACTCCGGGTTGCTCAACTCCAGCAGCACCGTGTCCTTCCCGACATTGGCGCCGGCCCGAAGGTGAATCCGGTCCACGCGCCCTTCGCTGATGGCGGGAACGAAAAGAATTTCCTCCGGAACCAGCGTACCCATGCCGCGCACGTTGCGCAGCATCGGGCCTCGCTTCACCGTGTCCGGCCAGACCGTGGAATATTCGACCGTGACCGCAGCGGGTTGAAGCTTACTCAGCCAGTACGACACGCCCCCGGCCGCCGCCAGCAGCAGCACTGCAATCGCGGCCCGGCGGATCATTTTTTGCTTGGCTACGCCCTCGCGTGGTACGTCCATGTTGCTTCCCGTTCCTTTATACGCAAACGGCGTGCCATTTGTGCAGCGGCCCGCAGATGCTTGCGCTGCTACAACTTATGGTAGCTGCTACCGTGGTCGTACAGGAAGGTCACTGTCCGGAACTGGGACAATGTGCGCGTTACTGGCGCGGCAGCAAAGACTGAATCCGGCTGGAATCCCTCTTCCGGCCGGCCTTCCGCAGCGCCTCGGAAAACGCCTGGGCTAGGCGTTGCAGGCGGTCTTGCATCCCAGGCGCCGACGCGCCGGAATGGCTGGCGGCCCGGCGCAGGTACTGCTCGCCGCTTTCGTAGCGCCGCTGCAGGAAATGATTTAACGCAAGCTCCGACAGGATCTCGGCGTGCCGGGACGGAGCCGTCCTTCCGGATTCGATGCTCTCCAATTCGTGCCGAAGAATCGCTTCGGACTCAGTGTACCGGCCCAGCATTTGAAGCGCTTGCGCCAGATGATGACGGGTATCCGCGGCCAAGGGGTGATCCTCGCCGAGCGAACCGGAACGGATGGCGAGTGACCGCCGGAAGTACGACTCGGCGGCGCTGTATTTCTCCTGGCGGAGGAACAGCACGCCCATGTTGTCCAACACAACGGCGGTCTGCGGATGTTGCGGTCCCAGCTTCGATTCGAAAATCGAAAGCGCGTGACGGAAGTACGGATCGGCTTCCAGAAAATTGTCTTGGGTCAACAAAAGTTCCGCGACGTTGTTCATCGCCGCGCCGTAAGAAGGGTGATCCGGGCCCACCGTCTCGCGCCAATGGCCGGCTGCGCGGTCCAGGCTCTGGCGCGCCTCCGCCATTCGTCCCAATCGCCGTTGCGTTGTACCAAGATTGTTGATCGCCGCGGCCAGCGCGGCGCGGTCCACCGGCTGATGTTTCTCACGAATCTGGATCGACGTCTCGTAGAGTTGAAGCGACTTCTCCAGGTTGCCGAGGTCCTGATGCACGGCGGCCAGATTGTTCAACACCGTGGCCAGATCGGCGTGCGCGTCCCCCAGAATCTCCTTCTTGAGTTCGTAGGCCCTTTGAAAGTTAGCCAGGGATTCCCCGAGCTTCTGCTGAACCCGCTGTACTTCACCGAGATTGGAGATCGTATTGGCGGCCTGCAGTTCGGCATCCACTCCTGGCCCGGAAGCCTCGCGTTGCGCGCTCCCCAAGTTATTCAAAGTCGTTGCGATCAGCAGGCGATTCTCGCGCACAATGGCCTCGCGAACGGCCAGAGAATTCTTGTAGGCGTTCTCGGCATCGGCGAAGCGGCCCATCTGCCGGTACACTTCGCCCAAATTGTTGAGCGTCGTGGCGCGCTGCGAGCTGTTCTCGCCGGTCGAGCGAGACCAATACTCGGCCGCGGTCTTATAGGCGATCTCGGCCTCGGCGTATTTGCCGCTCGTGGAGAGCATTGCGCCGTGGTTATTGCGCACCTTCGCCTTCAGCAGCAGCGGGAAACCATGCGCATCCGCGGCTTCGGCAAGCAAGCGGTACAACACGTCCGACTCACTGAACTTGTGGGCCCGCGCCAGTTTCGCGGCAGCCATCAAGTGCATCTCCCAATCTTCGGTCCGCCGTAGTTCCTCCACCGTCAGAGCATGAGCGTTTGAGAAAATCAGAATCATCAAAGCGAACCGCATGGCAGGCACTCCTTGTGTTGCTATACGGTCGAACGGCCGGTTTGTTCGGAGCTTGTGGCGGGATGCGGAAGCCGATGGCGAACGCACGATTTCGCGTGGTTGGCGCCCGCCGCGCGGTCCCCGGCGCATCTGTACTATACTGACCCCCATCCGGAGGAACGATGCCGACCGTGATGCAATTGCAAGGATGGCGCTGCTACTTTAACTCCAACGAAGGCGAGGAGCCCATGCACGTGTACGCGCAAAAAGGGCAAGCCGAGGTGAAGTTCTGGCTGCACGCCGATCAATACGTAGCCGAAGAGGATTTTGAGCAGAACCTCACCCAAAGAGGGCGCCGGGAAATCCGCCGCATCGTCTACTCCCACTTCGACGAGATCGCCGGCGCATGGTACGACACCTTCGGAGGCCGGCGTGCCTACTAACCTCACTATCTATGCGCGTGAGGCGTCCGCCACCGATTCGCACCTGCAGATCGGCACGCATCGCGGTAAACATGAGATCCGCTGGGAGCTGTGTTCGGAGCGCTTATCCCAAGCGACGCAAGCCGAGCGATCGCTGCTGATTTTGTCTCCATCCGGATGTTCCATCCGCTGGCCGCTGATCGATGAAGATCTTGCCATTGGCCCGTTAATTCTGCCGAAATCCTGAAACACTTGCCTGGGGTGGTGCTTCTATCCCAAGGGCGGATGATTGCCCGCCCACTAGAGCGGTCCCGGCCAGTTCTTGTCCCAGGATTGGTTGTGGAGCGCAAGGGCGGCGCAGCCGTGCGCCCTATGACTACCCTGTACCGCCGGTTACTTGCCGGGACCGCTCTTTACTCCCACCGCCAGGACTGTCTCAAAATGCGGTGACTCCTCTTCCCTGTGTACGTTGGTAACCTCGACGGCGCGGAAGCGGGCCTTCTTCAGGCAGTCCATTAGCTCCACGTGCGAAAAGCCCAGCCACACATCGGCGTAGAGTTCCCGCGCCTCCTCGAAATTGTGTTTCAGCAGGTCGAGTACTACCACACGGCCTCCCGGCTTCAGGACCCGCCAAGCCTCCTGTGCCGCGCGTTGCGGATGCAGCGCATGGTGCAGGCTCTGGCTGAACAGCGCCAGGTCGATCGACTCGTCTTCGAGCGGAATCTCTTCCAGGTCGCCAAGCCGGTAGGAAACGTTGGAGACGCTATTCTTCTTCGCGACATTCGACGCGTATTCGACCATCTTTTCGGAGCTGTCGATACCGATCACCGCCGTGGCCCGCTGTGCCAGCAAGAGCGACAGCGTGCCTTCGCCGCAACCGATATCGGCGATCACCATCGGCGGAAGCAGCTTGATCAGCATCTCCGCCAGGCCCTTCCACGATCGCCCCGGCACGTAGTCGCGCCCGAACCGGCCGGCCAGACCGTCGAAATACGCGCGCATCTTGTCCTTGCGTTTGCGCAGAATCAACCGCAGCGCCTCGCCATCGCCATCGGTCTCGGCGATCTCGGCGGCCGAGGCCTCCACCACCTCCAGCAACGCCGGCGGCACCGTGGCCTGGTACAGATTCTTCTGGCCCGCGCGCCGCTGCTCCACCAGTCCCGCGCCCTTTAACTGCGCCAGGGCCATGGAGATACGGCTTTGACCCATCCCCAGGATTTCCTGCAGCTCGGCGACCGATAGCTCCTCGCGCGCCAGCAGGCGCAACATCCGCAACCGGCTCTCGTCCCCAAGCAATCGCAACGCTGGCAGAAGCATTCCCATGTAAAACGATAGTCTATCAATAAATCATGATTTCTTGATAGAACTATGGTACAGTGGAAACAAGGAGCTTTTTGGAAGCGAAATGAGCACTACTGCAAATCCGCTGGCCACCGAATATAAGGTTGCCGATCTTAGCCTGGCCGATTGGGGCCGCAAGGAAATCGAAATCGCCGAGCACGAAATGCCCGGCCTCATGTCCATCCGCGCCAAGTACGCGAAGGCGAAACCGCTGTCCGGCGTCCGCATCACCGGCTCGCTGCACATGACCATTCAGACCGCCGTTTTAATCGAGACGCTGGTCGACCTGGGCGCCTCGGTGCGCTGGGCGAGCTGCAACATCTTCTCGACCCAGGATCACGCCGCCGCGGCCATCGCCAAGGCCGGCGTTCCGGTCTTCGCCTGGAAGGGCGAGACGCTGGAAGAGTATTGGGACTGCACGTTGCAGGCCGTAACGCACCCCGGCGGCCAGGGCCCGGAGCTGGTCGTCGACGACGGCGGCGACGTGACGCTGCTCATTCACAAGGGCTACGAGCTCGAGAACGGCAGCGACTGGGTTCACACCGCGTCCGGCAGCCACGAAGAGAAGGTCATCAAGGACCTGCTGAAGAAAGTTCACGGCGAGAATCCGAAGTTCTGGCACGGTGTTGTGGAATCCTGGAAGGGCGTTTCGGAAGAGACCACCACAGGCGTACACCGCTTGTACAAGATGCAGCAGGAAGGCAAGCTGCTGGTTCCGGCGATCAATGTCAACGACTCGGTCACCAAGTCGAAGTTCGACAACCTGTACGGCTGCCGTGAGTCCCTGGGCGACGGCATCAAGCGCGCCACCGACGTCATGCTGGCCGGCAAAGTGGCCGTGGTTTGCGGTTTCGGCGACGTAGGCAAGGGCTCGGCGCAATCGCTGCGTGCCATGGGCTCGCGCGTCATCGTGACTGAAATCGACCCGATCAACGCCTTGCAGGCCGCCATGGCCGGCTACCAGGTCACGACGATCGAGGAGACGCTGGGCCTGGGCGATATCTACGTCACGACCACAGGAAACGTCGACATCATCACGCTGGAGCATATGCAGCACATGAAGGATCAGGCCATTGTCTGCAATATCGGCCACTTCGACAACGAGATCCAGATCGACCGTCTCAACGAAGCCAAAGGCGTCGTCCGGACCAATATCAAGCCGCAAGTGGACAAGTACACCTTCCCGGCCGGCAACAGCATTTACATGCTCGCCGAAGGCCGCCTGGTGAACCTGGGCTGCGCCACCGGCCACCCCAGCTTCGTCATGTCGAACAGCTTCGCCAACCAGACGCTGGCGCAGTTGGATCTTTGGAAGAACAAGAGCGTTTACAATGTCGGCGTTTACACTCTGCCGAAGCAACTGGACGAGGAAGTTGCCCGATTGCACCTGGAAAAGATCGGCGTGAAGCTCACCACTCTTACGCAGAAGCAGGCCGACTACATCGGCGTGCCGGTGGAAGGCCCTTACAAGCCCGATCACTACCGGTACTAAACCGGATTCAATTGACCAAGGCCCGGGAGCGATCCCGGGCCTTTTCGTTTTCGTTTACGCCTTGGTCAGTTCCCGCACAGCCGCTACTGCGGCATCAATCTGCCCTGGCAGGTTGTAGATGTGCGGGGAAAACCGGATTCCTTCACTGTCGCCGGACAGCGTCGACGCGGTGGCGATGCGGTGCCGCTCCCACAGCTTGCCGTACACGGTCTTGGTCGCAATGTCGCTCAGTTTGAACTTCACCACGCCGCCGCTCAGTTCCGCCTCGTGGTTCGTCTTTAACTCCACTCCGCCCAGCGCGGCCAGTTGCGTCTTCGCCCGCGTCGCCAGCGCGCGCATTCGTGCCTCCACGTTGCGCATGCCAATCGTGTTGACGAAATCGAGCGAGGCCTCCAGCGCCACCACCCGCGGATCGTCGCGCTGACCGTACACCTCGAACTTCCGGGCCCCCTTCAAATCCTCGGCCCACCCCGCGGTGACAACGGCGGGCCACAACTCGGCGATACGGCGGTCGCGCACGAAAAGCAGCCCGGCTTCCAGCGGGCCCATCAGCCACTTGTGCGCGCTGGTGGCGTAGGAATCGCAATCGATCGACGAAAGGTCGACGTCCAGCGCTCCGAACGTCTGCGCGCCGTCCAGATGCATCCAAATACCGCGCCGCCGCGCCAGTTCGGCGATCGCCTTCGCCGGATAGAGCACGCCGGTCGTGCTGGTCAGATGCGTAATGGCGATGACTCGCGTTCGCGGGGTGATGGCTTTTTCAATGCCCGCGGTCAGCGCATCCGCGCTGCCCGGCAACACGGGCGTTGAGACGGTCTTGACGGTGAACCGGTCGCGCCGCGCGCGCACGTTCCAGGAATCGAGATTGGACGGGTGGTTGTGGGACGTGACAATCACCTCGTCGCCTTCTTTCAAATCGATCCCCTTCACGACCAGATTACTGCCTTCGCTCGTATTTCGAGTCACGGCAATCTCGTTGGCGCTCACGCGCAACATTTTCGCCGCCTTGGCCCGCAACGATTCCCGCATCTCCACGTACTTGTCGCGATTCTGAAACGACGGGTTTCCGTGAAAATCGCGCAAAAACGCCAAATGCCGGTCCATCACCGGGTGCGACGCCGGGCAAACGTTTGCCGCGTTCAAGTAGATCAGCTTCTCCGCCAACGGGAACTGCTTCGCCACCATGTTCCAATACGGCTCATCGGCCGGCGCCTGCGCGGCCAGCGCCGCTGGTACGGCAAGGGTTGTCTGAAAAAGGGAGCGGCGAGTGAGGCTCATGTCCGCCCATTATAGGCGCCCTCCGCATCGGAATAAACTATCCCTGTGACCTTCCTGCTGGCCGCGATGGCCATGGGCGCCATTCTGGGCTGGCTGTATCCCGGCGTCACCGTCTATGCCGAGCCGGTGGCCCGGTCGTTCCTGAAACTCATCCAATCGATCATCGCGCCGGTAATGGCGGGAACGTTGATCGCGTCTTTCGCGCGCGGCGGCGGCCTCGGGGACCTCGGCCGCACCGGGCTGAAGGCGATCGTCTGGTTTGAAGCCTCCACGTCGGCCGCGATGGCGGTGGGTTGGCTGGTGGTCACGAGCCTGGTCCCCGGCGCGGGCGCCGGCCTGAAAGGCTCGGTGGAGCCGGTGGCCGCGCCCTCGTTTGGCCGCGTGCTTGAGAATATGTTCCCGTCCAGCATCTTCGAAGCCATGGCGCGCGGCGACGTCTTGCAGATCGTTCTTTTCTCCATCGCGATCGGGCTCTCCTGCGCCGCCGTAGGCGAACGTGCGGAGACCTTTGTTCGCTTTTGCGAGTCGCTGTCGAGTGTGGCGTTTCAATACATGCGCTTTGTAATGAAGCTGGCCGCTCTTGGCGTCGGTGCGGCCATGGCGGCGGCTATCGGCGCCAACGGAACCGGCGTGCTGTTGGGCCTGGGAAAATTCGTCGCGGCGGCGTGGACCGCCCAACTCGCGTTCCTGGCGCTTGGGCTGATCCTGCCGCTCTGGCTCCTGGGCGTTCCCCTTGGACGCTTTTGGGCTCACGCGAAGGAACCCTTTGCCGTGGCGTTTGGCACAACATCCTCCGCCGCGGCGATCCCGCCGGCATTGGAACAAATGGAACGTTACGGTGTGCCTCCCCGGTTGCTCGGCTTCGCGCTGCCGCTGGGCATCAGCTTTAACAACTGCGGCTCCATCCTGCATCTGGTCATGGCGGCGTTCTTCGTCGCGCAGGCGGCGGGCGTGACGCTCACCATCGGCCAGCAGGCCATGATCCTGCTGACGCTCAAACTGACGGCGAAGGGCGTGGCCGGCATACCGCGCGCCAATTTCGTCATCCTCTCCAGCCTGTTTCCAAGCTACGGACTGCCGCTGGAGGGTCTCGCAATGCTGCTCGGCGTCGATGCCTTTATCGACCCCATCCGGACCGGCAACAACATCCTGGCCAACTGTGTGGCGCCAGTCGCCATCGCGAAATGGGACCGTCAGGGCTTCTCGCTGTAAGCGATATTGCCGCCCACGCCTTCCGACGACTTTCCGATCGAAATTACCAGATTGCGTTTGCGGTCCGCGTTGTGAAAGGTCATATGCGCGCCTTCGTCATTCCCACCCGTTGCGGTCATCGTGCCTTTCTCCTCGAATCCGCCCGCCTTCGCTTTGTCCAGGAAGAACGCCTTCAGGTCGGCCAGCGGCATCGTGGAAGAGAACACGACGCTGCCAACGTTTTCCCCTTCGCTGGCCGCGGTCATGCCGCCGATAATCTTCGCGCCGGGCGGCACCGGCACCCAGGAAGGAGCCTTCACATCCGTTCCTCCGCCAATCACCGCTTTTCCTTCGTCTGTCTCGAACTCTATCTTACCGTCCTTAATGCTGTCGGCGTCGATGGTCACGACTTTGCCCGTCTTCTTGTCGCGTACCGTGATTTTCCCGGTCTGATCGTCGCTCGACACGATATCGACATCCGGGTTCGCCGCGGCGGCCAGTTTGACAATCGCCGCGACCGGGTTCGAACCGGCGTCCTTGACCTTGTTAGCGAACCAGTAGAAGCCCACTCCGATCGCTCCTATCATCAGCACCCCCAGAGCTACGAAGCTCACGAGGATCCACACCCAAATCGGCGTGCCCTTCTTTGGTGCCGGCGGCATCTGCTGGGGATAGGGATGTTGGGGCGGCTGCATGCGGTTATTGTGGCATAAGGCCCGGGAGTAAGATAGGGGTGATGAAGCCGCTGATCTTGCTTGCAGTCGGAGCCGCCGGCTCGTGGGCGCTAGACTTCGCCACCGATGTCCAGCCTATATTGAAACGGCGCTGCGTGGCCTGCCACGGCGCCGGGATGCAAACCAACGGTTTGCGTCTGGACGACGGCGCGTCGATCCTGAAGGGCGGTTACTCCGGCCCTTCCGCGATTCCTGGCAAACCGGCGGAAAGTCCGCTGATCAAGCGGCTCACCAGTTCCGAAAAGGGCTTCATGATGCCGCCCGCCGGCGCTCGGCTTTCGGCTGCCGAAATCGCCGTGGTCGGGAAGTGGATTGAGAACGGCGCGATTGTCCCGGCCTCCACTCTCGCCGCCGGCGCCCGCCGCACCTCCACCCACTGGGCCTTTCAACCGGTGCGAAGACAGACGGGTTCCATCGACTCCTTTGTCCGCGCGCGCCTGGCGAAAGCGAAAATCGAACCGGCGCCGGAAGCGGATCGGCGCACCCTCATTCGCCGGCTGAAACTGGACCTGCTTGGCCTGCCTCCCACCCCGGAGGAGGTCGCGGCATTCGCCGGTGATACGCGCCCGGACGCCTGGGAACGCGTGGTGGACTCGTTTCTGGCCTCTCCGCATTACGGCGAGCGCTGGGCCCGGCCCTGGCTCGACCTGGCTCGCTACGCAGACAGCGACGGATATGAGAAGGACCAGGTCCGGCCCCATGCCTGGCGCTACCGGCATTGGCTGATCCAGGCTCTGAATCGGGACATGCCGTTCGACCAATTCACCATCGAACAAATTGCCGGTGATCTGCTGCCGGGCGCCACCGCGGATCAAAGGGTCGCCACCGGCTTCCACCGGAACGTATTGGTCAATCGGGAGGCGGGCGTCGACCGCGCCGAAGCCCGCTTTGAACAGCTCGTGAATCGGACCAACACGCTCGGCACCACGTGGCTCGGCCTCACCGTGGGCTGCGCACAGTGCCACGATCACAAGTACGACCCCTTCTCGCAGCGAGACTACTATCAGCTCTTCGCCTTTTTCAACGAAGCGGACGATATCGATATCGACGCGCCGATTGATGGCGAAATGGGTCCGTATCTGAAGGCGCTGCCCGCCTATCGCGCCGAACGCGCGAAGCTGCTTGCCGAATACAAGCTCGCCGGCTATCAGTCCCAATGGGAAGACAAGATGCGCGCTGCCTACGCGAACCCTGGCAAGGACCCGGAGTTCGATTTTTGGATCACCTCGATTTCGGCGATGGTCGACCACGCCATGCGCCTGTTGCACAAGAACGATCGCAACGAACGCGAGCAGGCCATCCTGACCGATTACTTCGTCGCTAATCCCGGTCCCGAGTTCAATCGCGATAAGGAACTGACGGGAAAGTTGAAGGAGCTGCGCGAAAAACTCACGAAGCTCCGGACCTCCTTCCCGAACGTTTCGCAGGCCTACACCATCGGTGCGCACCCGGAAAACCCGAAGACCCACATCATGATGCGCGGCGATTACCGCAGCCCCGGGATTGCGGTCACCCCGGACACGCCCTCCGTGCTTCCGCCCATCGCCGGCGCACCGACACGTCTGCGCTTCGCGCAGTGGCTGGTTTCCAGGGACAATCCGCTCACCGCGCGCGTCGCCGTGAATCGCGCATGGCAGGAGTTTTTCGGACGTGGCCTGGTCAAAACGTCGGAAGATTTCGGCATTACGGGCGACAAGCCCAGCCATCCGGAACTGCTCGATTGGCTGGCCGCCGGATTCATCGAGAACGGCTGGAGCGTGAAGCGGTTACACAAAACGATCGTGATGAGCGCTACGTACCGGCAGTCGTCGAAATACCGCCCGGAGTTGGCCAACGTCGACCCGGATAATACGATGCTGGCGCGTCAGCAGCGCCTGCGTCTGCCGGCCGAACATATTCGCGACTCCGCCATGTACGTGGCGCAAATTCTCAACCTCGACATCGGTGGCAAGTCCGTTATGCCCTACATGCCGAAAGGCGTGGCGGAGCTCGCTTATGGCGGCAGCAAGTGGCGGGAAACCAGTGGCCGCGACGCCTACCGCCGCGGCCTCTACATTCACTATCAACGGACCACGCCTTACCCGATGCTGATGAACTTCGACATGCCGGAATCGACCGTCGCGTGCTCGCGAAGGCGTACGTCGAACTCGCCGCTGCAGGCGCTGAACCTGTTGAACGATCCGGTATTCAACGAGGCCGCGCACGCCTTCGCCGTACGAGTGGCCGGCGAGCCGCTGGGCACGCCAGGCGGGCGGCTGGACCGCATGTTCCAATTGGCTCTGGCCCGTCCGCCGACCGCCACCGAAAAACAGGCCCTTTCCCGCTACCTGGATTCGCAGTCCGGCGATGCGAACCTCTGGACCGGCGTGGCCCGCGTGCTCTTTAATCTCGACGAGTTTGTGAACCGGGAGTAGGACGATGAACCTTCCACAATTTGCCCATTTTGACGCCCGCCGCCGATTCCTTCGTGAATTCGCCTGCGGCTTTGGCGGCATGGCTCTGTCCGGCCTGCTCGACGCCGCCGAGTCGCCCAATCCTCTTGCGCCAAAACCGTCGCACTTTCCCGGCAAAGCCAAAAGCGTAATTTTCCTCTTTATGGAGGGCGGGCCCAGCCAGATGGATCTGTTCGACCCTAAGCCGGCCCTTGCCAAGCATGATGGCAAGCCCCTGCCCGCGGAATTCACCAAGGACCTGAAGCTAGCCTTCACGAAGCCCAATGCGGCGGCGCTGGCCAGCCCGCGCCAGTTTCAGCCGTGCGGTCAGAGCGGCGTTGTCATCTCGGACTACCTTCCCCATCTGCGGGAGGTCGCCGACGATCTCTGCGTCGTTCGCTCCATGCACACGGAGGCGGTCAATCACCATCCGGGCCAGTTGATGCTCTTCGGCGGCAGCATTCAAGGCGGCCGGCCAACGTCGGGAGCCTGGGTCACCTACGGTCTTGGCAGCGAGTCGAAGAATCTGCCAGGATTCGTCGTACTGTCGAGTGGCTCGGGGACTTCCGGCGGCGCATCGAATTTCTCGTCGGGCTTCCTGCCCTCCACCTACCAGGGCACGATCTTCCGCAGCGCCGGCGACGCGATTCTCTATCTATCGAATCCGGAAGGCGTCTCGCGGAACGCGCAGCGCGCCGGTCTGGACGTACTCAAGGAACTCAATGAGGAGCACCTGGCCAAACACGGCGACCCCGAGATTGCCGCGCGTATTCAGAGCTACGAATTGGCGTTCCGCATGCAAATGAGCGCCCCCGAACTGCTGGACTTCTCGGGTGAGTCGCAGGAAACGCTCGAGATGTACGGGCTAAACGACGAAAAAACCAAACAATTCGGGACCAACTGCCTGCTGGCCCGTCGCCTTGTGGAGCGCGGCGTCCGGTATGTGCTCCTAATGGACGCCTCCTGGGATACCCACACGAACCTGAACAAGAAACTTCAGGACAAATGCCTGCAGACCGACCGCGGGTCGGCGGCGCTGATCAAGGACCTCAAGCGGCGCGGACTGCTGGATTCCACTCTCGTCGCCTGGGGCGGCGAGTTCGGACGCACGCCGATCTGCGAAATCCGCAACACGCGTGACCCGGAGAACGCCGGCCGCGATCATCATCCGTCCGGCTACTCCATGTGGCTGGCTGGCGGTGGCATTCGCGGCGGGGTCACCTACGGCGAAACCGACGAACTGGGCTTTACGATCACCCGCGACAAGGTCCACATCCATGACCTGCAGGCAACCATGCTGCATTGCCTTGGCCTGGACCACCTGAAGCTGACCTTCCGCCACTTGGGGCGGGACTACCGGCTGACGGATGTCGGCGGTAACGTGATCAAAGGGCTACTGGCGTAACTTCCGCCGGCGAATGGCCAGGTAGGCGGCGCCCATGCCAAACAGAAGTGGCGCGGACGGCTCCGGAACGTCAGCCGCAGCGCCCGTGAGCGTCGGGGCCCACCCCGTTGTGCTGAACACACCGCTATAGGTGTTCTCATAGGTGCCATCCACGAGCCGGATGGTGCTGGTGGAACCATAGGCCACCGCGTTCGTGCGGATCACGAGTGTCGACGACACCTCGCCCGGGTTGACCATCGCCGAGTAGCCTCCGGTTCCAAATGTGAAATTCACCGTGGAGATGGCGGAGCGGCTGGCCTGGTACGGGGCCTGCGTGCCGGACCGGAAATTGACCGCCGTCGTCCCCGATCCGTCCCAGTTGTCGCTGCGATACAGAACGTCGGTAGTGAAACCCGCGAACCCGGTGGCCGAGAGTAATCCCACCGAGCCGGGTGAGTAGTGCCCATTTGAGAACTGATAGTAAAAGTCCAGGGTCCCACTTGTGTTCCGATACACGGCGGCGCGGAGTGTCCCATTGAATTCGGGCTCCGTGACCGAGACGGTTTTGCCGGCCAGGAGTGTTCCAATACCGCTGAAATTGCTCCAGGAAAGAGTCCCGGCGCATCCGGAAGGTCCGGCGCATTGACCGGCGCCGATCACGGTGGCAGAGGCCGAAGCGGCGCCGATCAGCGCGGCGGCAAGCAGTTTGATAGTCATAAGAGAGGAGAAACCCGAATGAGAATTCAGACCTCTGGAATATAACCGTCCAATGGCGTCGCGCAATCGGTACCGGCTGGCTAGGCCATTTTGCGTGCGCGGGGCATTGGGACCCTCCGTCATCTTCCGTTTGGAACGCGGGTACCAGGTTTTGGGACCAGCGTTAGGGGTCTGGACCCGCCGAAAGGCTAGGACTAAATCTCGTATTCGGGCGGAGGTTGTGTCTTGGGCCGGCCGAAACTAATAAAATTCCAGATGCGCTCGTGAATAAAATAGAGTCCAAGCTTCACGACGCTGTCCATTGCGCCTGCACCGGCGGAAAGCTTCCAATCGCCGGTCAGGACGAGGAAAATGAGCGCAGTGGACATGGAGCCTAAGATTCGATAGCTCAACGCTTTTGCCACGCTGCGTGCGTTGGATTCCATACGGCGACTTCCTCAATCATAGCAAAGTCGATAGAGTATACGGAGATTATTTGGCGTGCATCGGTGGGCCCTGTTGCGGCATCCTGGTATGAGCGTGCCGAAAGTCACATTCCTTCCCGCAAACGTAACCATCGACTACGATCCCAAGACCATGCCTTATTCCGAGCACGGCAGACAGGGGTCGCTGCTCGATATCGCTCTGAACCACGGCTTTCATTTGGAGCACGCCTGCGGTGGAAGCTGCGCCTGTACGACCTGCCACGTCGTAGTCAAAGCCGGTGACGCGAACCTCTCCGAGCCTGACGACGATGAGTTGGATCGCGTCGAACAGTCCGCGGGCTACACCCTCAAGTCGCGCCTCGGCTGCCAATGCGTAGTCACCGGCGACGTCACGGTCGAAATTCCGAACTGGAACCGGAACTATGTCTCGGAGGG
>Ga0194119_10007329_pt1 | contig 15598 bp, 17 predicted proteins | sample TA2MahC100mmetaG_FD_148620 | JGI IMG/M metagenome (GOLD analysis project Ga0194119, IMG submission 148620) | Freshwater microbial communities from Lake Tanganyika, Tanzania - TA2015018 Mahale Deep Cast 100m | ecosystem: Environmental > Aquatic > Freshwater > Lake | place: Tanzania: Lake... | reverse complement strand
TCAAAATTTTTGAAACAAAAAAACTTGCATGAAATACGTATAAATTCATTATTGATCTTAAAATAACATTTCTAACCCTATACGATCTCTTTTTAGCAAAAAAAACACCAAGGTTAGTTGTCACATTTTTGAATATTTCGTCCTGCAAAATATAAGCATCTTCAATTGCCTGTGCTGCTCCTTGAGCCTGAAAAGGAACCATTCCGTGAGAACTATCCCCAATATATATCTGATTATCCTCAAAAAATATATTTTTTTTTAAATAATATATCGGCCAACACGATACAGCTTGTACGTTGTCAGTAATTTCTTTTAAATTTTTATTTTCTCCTTTGAAATCAGTTTTAAATTTTTCAGTACTAAATTTATTTGTAAAGTTGATGGCAATGTCTTTTAATAACTTATTTTCATAATCCTTAGTTACTCCAGTAAAGCTGATATCGTTATCTTGGTTTGTGTAATAACTCACTAAATGCTTATTTTTTCCACTCCATAAACTTATAGAATTAAAATTATCAAAATTTTCAGAAAAAAAATTTTTAATCACACCTCTGAATGCTATATATCCACTGTATCTTAGATTGTTTTCTGTCTTAAATTGAGAAAAAATACCATCTGCAAATATAACTAGATCGGCAAAATCCTCTGAACCATCGTCAAAAATTACCTTTGAATAACTGTGGTCTTTCTTAATTTGAACTGCTTTTTTTTTATAAAAAATGTCATTAGACCCAAGAAATTGATAAAATACTTCAAGCAAATTACTTCTATAACAAGTTAGATAGGGAATTTTATCATCCACAACGTCAGAAATTTTCATTTTCCCATACATTCCCGAAGAATATTGAGAAAAAAATTTTAAATAATCTTGCCTTACAAAATTATTATTATCAAAAAATCTTGGTTCTAAAAAACTTATAATTCTAGATGCATTTGGTGGAACCTGAATACCTGATTGTACATTTTCCTTTTTTTCAGATTTTTCATAAATTCTAAAATTATTAAAATTTCTTTTTTTTAAAAAGCTTCCTATAGTAAGACCTGCAATACCAGCTCCTATAATTATAATTTTTTTAAACATACTTTTTTTCTATTAATAAAAACATTTTTAAAAACTTTTTAGAGAAATTTGATAACAATTTATTTCTAATATTATTTTTACTTACCCAATAAAAATCTTTATTTTTAATCTTTTGAACGTCTTTCATGATAACCAATTTTAAAAGAAGTAATTTATTAGAGATTTGATGTTTAATAAAATTTGGTATTTGAATAATTTTTTTTTTGGTTGAGAAATTATTTTTCATAAAGCTTTGGTTAAAAAGATCATGTTTATAATGTAATAAAGGTAAATTGTGAAAACCTTTTAAAAAACTATAATTATTTTTAAAAAATAAAACTTTTTTTGAGGAAGAGGCGTATAAAAGGTAATATTTTTCTATTTTTCTTAAATTTTTTTTTACTGGCGTAGGTAACGATTCTCGTTTTACAGATAAACATTCTTTACGTAGTGGGCAAATAGTACACTTTGGATTTTTTACTTTACAAACCAAAGCTCCAAGCTCCATCAGGCCCTGAAATGTTATAGAATAGTTATTTTTAGAAAAAAAATTTTTTTTCTTATCAATTAAGTTTTGGTTATAATTTTTTAACTTTGGATTTAAATAAAAAACTCTAGTAACAACTCTGTTAATGTTAGTATCTGCACCATCAGAAGTTTTGTTAAATCCAATTGCCAAAATAGCTGATGCAGTATAGTCACCAATTCCAGGCAATGTCCTAAGTTTTTCGTAATCGGATGGAATATTAGTTTTGTAACTTAAATTTAAAATCTTTGCAGTTTCATAAAGACTTTTAGCCCTTCTATAATATCCAAGTCCAGCCCATTGCTTTAGAACTTCGCCATATTTTGAATTAGCAAGTTTTTGAATTGATGGAAATTTTTTTATAAACTTTTTAAAATATGGAATTACTGTTTTTACTTGAGTTTGCTGTAACATAAATTCGCTTACTAAGATTCTGTACAACCTATCAGTAGAATTTTTAAATGATCTCCAAGGAAGTGTTCTCTTGTTAATTAGATACCATCGAATAATTTTTTTTGATAAAGATTGATTCATGACGTTTAACAGCAAAATTTTTAAACAAGGACTTAGGCCTATAAAAAATCTTTTACCAGATAATTTAAATAAAATATTCAAAAAAGAAGGTGCTCTTTTTTTTGAAATAAATAAAAATTGGAACAGGATAATTGGTGACGAATTTTTTAACTTTAGTAGACCTTTAAAACTTAAAAAAAGTTCTGATGGATGTCTTCTTATTATTCAAACTGATAAAAAATTTACATTAGAAATAGATTATTTAAGAGATGATATTATTGAAAAAATAAATAGTTTTTGTGGTTATAATGCTGTTCAAAAAATTAAAGTCATCTCAAAAGATCAACAATTCTCTAAAAATATAAAAAAGGAAATTTCTAAATCTTTATCTGAAAAGATCGAAACTATCACCAATCCAAAACTTAAAGAAGTTTTCTTAAAATTTAAAAATTAATGAAACAAAAATTATTAATTTTTTTATTTGTTATTATTTTTCATACACCTTTAAATGCACAAAATACAGATGAAATTCTAGTTGGAAATCCAAATTCAAAAGTTACTATAAAAATATTTAGTTCATTTACATGCCCTCATTGCGCAAGCTTTCATAATAATATCTACTCTAAAATTGAGCAAAACTTTATTAAAAATGAAAAAGTAAAAGTCATTTTTGCTGATTTTCCATTAGATATAGCTGCTTTAAACGCTGCAAAAATAGCTAGATGCTCTTCAAAAGAATCAAGTATTTTGATAATTGACGAGCTTTATAAGGAACAAAATAATTGGTCAAAAGGTAATACAGTTGAACAAATAAATGCAAATTTATTCGTTATTGGAAATAAATTTAAAATTAGTAATGAAAAAATGCAAAACTGTTTAACAAATAAAAAAATTGAGGAAAAAATTTTGAATTCAAGAATAGAAGCTCAAAATAAATATAAAGTTAGTTCAACTCCAACTATTGTAATTAATGAAAAAAGATTTGAACAAAATTTAACTTATGAAAATATCTCTAGAGAATTATCAAGATTAATTAAATGAAATTTACAAAGTTAGATATTGTAGGTTTTAAATCTTTTGCAGACAGAACACAGCTTTTAATAGAAGATGGCCTCACCGGAGTAGTTGGCCCAAATGGATGCGGAAAATCAAATGTTGTAGAAGCACTCAGGTGGTGCATGGGAGAAACCTCGGCAAAAAGTCTTAGAGGATCAGGCATGGAAGATGTAATATTTTCTGGAACCTCTAATAGACCTTCAAAAAACATAGCAGAAGTTACTATTCAACTAGATAATAAAGATAAAAAACTTCAAGGTAGCTATAAGGATCTTACAGAAATTGAAGTTAGACGAAGAATAGAAATCGATAAAGGCTCTAAATTTTTTATTAATGGCAAAGAAGTAAGAGCTCGAGATGTACAAATACTTTTTGCAGACTTGTCTACGGGACCGCATTCACCGTCAATGGTAAGTCAAGGGAAAGTTGGTTCGCTTATAACTGCTAAGCCTGTTGAACGAAGAGCAATTCTTGAGGAGGCGGCTGGTATTCTAGGTCTACATGCCAGACGACACGAAGCTGAGTTAAGATTAGATGCGGCAGAAAATAATCTCAAAAAAGCTGATGACATAATGAAACAGCTTTCCAATCAACTTAAAAATTTACTTAAGCAAGCAGAGGAGGCATCTCGCTATAAAAATATTTCTGAAGAAATACGTAAACAAGAAATATTTTTAGTTTTTGCAAAAGTATGTAACATAAAAAAAGATTTAAAAAATAATCAGGACCAACTTGAGGAAATAGAAGATAATATCAGTGCTTTAAATATTGAAAAAAACTACAATGCGGAAAATCTTAGTGCTGAAATAAAAAAAACAAAGCCATTAAGAGATGAATATCATGAAATTTCAAGTAAATTACAACGACTTAACCTTGAATATGAGGATCTTTTTAAAGAGGAAAAAAGATCAAAAGAAGAAAGTGAAAAACTTAAACTAAGTATAAAAAATAGTACTGAAGACCTACAAACAGAAATAATTAGCTTAAATAATTCAAAATCTAACATTGAAAGACTTCAAAATGAAAATAGTGAACTATTAAATATAGAAACTAATTTTTCGAAGAATATTTTGCAATTAGAAATTGCTTTAAAAGAAGCTCAAACAGTACTTGAACAAGAACAGCAAAACTTTGAAAATATTTTAAAAGGTATTTTCGAAAACTTAAAAGATGAAGCTGGTAAAGAACTAAAAATTAAGTTGTCTCAAATAAAAGAATTAATTGATAGTGAGGTACTAGATGTGCAAGATATAATAAATGAGATTGATAATTTTAATACTACTAAAATCAAAAATTATCTTGATATTAAAAAAAGTAATTTAAAAAAAATTAGTGACTTAATTCAATTAACAAGTGAACGTTATCTAGCCCATATATCAAAAGTTGAAGGGTTTAATGACATCAACCTTCAGAATGATTTATTAGATAAAACTTTAAAAATAAAAGATTTGCAAAATAATTATTCAAAGTGTTCAAATAATCTCGAGATTGCAAAATCTGAGATAGAAAAAAGAAAGCAACGAATTAACAATATCCAAAATGAAATTAAAAACTGGGATACGGTTCAACAAAGTTCAGATATTAAGATTAAAAATTTAAAAGTTAGAATTTCAAATTTGGAGAATGAAGCAGATAAACTTCAATCAATACCAATAGAGGTTGGAGAAAAAAAAGGAACTTACACTCAAAATATAAGAAATACTGAGGAAAAAAGAAACAGTCTTAACCACGATATTGAAAGTTCTGAAAAAAAACTTCAAGATATCAATAAAGGCTTAAACGAAATTAATAATAAGTTACTTGAAGAAACACAAAAAAAAGTCAGGTTTGAAACCCAAATAGAGAATTTTAACCAACAGGTAAAAGAGTATGAGAAGAAAGTTTTGGAAGATAGTGGATCTACGTTAGATAATTTTTTATCTGATGAGGATAAAAAAAACATTGAATCATCAACAATAGATAAACTTGAGGAAAATTTGAAAGATCTAAAAAATAGAAGAGAAACTATGGGATCTGTCAATCTAAAAGCTGACGATGATACTAAAGAAATTGAAAAACAAATTGAAAAGATGATGAACGACAGAAAGGATTTGGTATCAGGTATTGTTAAGCTAAAATCAAGCATTAATGAGCTGAACCAAAGAGGTAGGGAGCGCTTAATTGATGCTTACGAAAAAGTTAGCAGAAAATTCAATGACGTATATACCAAACTGTTTGGTGGAGGTAGCGCAAGATTAGAACTTATAGAATCTGATGATCCATTGGAAGCTGGGCTTGAACTTTTAGTAAGTCCTCCTGGAAAAAAACTGCAATCAATCACTCTTTTATCAGGAGGAGAACAAGCGTTGACTGCTCTTGCACTAATATTTGCAGTTTTCTTAACTAATCCAGCACCAATATGTGTCCTCGATGAGGTGGATGCACCTTTAGATGATGCTAATGTCACCCGTTTTTGTTCTTTGATAGATGAATTAACAAAAATAACTGAAACTAAATTTATTGTTATAACTCATCATGCTTTTACAATGTCTAGAATGCATAGACTATACGGAGTTACCATGGCAGAAAGAGGAGTAAGTCAATTAGTAGCTGTAGATTTAGAAAAAGCTGAAGAAATGAAAGTTGCCTAAATTAAAAGCAACAATAAATGTTTGATCTTGAAGAGCTAAAAAAAAAACTTAGTCAAAAAAAAAATTTAAAAGAAGAAAAATTAAGTCCTAGAAATACTCAGCTTGGTATAGCCTTTAAAATTGGAACTGAACTCGTGGCAGCGGTATTTGTCGCAACACTTATAGGTTGGTATTTAGATAAATGGTTAAATACAAAGCCCTTTTTTTTAATCGGATTTATAATCTTAGGTATTATTGCTGGAATTTTTAATGTTGTGCGATCAGCTAAAATGATTAATAAAGGCTGACCCATGGCAAATCCTATGCAGCAATTTGAGGTTTATAAAATAGGACCTTCATTACAAATTGGAAATATAGATTTAAGCCTTACAAATTCCAGCATCTTTATGTTTGCTAGCGCTGCCTTTATTTTAGTTTTCTTTTTTTTAGGTACAAAGAATGTAAGTACTATTCCCGGTAAACTCCAAATTCTAAATGAGTTAGTTTTTAACTTTATCGCTAAGATGATTGACGAAACTGCCGGATACAAAGCAAAGAATTACTTTCCATTTATTTTGACACTGTTTCTTTTTATTTTAACTATGAATATGATTGGACTTTTTCCGTACGCTTTCACTGTTACAAGTCAAATTATTGTAACTTTATCTTTTGCATTAATTATATTCATTGGTGTAACGGTAATAGGATTTGCAAAGCATGGGGTAGGTTTTTTAAAAATATTTTTACCATCAGGTATACCGATTTTCCTTCTTCCACTTTTAGTCGTAATTGAAGTAATTTCTTACCTTAGCAGGCCCGTAAGCTTGTCGGTAAGATTATTTGCAAATATGTTAGCAGGACACACTATGTTAAAAGTTTTCGGAGGTTTTGTAGTAAGTCTTGGTATTATTGGAGGCTGGTTACCATTTAGCTTTTCAGTTTTGCTTACTGCCTTAGAAATATTAGTGGCATTTTTACAGGCATATGTATTTGCAGTGCTTTCGTGCATATATTTAAACGATGCTTTAAATATGCACCATTAAACAAACTAACAGAAAGGAAAAAAAATGGACGTAGCAGCAGCAAAATTAATAGGAGCAGGACTTGCAGCAATAGCATTAGGTGGTGCAGGTGTTGGTATTGGTACTATTTTTGGAAACTATCTATCTGCAGCAATTAGAAACCCATCAGCAGCTCAAAAACAATTTCCTAATTTACTCTTAGGATTTGCACTTGCAGAAGCAACAGGTTTATTTGCACTGGTTATAGCTCTATTAATTTTATTTGCGTTTTAATTTATTTTAATTTGAAAAATAATTTAAAGTTTATGAATAATAAGGTAGCACTTTGTATAATTAGCATCTTTATTATTGTTTTAACAAAACAAAATATTTTATTTGCAAATACAGGTATGCCTCAGTTGGATCCAAAATTTTGGTTATCCCAAATTTTTTGGTTAACTATAACTTTTATTATAATTTATCTTTTCATATCTAAAATTTTTAGTCCAAAATTATCAAAAGTAATCCAGGATAGAAAAGATTTAATTGAAAAATGTATTAATGACGCAAATTCTATAAAAAATGAGATTCAATCTTTAGATAATGAATATAAAAAAATTATTGATAACGCATATAATGAAGCTAGAAAAAAATCTGATAAACTTAAATTTGAGCTTAATCAAAATCTGAATTTAAAAAGAACAACGCTTGAAAAAGAAATAAATGATAAGGTTAAGGACGTTGAAAAAGAATTAATAGCTTTTAAACAAAAAACCTTAAAAAATTTTTCAACTTTAATTTCAGAAATTTCAAGTGATTTGCTTGAAAAATTACTTAAAATTAAAATAGAAAAAAGTAAAATTGAAAAGTCGGTAAAAGATATTTTAGAAAGGCAGAAGAATACAATTAATGTTTGATGCAAGCTTTTGGGTTGCAATATCATTCTTGGTTTTTTGTATATTTTTAATATACAAAAAGATTCCACAACTTATTTCTCAAAACTTAGATAATCAAATTGAAGATATAAAAAAAAATATTGAAGATGCAAAGAATTTAAAGAAAAACTCAGAAGAGCTTTTACTTGAATATAAAAAAAAAATTACATCTGCTGAGAATGAAAAAAATAACATAATTGAAAACCAAATTCTAGAAACGGAGCAATTGCTAAGAGATACAGAGAGTAAATTTAAACTAAGTGTAGAAAACAAAAAAAAGTCAGCTGAACAAAAAATCGAACAAATGAGAGTTAGTGCTATTAAAGAAATACAACAAATTTCTAATAGAGTTACTTTTGATGTTGTTAAAGATATTCTTAACGATAATGCAAACAAAAATCATGTTGAAAATGCAAATAGATCATATTTAGATAGTATTTACTCAGAAATATCAGAAAAAAAATTAAACCTTTAAATGTGAGCCGTCACAAAAAGGTTTATTTTTCGTTTTTTTGCAAGTGCAAATGAAATAAGTTTTTTTTTCTGAAATAGAAAACTTTAGCGGTTTTAAAGTAGTTTTTTTATGGGAACCGTCACAAAAAATTTTGTCTTTTGATAAACCACAGGCACACCAGAAATAATTTATGCCAATGTCTATCTCTATAGCTTTTGGTTGTAATTTGGTCGTGTTTTCTTCATCCATTATATATAAATTTATTTAGATTAAGTAATGATCAAAAGAAATGCAATTGTTATAGGGGCTGGTTTTGGTGGCATAGCAGCAGCTCTACGACTAAAGGCAAGAGGATACAATGTTACGATTATTGAAAAGCATAATGATCTTGGTGGTAGAGCAAGAACTTTTGTTAAAAATGGGTATACTTTTGACGCAGGACCGACTGTTATTACAGCTCCTTATCTTTTAGAGGAATTATTTAATCTTTTTAACAAAAATATTAGTAATTATGTAAAAATAATTTCGCTCGATATTTGGTATAAGTTTATTTTTTCTGACAATACTACATTCACATATGGAAAAAACTACGAAAGAATTTACGAACAAATTTTAAAAATAAGTCCAGATGATGTTGAGGGTTTTAAAGAGTTATTAAAATATTCAGAAAAAATATTTAATAAAGGATTTTTAGATTTAGGCGATAAATCTTTTTCAAATTTATTTTTTATGATGAAACAAATACCAGCCCTAATAAAATTAAAAAGTTATATATCTGTTTATAAATTAGTTTCTAAGTTTTTAAGAAATGAAAAGTTGAGAAGAGTATTTAGCATACATCCTTTGCTTGTTGGAGGTAATCCATTTTCCACAACATCTATTTATTTACTAATTCTTTATCTCGAAAAAAAATGGGGTGTTCATTATGCTATGGGAGGTACCGGAAAAATAATTAATGCTTTGGAAAAATTAATGATTGAAGAAAAAATTCAAATAATAAAGTCCGATGAAGTTTACGAAATTATTACTGAAAAATCTCGTGTAACAGGGGTAAAGACGAAATCTGGAAGATTTTTACATGCAAACCATATTATTTGTAATGCCGACCCCCCTTTTGTTTATAAAAAATTAATAAAAAAACCTTTAAAAAATAAGTTATTCGAGATGAAGATAAATAGAATGCAATATTCTATGGGATTGTTTGTTTACTATTTTGGGTCAAAAAAAAAATATGAAAATATTGAACACCATACCATCTACTTTGGTGAAACTTATAAAAATTTGTTACAAAGTATTTTTGAAAAAAAAGAATTAAATAGAGACATAAGCTTTTATTTACACCGTCCGACCGCAACTGATGAAAGCATGGCTCCAAAAAATAAAGATACTTTTTATGTTCTAGTGCCTGTGCCAAATAACCAATCAAAAATTAATTGGTCAATAGAAGGCGAAAAATTTAAAAATATGGTTATTGAAAAAATGGATAGCACTATACTGCCAGATATAAAAAATAATATTGAATGTGATTTTTATTTTACCCCGGATTATTTTGAAAAAGAATTAAATACAACATTTGGTTCAGGATTTTCAATTGAGCCAAAATTTTCGCAATCAGCGTATTTTAGATTTCATAATAAATCAGAAATTATTAATGGTCTGTATTTTGTTGGAGCTGGTACTCATCCTGGTGCGGGAATGCCAGGTGTCATATCATCAGCAAAAGTTTTAGAAAAAATAATTGCATGATTAACCAAGATCAATTTTATATACAAAAGTACGCAAAATCTTTTTATTGGTCAGGTTTTTTTTTAAATAAAAAAAAACTTAATGAATGTTCAGTCTTGTACGCTATATGTAGGATCTTAGATAATTCTGTTGATAATAAAAAGAAAAATAGAAAATTTAAATTTTTTATATTTGTTAAAAATTTAAAAAAAGGAAATAGAAGCAATATATTTGTAAATAAATACAAGAGTATTGAAAACACTTATATAAAGAAAAAATTTTTTTTTTCTGACTTAATTTATGGTGTGTCATTAGATTTAAAATCAATAAGAATAAAGAATCAAAATGAATTAATAGTTTATTCTTACTACGTTGGAGGAACTGTAGGAGCTTTAATGGCTCAAGTATTGGAAATCAAAAATAAAAAAGCAATTTTGCACGCAATTACCTTAGGTATTGCAATGCAACTTACCAATATTGCTAGAGATGTAATTGAAGATGCAAAATTAAACAGAATCTATTTACCTAAAACTTTTTTTAAAAAAAAAATTTCAATAAATAATATCCAAAGAAAGAATATGAATAAAAATGTTTATGAAGCAGTAAAAAAAATTTTATTTATTTCTAAAAACTATTATGCAGCTGGGAATGATGGAATTAAATATCTTAATAAAGAATATAGATTTGCAATTTTACTTGCAAGCAATCTGTACTCTGCAATTGGTAATAAAATTTTAAAAGGTGGTGAATATAAATATTTTAATCAAAGAACATTTCTTACTGTCCCAGAAAAAGTCTTAGTTACATTAAAAACTTTTTTTGAATTTATAATGAATTATCTTTTTGAAGATAAAATAAATAAATTTCAGTTAACAAAATTACTAAATCCCTTAAAAAATAAAATTTATGGAAGAATTTGACTATTTAATTATTGGCGCTGGTTGCTCTGGGCTATCCTTAGTTTATGAAATGAATAAAAATAAACTCTTAGAAAATAAAACTTGTGCAATTATAGATTTTAAAAAAAAATTTAGTAGAGATAAAATTTGGTCTTTTTGGAAAGTGTTTAACCATTCTTTTGATGATTGTATTTTAGGCGAATGGAAAAAGTTACAAATAATATTGAAAGATAATAAAGTAATTCTGGACTGTAATTCAACACCTTATCAATCTATTGATAGCGGTAAGTATTATGAAAAAATTTTTAAAGATATAAAAAAAAATTCTAATATTTTTTTATATCTTGATGAAAAAGTTATAGACTGTGTTGAAGAGAATGGATCAGTCAATACGGTGTGTAAAAACAAAACTTTCAAAAGCAAAATAGTCTTCAACAGTCTCTCTCAAAATTTAACTAGAAAAGAGCCCACTCTCTACCAGCATTTTCTTGGATGCGAATTACAATTTAAGAATGTAAATATTGAAGAAGAAACTCCAATACTGATGGATTTCAATTGCTCACAAAGTGAGAATGTTCATTTTTTTTATTGTCTACCAACAAAGAAAAATTGCTTATTTATAGAGACAACATGGATATCAAAAGATAAGCAATTTTCAGAGGACAGATATAAGTTAGAAATTGAAAATTATATTAAAGAGAATTTTGGTTTAGATACAAACTATACATTGCTTAATAAAGAAATTGGATCAATCCCGCTTTTTCATTTCGAATCTAAAATAAAAAATAAAAATATTATACCAATAGGGTCTGCAGCTAATCTTACAAGATTAAGTACAGGATATACATTTTTAAATATTCAAAAATCATCTACGCACTTGGTTACAAAATTACTAAATAAAAAAAAATTAGATAACTGGAAGATAAGTAAAAAATATATATTTTTTGATAAAATATTTTTAAAAGTTTTAATTGAAAAAAAAGGAAATATGGCCACTATTTTTTTCAGACTTTTTAAAAACAATAATAGTAAAAGTATAATACGATTTCTATCTAATGTAAGCTCATGGTTGGATGACCTAAGGATAATCCTTTCGATGCCAAAATGGATTTTTCTTAAAAATATTTTTTAAATGTTTTTTCATCTTAGAAAAAAACAATTCATCGTTGATATAATATTTTTTATATCAATATTTATCCTATATTTTTTTATTAGAGACATTAAAATTAATAAAACTTTAGAAATATTAATCTGTTTTGGTTTTATATCTATCATAGGAATATCACATGGAGCTCTTGATCATATTAAAGGTCAACATTATTTAATCTTGAAAAAATTTTCTTATCCAAATGTTTTTTTTTATTTTTTTTATATAACTTTTATTTTTCTCTTCTTTATGTGTTGGATACTATTTCCAATAATTTCATTGATAATATTTTTAATAATATCATCTTTTCATTTTGGAAAGGAAGATATCGAAATTTTATTTGATGAGAAAAAAGAATATTTTTATTTACTTTATTTTTTAAAAGGATCATTAATTATTCTCTTCCCATTGTATATTTTTAATAATGAAATAAACTTAATATTTAATATTCTTACTCAAACGAAAGATTTCTTATTATTAGATAAATATCTAAGCCAAATTTTATTATTATGTAATTTATTAATACAATTATTTTTGATTTTATTTTTTTTAAAAAAGAAATTAATCAAATTTATATCTGTTTTAATTATAGTTTTTCAGGTTTTTTCAGTTTTTATTAGTTTTTATCTTACTAATATTTTAATAGGCTTTACGCTCTATTTTTGCATTTCCCACTCATTTAAAAACATAATAAATATAATTTATGAAAATAATAAAAATTTTAAAGCTGGTTTACTAAAATTTATAAAAGATGCCGCACCACTTACATTTATTACTTTTAGTGTTTTAGTTCTAATGATTTTCCTAATTATTAATAATGAAGGTTTGATCAATGCGACTATTAAAACTATTTTTATTGGGATAGCGTGTCTAGCGCTTCCTCATATAATGCTTCATTTTTTAATAGAGGGAAGTAATGAAAAAAAAAGTTAAAGTTTTGTTAGCTTCGCCCAGAGGATTCTGTGCTGGGGTTGATCGTGCAGTAGAAATTGTTAACAAAGCAATAATTAAATTTGGAACTCCAGTTTATGTAAGGCATGAAATTGTTCATAATAAGCATGTAGTAGAAACTCTCAAAAAAAAAGGTGCAATTTTTATAGACGAAATTGATGAAATAAAAGATAGAAAAAGGCCTGTAATTTTTTCTGCTCATGGGGTCCCTAAGCAGGTTATTAATAATGCTAAAAAACTTAATTTGCTCTATGTTGATGCAACCTGCCCTTTAGTTACAAAAGTACATAGAGAAGCTGAAATCTTGGCTAGAGAGGAATACAACATTCTATTTATTGGTCACAAAGATCATCCTGAAGTAATTGGAACGCTAGGTCAGATTGATGAAAAGTACATTACGTTAATTGAAAATAAAAAAGATGTGAATGGTTATAAAAAAAAAATTAATAATGACAAAATTGCTTATATTACACAAACAACATTATCTGTTGATGATACAAAAGATATAGTCGATTATCTTAAAGAAAAATTCAAAAATATAAGAGAGCCTATTAAAAGTGATATTTGTTATGCAACGTCAAATAGACAAGAAGCAGTAAAAGAAATTGCAAGAAAATGTGATATTTTTTTTATAATTGGCAGTAGACGTTCATCAAACTCAAAAAGATTGGTTGAAGTTGCAAAAAAGAATGGTTGCAAAAATGCATTCTTAATACACTCTGATGCTAAAATTCCATACGATAAAATTAAAACTTCAAATACTATAGGTTTAAGTTCTGGAGCATCAGCGCCTGAAATACTGGTTAAAAACTTATTAAATAATATACAGTCTTGTGTTGATATAGATGTTGAGGAGATTTCAATTAAAAAAGAAAATATAAGCTTTAAATTACCTTCAATTTTAAATTAATGGCTGTCTATACCAAGTTAAATCTTGATGAAATAAAAAATTTTATTAGCCAATTTGATGTTGATGAATTTCAGAACTTTGAAGAAATTTTAGAGGGTGTCGAAAATACTAATTATTTAATTCATACCAAAAAAAGTAAATTTGTATTAACGGTTTATGAGAAAAGAGTAGAAGAAAAAGATTTACCCTTTTTTTTGAACTTAATGTTCGAACTTTCAAAAAAAAAATTTTTATGTCCTGAACCTCTTGTTAGTAAAAATGGTGAAAAAATTTTAAAAATAAATGGCAAAAATGCAGCATTAATTTCATTTTTAATTGGAAAATCAAAAAAAAATTTTACTCCCAATAATTGCTTCAACTTAGGTCAAACTATAGCAAAGTTACATATAGCATCAGATAGTATTAAACTTTATCGAGCTAATAATCTTTCACTTGAAGGATGGAATAAAATTTTTAGTAATATTAAAAAGACAAAAAAATTTAATGACGAAAAAATAATAAAAAAGATAGAATTTGAATTAGATACTATTAAAAAAAACTGGCCAGTAAAACTTCCTGGTGGAATAATTCATGCAGATGTATTTCCTGATAATGTCTTCTTTGAAAATGACGAAATTACTGGACTGATAGATTTTTATTTTGCATGTACAGATTTTTACGCATATGAGATTGCGATTTGTCTAAATTCAATTTGTTTTGATAACAACTCAACATTTAACATGACTAAAGCAAAAAATTTAATTGAAGGTTATGAAACTCTTAGAAAACTATCTAATGATGAAAAAAATCATTTACCAATACTAGCAAGAGGAGCTGCCATGCGATTTTTTATAACAAGACTTTATGACTTTCATAACACCTCATCTGAAGCAAAAGTTAATATAAAAGACCCAAATGAGTATTTAAAAAGAATAAATTTTCACTCTACAGTTAAAAATTTTAGAGAATATTTTTTATGAGCCAAGATGTGATTGTCTTTACTGATGGATCTTGTCTAGGAAATCCTGGAAAAGGAGGTTGGGCAATACTTATAATTGAAGATAATAGCACAAAAGAATTTTTTGGGTCTGAAAAAACAACAACAAATAACAGAATGGAATTAACGGCTGCTATTAACGCAGTAAAAAAAACAAAAAGTAAGAAGAAAGTAAAAATAGTTACAGACTCAAAATATGTCAAAAATGGAATTGAAACTTGGATTAATAATTGGAAAAAAAATAATTGGAAAACTAGTAATAAGCAAAATGTTAAAAATAAGGATCTTTGGATAGAGCTAGATACTTTAATACAAAAAAGGAACATTAATTGGTCCTGGGTAAAAGGACATGCTAATAGCTTGTATAATGAAAGAGTTGATCTTCTCGCTAAAAATGCAGCTGCAGAGACTTAGATAATATATACTTTTTTATTTTTTCTAAACTATTTGGCAAAATACAATATCTTTCCTTTCTTTTTATTAATCCTCTAATTTTTTTTGGAAGTTCAACTCTTGTCTTTATGATTTTACCTATATTTTCTCTAAACTTAGCTGGATGAGCGGTCTCTAAACAAATATAGTTTGTATTTTTACCAAAATGTTTCTTTAACTTATTAATTGATTTTATTGCGGTTATGGTGTGAGGATCAATAACTTTTCCATATTTCGAGTAAATATTTTTTATTTCCTTTTTTGCTTCATCACTTCGGACTGAATTTGAATAAAAAGTTCTTTTAATTTTTTTTAAATTAAATTTAGAAAATTTATAAAAACCTTTCTGTCTTAAATGATCCATTAATTTTTTTGTTTCTTGAGAATCTTTTCCTAAATAATCA
>Ga0194119_10007325_pt1 | contig 15601 bp, 16 predicted proteins | sample TA2MahC100mmetaG_FD_148620 | JGI IMG/M metagenome (GOLD analysis project Ga0194119, IMG submission 148620) | Freshwater microbial communities from Lake Tanganyika, Tanzania - TA2015018 Mahale Deep Cast 100m | ecosystem: Environmental > Aquatic > Freshwater > Lake | place: Tanzania: Lake... | reverse complement strand
AGATCTGCGGATGTCGCAGATTCGCGATCCCAAGACTAACGAGAAGCGCAAGGTTTTCGGGCCCGGCGCGTTGCAGGCCGACGGGACCATCTGGCGGATGGGCGCCGACTATGCCACGGTTCTTCACACGGACGCCGATCTGGAGATCGGGGGCCTGGCGGTTCCCAAGGGCGACTACACACTCTACGCCGAACTGGGCAAAGGAGAATGGAAGCTGATCGTCAATAAGCAGTTGAACGACGCGAAGCGGAACCGTCCGATCTGGGGCGTGCTCAACGCGAAAGGTGATTCCACCAACGACGCGGCCACCGAATTTGGCCGTACCGCCTTCACGATGGGAAAATCGGCAACTCCGGTGGAAACGCTGAAGATCACGCTTGCGCCGGTTGACGCAACGCATGGTAAGCTCACTGTCGCGTGGGAGAACATGACGGCATCGGTGCCGTTTACCGTCAAGTAATTTTGGCACGGCGGTTGTCCACCTCGCGCATACGCTTGGAGATAAACTCGAGCCATGAGCCACGCCGTTTACCCCGCATCCGGCGCCTGACGGTGACCGAATGCGGGGTTCGTCTTTGCGCGATCAACGTATTATGGGCCGCGGCGGCGAAGTCGCCTGTGCTTTGCCAATTCCGCGATGTCTTTCAGGACTCACGGCGAGTTGGTGCGTTGCACGGGGGCCGGCGCTATTGTTCCAGCCGGGTCAGGTAGAGCGCGACGAGCCCGAAGACGACACTGGACGTGAGCAAGGCCGAGCCAATCCGGCGCTCGTCATAATGCTTGAACCATAGGTAGATACCGGACGCGCCGAGAAGGATCAGGCCGGCGGAGGTGCAGAAGGCCAGGACGGCCCAGAGGTTGGCCGGCATGTATTCGTGCCAGACACCGTGGTTGGTGTGGAGTGCCATCAGGGTGTTCAGCGCGGTCTGGCGGCGGATGGTGATCTTCGCCTCGCCGGTGGCCGCGGGATAGGCGACCTCGGCGACTTCACCGGGCCTGACGATGCGGAACGTGACGGTTCCGCTCTTTTCCTTGATCTCGCGGAGATCGCCCCGGAGGCCGTGCGCGGTCATGAGCTCCATCGCGGCGGCTCGGGGCGTCGCCAGGGCAGCGGTTGGGAGTTGGACGGCTTTCTCCGTGATCTCCGGTTTCGTCTGGCCGAGACGTTGGCGGTAGATCGCCGTCAGCGAACTGACCGCGAAAATCAGAGCCATCAGGAAGAATCCCAGCCCGAGGCCGAGGTGGATATTGCGCATTAATCGGAACATAGTTTCACCGGATTGCGAACCAGAGGGCCGCTGTGACCACAACCGTGGCGGCCAGCGCCAGTTGGGCCCAGCGCAGGCCGGGACGTGTGGCGATCCACAGGTACAGGCCGGAAAAGGTCATGAAGAGAAACGCCCAGGTGGAGAACTCGTTGAAGTAGCCCCAGAGGCTGGCCATCACCGTCAACTGATGGCGGCCGGAATGGGCGGTGTGCATGGAGGAGAGGTAGCTGAGGGTGGAGTTGCGGCGGTGATCGACGCGGACGACGCCTCTTTCTTCCAGAAATGTGACTTCGCGGCCGCCGTTGATGGTGAAGACGTTGAATGCGAGGTGAGAGTGCTCGTCGCGGTGGACATTGTAACGGCCGGCGGCGAGCGGGATTTTCACGGCGGCGTAGATGGCTCGGCAGAGTTTGTCGTCATCGAGGTCGCCCGGCGCCTGGTAGGCGATCTCCTGGGTGCCGGTTACCGGCGGCGGACGGTATTCGCCGGCGGCCGGGAGGAACATGGCCTCAACTCCGGTGACGCCCCATACCAGGAACGCCGAGAACGTTAGCAGTCCGGAGTACATGTGGAGCTTCTTGGTGTACTCGAAGATCTTCTTTTCCGCACCCATAGGTATTGGTGAGTTTATCGCGCGGGAACGATCGCATCGTACGCTGTCAGTCCGTGGCGCTTCAGCGCGGCTGCGACAAAGCCGGACCTCTTGGCATCTTCGATATATTCCCGGAGGAAGCGGAGGGCTTGCGGCCTACCCTTTGGAAGTCCGGCTGCCTGGGGAATCGTCATGAATCGGCCTGGCATCACGCGCGAGCCGGGGATGGACTTTGCAGCCGAAACCAATGCGGTTCTGACTCCCGCCACGGCATCCAGTTCACCCTTGGACAGCAACTCGAGCGATTCGGCGGTCGTGGTTGGGCGAAGAATTCGCGCCTGCTTGAGATTGCGGCTCAAGAACAGGTCATACGCGCTCCTCGGGCTGGCCGCAATCCGCACTCCCGCGCGATCCGCATCTTCCACGTTCCGGAGCTTCGAGCCGGCCAGAACCAAATACGTCCCCTCTAATTCAACGTAGGGCGCGGTGTAGTCGATCTCCTGGGCGCGTTCGAGATCGATAGCCAGGTAGGCGACGTCCCAGACTCCTTCCTTCGCGGCCGCGCTGACCTTGCCCGCCGCATCGAACGGGACCAGATCAACGGGCAGACCAAGCCGGCGTCCCAACTCGCGCGACAAGTCGACCGTCACGCCGCGCAACTCGCCCGTTTTCGCGTCGCGCGAGGCTAGAACCGGATTCCCGTGGTTGATTGCCGCGCGCAGTTTTCCGGTAGGGGCGAACTCGGCACGCAGCGCGGCCATATCCGGCTGTTGTGCAAACAGAGAGAACGCCGCCAAAGCGCCGAAACAAATCCGAAATGATCCGCGGGTATCCATGGGGTTGCGGAATTTAATATCCCTTCGCCTTATTCACGACGTTGATCAGCGGCTCACCCTTGGCGAAGCGCCGGATGTTTTCGCTGATGACGCCGATGCGACGCTGGTTGGAACCTTCCGCCACAGAGGCGATGTGGGGGGTGATCACCACGTTGTCAAAATTCCACAGCGAATCGCCGGGCGGCAGCGGCTCGGGGTCGGTGACGTCGAGGCCCGCACCGGCGATCTTCTTCGAATCGAGGGCCTTGACGAGCGCTCCTTTGTCATAGAGCCTCCCTCGCGAGACCGCGACAAAGTAGGCGCCCTTCTTCATGGCGTCGAACTGCGGGCCGGCGATCATGTGCTCGCTCTTGGGAGTGAGCGGGGCCGAGACGAACACGACGTCGGCCAGCGGGAGCACCTCGTTCAATTTGTCCGGCGGCACAATCTGGGAAAAGTAATTCGATACGGGGATGGGCTCGGGATCCACTCCGATGACCTTCATGCTGAACCCGTGCGCCCGCTGGGCGATCTGCGTGCCGATGCCGCCGGCGCCGATGATCACCGCGGTCATGCCCGGCAGTTCGGTGGTCGCCGTGGGCCCCTCTCCGCGGCCGCCCCACTCCTTCTTCACGCGGTTGGGAATGTAATAGTTCAGTCCGCGAGTCAATGCCAGCAGCATGGCAAATGCGTGGTCGGCGATTGTCGGTCCCTGTACCACCTTGCAGTTGGTTAGCGTCACGCCGCTATTCACAAACTCGGGCCAAAACGAATACTGCTCCACGCCGGCGCTGATTGTCTGCACCCACTTCAGCTTTTTTGCCTGCGGATACAAGTCCTTGCCGACGCCGCCGATGATGGCGTCGGCATTGGGCACTTCGCGCGCGAACTCCGCGGCGCTGCGCGCCACGACGATGTCGGCGCCCGATCCGGCGGCGGCGCGATATTTGGCCAGCGCGGCGTCGTTGGAGACCCAGCTTTGGCGGTCGGTGTGCAGGATTAGAATTTTCTTGTCGGCGGCGAACGCGGCGACAGTGATCAGAATAAAGCCGAGGGTGATTCGTTTCATACCAGTTCTTTCTTCGTAAACGCTCTCGGAGAATGATACACCAGCGGCGCCGGGTTCGCCCCCGTTCTCGCCGGCTAGTGTGGAGAGGACGCGATAGAGGCCCTTACACACGCCACCCAAAGCGCCTGCGCCACGAGAAGATGCACTATCTGCATCCAGCCCGGCGCCGCCAGCGCGATATTCGCCACGCCGATCAGTACCTGCGTCCCGGCCAGTGAGATCGGCCAGTGCGAGAGCCACTTTTCACGCCGACGCAGCGCGCTCAGGCCGCCGATCAGGAAGGCCGCGCCCAGAACCGCGAGCACGGGATGCACCGCCCGCAGTCGAATCAGAAAGTGTTGGCTCGATGTCGCATCGTCGCGAATCTGCGCCCACAGCGACCCATCCAGCGCCGCCTGCTTCGGGAAGATCGTATCGCCGAGCGCTGTCACCGCGCCCGTCGCGCTGACGATGACGATGACGATCAACGCGGCTTTTAATACCGCGCGTCCTTTACTGGCGTGGCGCTCCTCGACCGTCATTGCCGCCGCGCTTGCCGTCAGTAGCAACGTGTTGGTCAGATGCAGTGCGATTACAATCGCCCGGCTCAAACTCGCATCGTTGACGACCAGTTCTTTCTTCACCAGCACCGCGCCGACGAAGCCTTCGATCAGGATGAAGACAAACGCCGCGATGGCCATTCGCCGATGCCGCGTCGGCGCGAGCCAGATCATCGCGATGCCGAACAAGCCGCACAACGCGCTGGTGATCCGGTGCGTGTATTCGATGATTGTTTTCGTCTCGGGCGCCGGCGGAATCGCCTCGCCGTTGCACAGCGGCCAGTGATTGCCGCACCCCGCGCCCGCGCCCGCAATCCGCACCCACGCGCCGAAGAGAATGACCGCGATCAAGTAACCCAGAAAGAGCCACGCGAGAACCGGGAAGCGTTCCTTCATCTGCTCATTCTCCAGATCCGCGTTCGAGCGCGCCAAGCGCCTCCAGATCGCGGCTGCCGTGCAACACCCGGATCAGTTCGACTCTGCAATCGGCGTGGAGGTATACCAGTAGTATCTTTCCGAAGCCGCCACCGACTGCAATCTTTCGCAACCCGGCGTCCGCTTTCCTCCGCCGCTTCAGCCGCACGCCGACGTCGGGCGACTTTGCGATCATCTCCAAAGTTTGATCGACGGCCGCGTAAAAACGGTCGGCGATTTCAGGTCCACCCTGCTCTGCATACCAGAGCCATATTGCAGTGAGGTCGCGCAGCGCGGACTCACGCTTCTGTATCCGTAGCACCTATGAATCGGTCCCGCTCTGTTTCGCCAAATACTGGCGCATGCCTTCCGCCCGGATTCTCTTCCAATCATCAGCGGTAAAGTCGCTCGGTTCGCTACTCTCCAGCCCTTCTTTTATCAGCGCCTCGACATGCTCCTCGGCCCAGCGAACCTGATCCCGGCGAATCAATTCGCGCACGTACTCCTGTTCACTGGTGTAGCGCCCAGAGCCGACTTGATCGGCGACAAACTCCTTCAGCGGTTCCGGCAGGGAAATATTCATCGTTTGCATGGCGTTTGTTCGACTCTGCTTTGACGCTACCATTTTCGCCACGGTACGGCAAGACTTGCCATGGCCTACTTAAGCGGCGGCAAATTACACCAAAATCTTCTCGTGAATCGAGCCGGCGATATCGGTCAACCGGAAGTCGCGCCCCGAGTACTTAAACGTCAACCGGTCATGCTGCAAGCCCAGCAAATGCAGGATCGTCGCGTGCCAGTCGTGAATGTGCATGCGGTTCTCCTCGGCGTGATAGCCGATCTCGTCGGTCGACCCATACACAAACCCAGGCTTCACGCCGCCGCCGGCCATCCATACCGTATAGCCGTACGGATTATGATCGCGCCCGTTGCCGCTTTCGCTCACGGGGGTGCGGCCGAACTCGCCGGCCCAAATCACCAGCGTATCCTTCAACAACCCGCGCGACTTCAAATCCTTCAACAACCCCGCGATGGGCTTATCCACCTCCGCCGCGTTCGACGTGTGCTTCGCGAACAAGTCCCCGTGCTGATCCCACTTGTAGCTATGCGTGCACTGCACAAACCGCACGCCCTTTTCGCACAACCGCCGCGCGAGTAAACATTGCCAGCCGAAGTCCGCGGTCGTCGGGTCGTCGATGCCGTACAACTTCTTCGTCGCGTCCGATTCCTTATCGACGGCGAAAATCTCGGGCGCCTGCGTCTGCATTCGGAACGCCAGTTCGAACGCCTGAATTCGCGCTTCCAAATTCGCATCCACCGTCCGCATCTCCTGATGCTTGCGGTTGATGTTCTGGATCATATCGAGCTCGAACCGCTGCTGCTCCGGCGTCAGGCCCTTGTTGAGCAAATACTGAATCGGCTCGTTCTTGATCTCATCGACCTTCATGCCGCTGTGGCCGATCGGCGTGCCCTGAAACGCGCCCGGCAAAAACGCCGCGCCGAAATTCTTCGCGCCGCCATGCGACAGCGTCGGCTTGATTGTGATGTAGCCCGGCAGGTCCTGATTCTCCGTGCCCAGGCCATACACCGACCACGCGCCCATCGACGGCCGCACGAACGTCGATGACCCCGTGAACGTCTGCAGCAACGCCGCGCCGTGATCGACGCCCTCGCCCACCAACGACCGGATCACGCACAACTCGTCCACCATCTCGCGCACATGCGGAAAGAGATCGCTGACCGGGATCCCGCTCTTGCCACCGTTCTTAAACGCCCATGGCGACTTCATCAGCGGGCCCGCCTCTTGATCGGCGAACGCGAGCGGCCGCTTGATCGGCAGCGGTTTGCCGTGATCGCGCACCAACCGCTCCTTCGGATCGAAGGTGTCGATCGACGACGGTCCGCCGTGCATGAACAAGAAGATCACCCGTTTGGCGCGCGGCGCGTAGTGCGGGTTTTTCACCGATAGGGGGCTCGACTGCGCCAGCAAATTCGCCAGGCCGATCGTACCCAGCCCGCACGCCGCGCTCCGTAGCACGCCACGCCGCGACACGGGCCGCACGCGCCGCGCAAAAATTTCGCGAATCGGATCGTTGTTAGTCGACATAGATGAACTCGTTCGACGCAAACAAAATCCGCGCCAGGCTCTGCCACGCGTCGGACTCTTGCATCTTGGGGAATTGTTTCTGGAACGCCGCGGTGTAGCTCATCGCGTTATCGATCTCCGCGGGCCGCGCCGATCGATTCAGAATCTTTAGGTACAATCGCTCCGCGCGGTCTTTCAGCGGCAACCCGGCCGCGTCTTTGGCCACCGCTTCGGCCTGCTCGGCGACAAACTTCGAATTCATCAGGAACAACGCCTGCGGCGCGACGTTCGTCACGATCCGCTTGCCGTTGGCCGTCGTCGCATCGCCGAAATCGAACAGGTTCAACAGAGCGGGCAAATTCGCGCGCCGCAGTGGCAGATACACCGACCGCCGCGTCTGCTCCTCCGGACTAATCGACATGCGGCCATTGGAGTTTTCGCCATCGGTGCCGAAGCCCTTCTGCATCGTGCCGCCCATCGTCATATCGATCTTGCCGCTGATCGCCAGCATGCCGTCGCGCATCTCTTCGACCAGCAAGCGCCGCCTTGGGAACCGCGAAAATAGCCGGTTTTCCGGATCCGCCTTGGCCGCTTCCGCGCTTGGCGCGCTGCTCATTTGATAGGCGTCCGATAGCAGAATCCGCCGGTGCAGCTTCTTGATGCTCCAGCCGTCGCGCACAAACTGCGACGCTAGCGCATCGAGCAGCTCTGGATGCGTCGGGCGCTCACCCATGCGTCCGAAATTATCGGGCGTCCGCACAATCCCTTCGCCGAAATGCCAATTCCAAACGCGGTTCACGATTACCCGCGCCGTCATCGGATTTGTATCGCTCGCCAGCCAGTTGGCCAGTTCGCGCCGCCCGCCTCCTTGCGTGATGATCGCCCGATCTTTCCCAGCAACAACCAGCGGGAACGACTTGGGAGCATCCTCGCCGAGCGCGTTGTAATCGCCGCGCACAAAAACCTTTGCATTGAAGGGCGTCGATTCCTCGATCCCGCATGCCATGTCCGGCTCCGGCGGCAGCGCGTCCTTTATCTTTTTCTGCTCCGCGCGCAGCGCCGCCAGTTCCTTCTTGCCCGTCTCGGAAGCGAAATTGTCGATCGCCCGCGACGCGATCCCGAACGGCCCGGCATCGGCGAACACATCGCGGAAGAACCCGTCCTTCTCATCGATCAGCTTCGGCATCTCCGACAGCATGTTCTTCTCTTCGAGCTGTTTCCGCTCGCGCACGCGATAAGCGCTCATCTTCTTTGCCCACGCGGCCAGATTCGCCTTGGCCGACTCCTGGAACTTCGCGATCACCGCCGCGTCGTTATCGCCCTTGTGAAAGGCGTCGAGCCACGGACGCGGTACTTCGGTCTCGTTGAAATGCGCCACCCATTTTTCGATGACGCGCTCGTTCAGCCCAAGCGTTTTGTTGTAGTCTTTCTTCGCGCGCACCGCTCGCGCGGCCAGCATGTAATCGCCGAGCCGTTCGATCCACTTCTCCTGCGCCGTTTGGCGTTCGCGGTCGATGACGATTTCGATATCGATGCCCTTGTTCGCCACAACGTTTTGCGCCGTTTCGTATTTCTCGTACTCCGCCTTCGAAACCAGCGGCGTAAACAGCAGCTTCGCCACGTGCGATTCGGAATCGCGGAACTGCTTCGTCGACGCGAAGATCCCCATCATGCCGTAGTAGTCTTTTTGCGTCAGCGGATCAAACTTGTGATCGTGGCACCGCGCGCACGCGAGCGTCACACCGAGAAACGTCTTCGACAGCACATCGATCTGTTCGTCGTAGACATCGAACAGCATCTTCTTCTTATCCTGCTGCGCGATCGCCTTCGCGCCGAGAGTTAGAAATCCCGTCGCGACAATCCCTCGCCGGTTCACCGGTTCGCCTGGCGCGGCCGGCATCAAATCGCCCGCTACCTGCTCGCGGACAAATTGATTGAACGGAAGGTCGTGATTGAACGCATCGATTACGTAGTCGCGGTAGCGCCACGCATACGGATAGCGATGATCCTCGTCGTTGCCCGTTGAATCGGCATAGCGCGCCACATCCAACCAATGACGCCCCCACTTTTCGCCATAGCGCGGGCTCGCCAGCAGCCGCTCGACGACTCTCGCATATGCGTCCTTCGAACTGTCCGCCATAAACTCCGCCAGTTCTCTCTCGGAAGGAGGGAGTCCATGCAGATCATAGGTTATGCGGCGCAGCAGCGTGGCCTTATCGGCACGCGCCGCAGGCTTCAAATTCTTCGCAGCCAGCGCTTCGCGCAAATACGCATCGATCGACTTCGCTGCCGCCGGTTTGGCCACCGGCTGAAACGCCCAGAACTTCCATTCGCTATCCGTGAAAGTCGACCCGTGCTTCCGCGTCCCGCTCGGATTCGCCGCCGCATTTGCCGGCCGCGGCCCCGCTCCCGGCCACGGCGCGCCCATCTTGATCCACTCGCGGACCTTGCCGATTTCGTCGTCTTTCAATTTCCCCGTAGGCGGCATCTTCAGCGCGCCGTCGTACGCCAGCACGCGCAGGAGCAGGCTCTGCTCCGGCGTTTCAACGTTCACCAGCGACCCGCTCGCCCCGCCCGCCATGAACGCATCGCCGGTCGACATGTCTAGTCCCGACGTCTTCGCCTTCGCGTTATGACACATCTGGCATTTGGTGGCCAGCATTGGACGGATATTCTTCTCAAAGAACTCGGCTTTTTCGGAAGTCTGCGCGGACACCGAAAGAGCGAAGCCCGCCAGCAACAACAACGGTTTCGACATTGCGCCTCTCGTACATAAAGTATCATGAAGGGCAACGCATTTGACCGATTCCGACGCCATGCGCGAAGCGCTCGCCGAGGCCCGTTTGGCCGAGTCCGCCGGTGAAGTCCCCGTCGGCGCTGTCTTGGTGTGCCGAGGGGAGATCGCCGCTCGAGCGCACAACCGGCCGATCGCCCTAGCCGATCCAACCGCCCACGCCGAAATGTTGCTGCTGCGAACCGCCGCGGCGGCCGGCGGCAACTACCGCCTCGAAGAGGCCACGGTTTATGTCACGCTTGAGCCCTGCGTTATGTGCGCCGGCGCTCTGGTGAATGCCCGCGTCAAGCGTCTTGTCTTCGGTGCCCGCGACCTTCGGTTTGGCGGCGTCCGGTCCAAGTTCTCTATCGCCGACTCCGACTTGCTGAATCACCGCATCGAAATCGAGGAGGGCATCCTAGCTGCCGAGTGCACGTCGTTGCTGCAAGCTTTTTTCCGTAAGCGGCGCTGACGGAAAAAGAGCGGGAGGAGTTCCGTTCCTCCCGCGGAAAGGAGCCAACTCATGCAGCCAACAAATCCAACTCTTCCAGCAGTTGCCGGTGGGTGTAAATCCGCCTCCCTGCCATGGGTGGAACCAGCGGCCGAGGGCCATCTGGCGGGGGCGTCACCGGGCTCGATCCTTTCATCTGCCCGTAGAAATACTGCTCAATCGGGAACAGACCGTAGGGCTCCATCTCTCGAAAAGCCCGGCCCAACCGGCTCTCGATGCGGTAGAGCGCGTGAAAGAGATCGCCACGCTCGATCTTTAGACGCTGTACGCACAGCTTGAAATCCGCGCCCATCAGATACCGGTAGCGAAAGATCTTAAACTCTTCTTCGGTCAGCAGGCGCTGCACCATCAACATGAAGTCTGCGATGTACTCTTCTTCCTTCCGGCCCCAACTGAAGCTGTGGGCCTTTCCGCCCGTGTAGCTCAGCGTGCACTGAGAGAGGTGTTTCTCGCGTTCCACCGCGGTGCGAAAACGATTGAGGCAGATTCGAAAGACTCTGCGCAGGGCGCAAGCACAAGGTTCTTCGGAGGCGCCGCGCGCCGGTCGCAAGCCCAGACCGTGACGGGTCGAGCAGCTCATATTAGCTAAAGCAAGTGTTTCTGAACGAGTCCATTCCATGGTGATTCTCCGGGTGGCGGTCCTTTTGTGAATATCTTGCCGCATTCCCAAATTCCACTTTAAATAATACCACTATTATTCGGTTTGTCAACAAAAACATCGGAAATTGACTACAATCTTTAAACATAACAAAAAATGGACGATAGCGTTATCAAGACGCGCGCAACCGGACAATCCAACTGCGATAATTAACAGAAAAACGATCACAGTAAAGGAAAATTATCACTCGCCGATGAGATCGGTGTGGCGAATGAACGACGTACCAATCCCCGCAAGCGCGCAGCCGCCTCGGGAGCGTTTACACTTTGGTTCGAGACTCCGGACGGCGCCTGGATCCAAATCCTGGCCGATATTGGCGACCGTTCAGAATCCGGAGTGGGTGTGCTGCTCGCAAGACAGCTCGACGCCGGCCAAAACGTCATGCTTGAAGGTGCGGGATTTCAAACCCCCTCTGGCGCGCGTCCGAAAGGAACCGTCTGTTGGTGCCGTCCGACGGTTGACGGCCGATTTCGCGCCGGAATTGCGCTGGATGACATAAGTTGCCCAGCCGACAATACCGCGGATGGTTGGATTGACCATTACGAAGTGATGGAACTGAATCCCAATGCCACTCCCGATACGGTTCATCGCGTGTACAGGATGCTGGCACAACGCCTACACCCAGACAACGCCGAAACCGGCAATGCCGATCTATTCCGGCGGCTTGCGGACGCCTATCGCATTCTCTCCGACCCCGAGCGCCGCGCTTCGTTCGACAGCGACCGAGTTCGCAAACAGGGCCTGCAGTGGAAGGTGTTCGACCAGAACTCCGCCGCGCCTAGTGTCGAACACGAACAAGTCAAGCGGCGCGCGCTTTTGAAAGCCCTCTACATCAAACGCCTCCGCGAACCCGATCACCCCGGCATGAATATCGCTGAAATCGAGGCGCTGCTTGGTACGCCTCGGGAGCACCTGACTTTCACGATCTGGTTCCTCAAGGAACAAGGTTGGGCGAAGATGACCGATAACGGCCGGTACTCGATCTCCTGCAAAGGCGTTGAACAGGCCGAAATCTCCCGCGCCTGGGATCCCGATTCGGCCGCGCCACGCCGGCTCCAACTTGAACCTGCCTACTAAAGGTTTGTTTCGCGTTCGCCGATAGATGGTCGTGTCCACCTCCACGAGGACAGCGGAAAGACGGAACAAACGGCGCGACCGCAAAATCCCGCCGATCGCCGCAAAGCTCTGGTTTGAGCGCTTCGACGGCAGTTGGCAGAAGATCCCCGCCGAAGTAATAAACATCAATGACGGCGGCTTCGCCGTACGCGTGGCGGAACTCCTCCGCGCGGGGCAATCCGTGTTGATTGAAGGTGGCGGAATCGACTCCGCAACGAACATCCGCCCGAAAGGACTGGTCGCATGGTGCGCGATGGTCGGCCAGGGCGAGTTCCATGCCGGGATCGCGCTCGACCAGGTAGATGGCAGACTTGCGTCCACGCAAGCCTTCGAGGATCATTACGAAATCCTTGAGGTCCATCCTTCGGCGAGCTTCGACACTATCCACAAGATCTATCGAATTCTGGCGCAGCGCCTCCATCCCGACAACCCGGAGTCCGGCAACGACGAGGCATTCAAGCGACTGCTCCGCGCCTTCCAGGTCCTCTCCGATCCGGAAAAACGCGCCGCCTTCGATGTCGTTCGCACCACACAGCTTTCCAAACAGTACCGAATCTTCGACGCCGAAACGGCAACCCCCGGTCTCGAAAACGAACAGCGGAAGCGCAAGGGCGTCCTGGCGTTGCTCTATACCAAGCGCCTGCGCCAGCCCGATAAGGCCGCTGTATCGCTCAGCGAGATGGAACAGTTGCTCGCCGTCCCCCGCGAACACCTCGAATTTCCACTTTGGTATCTCCGCGAACAGGGTTGGATCGCCCGATCCGACAACGGCCAGTTCACTATCACCGCCAAGGGGGTTGAGCAGGCCGAATCTACAGGGTCCTGGCAGCCTGCCGCCGTCCGAGAATCCCGCCTCATCGCCGCGGCGCTCGCTTAATCCAGCGCTGACGCTTCGAATAATGGCGGTGCCGGAGGAACCTCCGCGTACGGACAGTCGCCAATATACATAGCGCCCGCATTCGGCATCAACGGATTCATACCCTCCACAGCGGTTGTAAACAGCACCCGCACTCGCCCATCGAGCCGCAATACCTCCGGGCAAGTGACCCGGGGCGACCCCGCCAGCTTCCACTCGTTCCGTACCGCCCCATCGCCGATAGCAAACTCCCGAGCCACGCCCTCCGAGGCGGCCTCCGGATTGTAAAACGCCACCACGACCGATCCAAGACCCGGCGCCGGGCGCAGCCCATCCGGGAATAGCGGCGTTTCCCGAAAGTCCGCGATAATTCGTCGTTCGCCCAACCGGTGCGCGCGCATGTCCACCGGATAGTAATCCAAAGTCTTGTTGAACGAATCGATATCCACCAAGCCGCCGTTATGCAAGAACTTACCGTTCGCGCAGATCTGCGCCGCGTGCAATGTGTGGACGCGCCCCAAGGCGGTTTCGAAAAAATACATGCACGCGATTCGCTCTTTGAATGTCGTGTGTTTCGTACCAAAGAGCAGTCCGCCTTCAACGGAAAGTCCGTCGTTAATAATGACGCGCTCATCTTCCGTTACTACAAACGGTTCAGAGGCGATACGCCTCTGGCGGATGTCGTAAAGGACCAGACTTCGCTCCAAGCCGATGACGACGACGTCCTCGCGATCGGTTTCGGCAAAGAAACCTGGCCGGCCCGGAAGCGGGTGGGAGTCATTCGCAAGCGTCCGCAGATTCAGCAGGTTGAGGGAACCGCGGTCCGACTCCGCCGACTCCTGGATCGCCACCCAGCCCAGGGTGCCAAGGCGGGACCGCAGCACCCGAGGGCACTCTGGCAGGAAGCGAAGGGCGTCGGTCTCCGGCAGGTAGAACGGTTCAGCTTGGTAAACAGCCATGGAGGAGGTTATCAGTATACAGCGCCGCGAAACTACCACTCCGCCAAACCGCCTCGCCACCGTCTCGCGTTACTCACCCCAATCGGCGAACGAATCGGAGGCTCGCCCGTATAGGCGAACAAGGAGTCGAGCCATGCGCGCCGCTGTCATTTTCGTTCTTATCGCCTTCGAAGGCTTAGCCATCGAACTCCACGAACTGCGGCGCACCGAAGACTGGGAGATGCACCTCGCCAAGGCCGCGCAGCTGGCCCGCGAGCAAAAATTCGAAGAGGCGCAGACCCTCTACACGCACCTCACCAAAGCCGCCCAGGAGTTCGACTTCCCGCTGCTGCTTAAAGCTAAAGTCCGCAATAATCACGGTGCCATGCTCACGGCTTCGGGGCGATTCGCCGACGCCGAAAAGGCATTTCGCGAGGCGGCCGTCTACTGGGTAAATTCGGCGGGCGAGAACAGCCCACAGCGCGCGGCGAGCCTGAACAACCTCGGCGAGGTCTACCGTCAGATGGGGCGCTATGCCGACGCGGAGAAGACCTACAACGATTCATTGGCGGTTCGCTCCGCCGCGTCCCGCGACTCGGAAGTGCAGATGGCGAACACGATCTCCAACATCGGTGAGGTGCAACGGATGCAGGGCAAATTCATCGCCGCTCGCGCCGCCTTCGAGAAGGGGCTGGAAATCAAGCGTCGCGCACTCGGCAACTCTGCCCCCGAAGTCGCCAACACATTGAACAATCTCGCCGCCGTTCTGCAGGATCTCGGACTGCTCGATGACGCTCAGAAGCACTACCTTCAAGCGATCGCGATCCGACAGAACAGCGCGCCTCTTGATCGCCCGGCGCTGGCTGGCGCGATCAACAACCTGGGGACGCTGCAGCGCCGGCGCGGACAGATGACCGAAGCACGCGCCAGTCTCGAACGCGCCGCAACCTTGTGGGAAGAGTCCCTCGGACCCGAGCATCCCTCTTTCGCCGCGGCAATCAACAACATCGGCGAACTCTTGCTCGCCTCCGACAACTTCGCCGCAGCCGAACCGCGCTTTCGCCGCGCACTATCGATTTTCGAATCGAAATTGGGTCCTAACCACCTCCAGACCGCTGCCGCTACAGACAACCTTGGGGTGCTGTTTCTTCGACAAGGCAAAACCGCCGGAGCGGAGGCGTTCTTCCGCCACGCCCTGAAAGCGCGCGAAGCGGCCCTGGGGCCCGAATCGCTTCCGGCCATCGAGGCCGCCCACCATCTCGCGCAGGCGCTTCACACGCAGCGACGGTTTACCGAATCCGAGAACGTTCTGGGGAGCGAACTCGCCGCAATTGAACGCGCGGGCCTAGTCGGCAGTCCTCAACACGGACACGTTCTCACAGAACTGGCCTACGTGCAGTTCGCCCAACGGCGCTTGGAAGCCGGCGAGCGCTCTCTGAATGCCGCAGCCGAATTCGCGGCCAAACTTCCCTCCGACCAACAGGCCACGATTGGCAGCCTTTACGAAGCCTATGCGTCACTGTTGCGCGCACAGCGCCGCGGCAAGGACGCCGATCGCGCCGGAGCGCGCGCCAAGTCGTTCTTGCCACGCTAAGCGGTCCGATTCTGGCCAGCGCGTCCCAGGACCGGACATCCGGCAACCAGTCGCGGCGCTGCACCATCTACGCTAAAGTAAAGAAGCGAAAGCAACTTCGCGCCGCTCCGGGAGTGGCCCGCCAGTTGCCAATAAAGGGGCAGGTATCACCATGGACGTACCGCGCGAAGGCGCCGCCAAGAAGAGACTCATCCGCCGCATTGGCATCGCAGCCGTACTGCTGACCGCCGCCGGTGGCGTGACGTTGAGCTTGTCCCCAACCGTGAGACAAAAGTTTAGACACAGTTGGCGGCCCATGCAAAAAAGCAGTGGACAGCTAGTTTCAGTTTTAGCAGAATCGCAGTAGTCGAAGAGACGGAAGCGAGCTCTGCT
>Ga0194119_10007322_pt1 | contig 15603 bp, 8 predicted proteins | sample TA2MahC100mmetaG_FD_148620 | JGI IMG/M metagenome (GOLD analysis project Ga0194119, IMG submission 148620) | Freshwater microbial communities from Lake Tanganyika, Tanzania - TA2015018 Mahale Deep Cast 100m | ecosystem: Environmental > Aquatic > Freshwater > Lake | place: Tanzania: Lake... | reverse complement strand
TCTTCATCTTCTTCATCTTCTTCATCTTCTTCATCTTCTTCATCTTCTTCATCTTCTTCATCATCTTCATCTTTTTCATCTTTTTCATCTTTTTCATCTTTTTCATCTTTTTCATCTTCTTCGCATAAATCTTTATCTTTCAGTTTTTTATTTTTAACTTTTTTATTATCTACATCATTATGTGACGATTTTTCTTCATTTGATTTTGTCTGTTTTACATTTTCAGTTAAACAATCTTTTATTTGTTTAAATATATCATCATATGGAATAAAATCTCTAAATGTTTTTTTAATTATAATTTTAAAATTTTCTTCAATAATATTTAAATTATTTTGATGTTCAGAATCCTTAATATTTTTATTATTAAATAGATAAGCGTTTTTCCAAGAAAAAATAGACACATTTACATAACATTTATGTAAAAAATCTTCAGGAGATGGTATTTTTATTTTAATATTATCAAAATAATCTTTGTATTCATAAATTTTTATTTTTATAGTTGTAATAATTATAATTTTAATTAGCTCAGCTATATATTTGCATTTTGTAAGTTTAACTATTCTTTTATATTCCTCATTTATTAAATTATTATTCCATTTTTTTATTTGCACTAATTCTTTTTGAAATTCCTTAATACTACCTTTGCGTTTAGAACAATCACACCAAATTTCATATATTTTTTTAGATATAGGTATTGTAATTATATCTTGTATATGTTCTATATATTCATTTCTCGTATCTATTAAACCATCCATGTATAATAAATATTATTTAATATTCTTTATATAACGATATAACGAAAAAATAATTAAATTATTACTACTTTATACTACTTTACTACTTTATAATAAAGTTGCATATGATTGTTGAACATATACTCCTTCTGTTGTAGCTCTATCTATAAGAATATAAATATATCTATTATTTGGATTAAATGGTGTCATACTTCCATATCTTTGATATGTTAATGATACAGAATTTTTATATGTTTTAGATATATAACTTATTTGCCAAGTATTTGCTGATATTTCTGGACCATCGTATACAAAAACACCTATATAATCAGGATTAGATAATACATTACTTAAAATACCTTGTATAGTAATAGTACTTTTTGAAACAAGTTGTCTCAAAGCATATTCACCATCGCTTACATAACTATTATTGAAATATTGATATATAGGTCCTATAAGATCTATAGGACCTAAACTATATCTTATTATTACTATACCAGAACCACCATTTCCTCCTGTACCACCTGTGCCACCACCGCCTGCTCCTCCTCCAAAACCATTTACTCCATTTTCTCCATTACCAGCAGCACTACCTCCTCCACCTAATCCACCGGAACCACTTGAATAATATGTATTTATACCTCCTCCACCCCCCGCATAATATATATTAGTACCAGTTATATTAATTTGCATTCCAATACCTCCATTTCCTCCTCCATTGCCAGAAATAGAACCATTTCCACCGGCACCGCCAGCACCACCTCCTCCACCAGCAGCAAAAAGCCATCCACCTGTTTCTACATGATTACCACCATTATTACCATAACCATTTGTAGAAGAAATCCCTGTTGTATTAGTTTTTTGATTTCCAGCAGAACCTGTAGCTTTCCATCTTGTACCTCCAGCACCTGAACCTCCTGGTCTATTATTGTTTCCATTATATGCCGGTGATTGCCCTTGACCTGTTCCTCCTCCAATAGCAGTTATAATATTTGTTACTCCAAAATTTATAGTACTATTTTGTCCATCTTGTGTAGGATAAGTTTGTTGACCAACCTGTCCTATACCTCCTCCTCCAACTGTTATTGTGTATTGTCCTTGATTTAATATATAGTTGGAGGAATAAACTAAACCACCAGCACCCCCTCCAGCTCCTATTGAATTACCACCGCCACCGCCTCCTGCTACAACTAATAATTGTACTGTTATAGTTCTTACACATTGAATACTATATTGGGAACCATTATGAGGAAAAGATAGATATAAATCATTTGTATTAGAAATAGTTTGTGGAATTATTGTACCACCACTTTGAACTATTATAGCAGCTTTATTTTTTCCGCGAAAAAAATTTAATCTTATTAAAGAATTGATATTTGGGATATTAGATATACCGCTCGTAAAACTTGATGATCCGTTTTGATAATATTCACTTAACGAAATTGGATTTGTGCCACCCATTATAGTTTGTATATTTGATAATGATATTTGCCCTGTTGATGGTAATGCCCTTTCAATCGGTAGTAAAGTAGATGTATTAGTAATTGTATCTGTATCATTATTTGTTGTTCTTCCTAATTGTCCATAACGATTAACACCGAAATTATAAATACTCTGTACATTGCTGTTAGTTGTTATGACATAATTAAAATTACCATATAATCCATATCCAAATACATCAGATACAAATAATGAATTTAAAGCACCAGCAATTTGTGTAGGAGAACCTATTGGATTAGTTGTATTACCAAGACCCATTCTTCCGTCAGCATTATAACCTACGCCATATAATTTACCATCACTAGCAAGAAATCTTCCTCCCCATGATCCAGATACAACCTTTATTACATTTACAGAACCAAAATTGTTTGCTGTTAATTGTCCTGGATTAGCATTTATAAGATTACCAGCACCTCCCCATCCTAATTGTGCATGATCATTCGATCCGCAAGAATATACTTTTCCTGTGTTAGTCAAAAAAAATGATGAGTTATTTGGTGCTCCATCTACAACATAAAAACTACTCATTACTCTACGAGGAATATTAGGATTATAATCATAACTACCATTTGAACCTGTATGTCCTAATTGACCATGCCAATTATAACCGCAAGCATATACTTGTCCGTTATTTGTAATAAAAAATGTTTCTTGTGAAGCTGCTCGTATCTTTGATATAAATATTGTACTAAATGATATACTATTAATATCAATTACAAGTTTTGGTGTAATAAGTGGATCGTGTATCCAAATATTATCAATAAGACCTAAATTTCCGTAGCGATTATAACCGCAAGCATATGCTCTCCCTCCGTCAGTAAGAAAAAGTGAAGCTCCGCCTCCACAAGCAACTTGTACTATATTTAAAGAACCAATTGTTGTCGTTATTTGTTCTGGTAAAGGATTTGTATTACTTACAGCTTTTCCTAATTGACCACTTCCATTATGACCACATCCATAAACTTTTCCATCGTGGGTAAGAAATAATGAATGGTCCCCACCATATATTCCTCCTGTAGAAATACCAATAATATTCAAAGAACCAATTGTATCTGTTATTTGTGTAGGAACAGGATTTGCTACATCAGTTTCATTATTTATAGTATTTCCTAATTGTCCATATCGATTATTTCCACATCCATAAACTCTTCCATATTCACTTAAAAATAAGGTATTGTGTTCTCCAGTACTTATAGTATTAATTTTTTCTAGGGTAAAATTTGCGGTTCCACTAATAATAATATTACTAGTTCTTAAAATAAGTGACATTTTATTATATTCTTTATTATATAATATATATAATAGTAATTATATATATATTAATAATTATTTACAAATTTATATAATTACCATTAAAAGCTTGCCAATTATAACCATTTAGATCACCTCTTAATACAACACTTCCGCCAGTACCAACAGGAGGAGCACCACTAAAAGGATTATAAAATGAACTTCCATTTGATATATTCCATATACCACCATTAGCAGCTGTCCAATTAGCCATTCTTATTTCTATATATTGATAATCTGGTCCTCGTATTAATCTTATTTCCATTTGTATTTCATAACCTCCGCTACCATAATAAAAATTGTGTTGAACAACAATAAATCTTTTAATACTATGATTATTACTAGAACTTGGAGGAAATTGCGTTGAGTATGTTGTTCGTCTATCATATTGTCCCATTAAGACACCTGGTCTAACATTAGGTCCCCATGCTGAAAATTGAGCACTACCTCCTCCAAATGTCATTACATTATTTGTTGTCCATTGTATATTATTACTTGAACCATAATCAACACCGAACCAAAAAAATGGAAAACCTACAGTACCAATACCAGCAAAATTATCATCTTGACCATCTAAACCCATTCTTGAACCACCACTTTCATTCATATTTCCACCTACATTACCTGATAACATATAATTCACAGATGGTGGTGGTGCTGATTTACTTTTACCATAAAACATGTTTATTGAAATAGCAGAACCTATATTTGGAATTCCTGTTACACCTGATGTATAACTTGGATTAGCATTTTGATAATACTCGTTAATACCTATAGGATTTCCACCTCCAAATTCTGTTTGTATATCTGAGAAAGATACAGGACCTGATGCTACTATAGGCATTTAGAAAAATTTATTATTTCTATTATAATATATTATAATAACATAAATTGTAACATAAAATATAACATAATATATTACATAGGCATCATTTTATTATATTTATCTTCCAATGCTGTATATTTATGATTTAACTCTTTTATTGCCTGTAATAATACTGGAACTAATCTTTCATAATTTAATGTTAAATAATTTTCACCAGATTTAGATATTATTTCTTCTTTTTCTTTATCATACTTAGCATCGAATGGTGCTATAGAAACTACTTCTGGATAATATTTTTGAATTTCTTGTGCACTTAAACCTATCTCTTTTTTACTCTTATCATATCCAAATGTTGATGCTAAATCATTACAATTATATTTAAATACATTTATTTTATCAAGGACTGGAAGAACATCAGTTACATATTCTGTAATATTTTTCAATCTTTCATCCGAATAAGAAGCAGTAATATTACCAGAAGCACCAATTGTTCCATTTACATTTAGTTTATATGTTGTTGGATTAGTAGTTCCTATTCCTACATTTCCAGCATTTGCATTATAAATATTAATTCCTGATGTTGTCCATTGAGAACTTCCTCCTCCAACTGATGTTATAACTCCAGTACTTGAATTAATAGTAATAGTAGTTCCATCTACTTTAACACCTCCTAAAACACTTGATGTAGCTATAGGTAATCTTGAACTATCTATAGTTCCTGAAGTTATATTAGCAGCATTAATATTTGTTAATAAAGAACCATTACCACTTATTGTTCCTCCTAATATTATATTACCAGCATTATCTAATGTTAATGGTGTGTGTATTCCTCCTGATTGTGATTGAGTACGAAAGCGCCAACCAACTTGTCCACTTCCTATAACATAAGGCCAAATTGTTAAAGTATATTTATTTACATTACTATCATCTCCAGCATCTAAATGAAGTCCTGTTGCTACATTATCATAAGTACATTTTATATGGCATCTATAAGAAGGATTAATACCAACACCAAAACTATTATTTGTATTAGTATATATTCCGCCACCTGCTAATATTCTCATTCTTTCAGTTGCATTTGTTCCAAATTGTATATCACTATTCTCATTATTCCATATAAATGTATGTTTATTACTATGTAATCCTATCATAAATCCATTATTAAAACCTGTTGATGTATTATTATTTGTAAAAGTTAATCTACTTGTATCTGTTGTATTATTAATATGTAATGATAATAGATGTTGTGGTGCTGTTGTTCCAATACCTACATTACCATTTGCCAATATTCTCATTTTTTCAGTAGCATTTGTTCCAAATGCCAAATCTTTATTTTCAAAATTATATAAAAACCCAGTCTGGTCTGTTTCCTTTATTATATGTAATCCACGATTAGCACCCCCAGTTGTTGTACCATCTGTTAATGCTATTTTTATAAATTGTGATGTGCCTGGTTTATGTATATGTAGACTATTTTGAGCTACTGGGTTAGTAATTCCTATGCCTACATTATTACCAGTATCTATAACAATTGCTGGGGCTGCTGTTCCACTTTGTAGAACTAATTTATTAGTACTTCTTATAACCATATCATTTACCGCTGAACCTGTTGAATATTGTCCTGCTGTTGTTACTCTATTTATATCACTATTAGCAACCCCTTTTAAATATAATGAAGTATTTGCACCTATACTTGTTCTGCTTTCAATAGTTCCATTAACATCTAATAAAACACCTGCTGTATTAGTTGTAGTTCCAATACCTACATTACCTGCACTTGATACATTAAATACATTAGTAGTTGCTGAATTTATAACATTAAATATATTATTAGTATTACCTGCTGTGGTTTGTTTAATTGTTAAAGTTGAATTAATAGTCCCACTATTAGTTACTTCAAGTCTTTCAGTAGTATAAACATCAGTATTAAGAGTAGTAGATGTACCATGAACTACTAAATTAGAGTTTACTATTAAATCACCATTGATAGTAGAATTTCCATTATAAGATAGTAAATCTACTGAAATAACACCATTAGAATCTATATTAATATTATTACCTTTCTTAACCCCTCCTAAAACACTTAATGTAGCAGCAGGTAATACATATGTATTAGCTCCAGATATAACTCCAGTACTTGAATTAATAGTAATAGTGGTTCCATCTACTTTAACCCCTCCTAAAACACTTGATGTCGCAATAGGTAATCTCGAACCATCTATGATTCCTGAAGTTATATTATTAGCATTTAGATGTGTTATATTAGAACCAGCACCAGTTATATTTGTTGCTGTTAAAGTATTTGTCCCGGTTGTCCATGTTAAATTAGCTGTTTGTGATAAAGCACCTGTTCCATTACCAATCAATAATTGACCAGATGTTAAAGTTGTTAAACCTGTACCACCTTGAGAAACATTTATATTTCCGGAAATATTAGCTGCTGTTAAAGATGTTAAACTAGCACCTGAACCAATAAATGTTGTTGCTGTTATAGTACCATTAACATCTAATGTAGTACCTGGATTTATTTTACCTATACCTACTTTTCCATCACCAAGTATTGTAAGTCTATCAGTTCCATTTGTGGTAAATCTCATTTCATTATTAGTAGTGGCTCTATATATCTGAACATTCATATCATCGCCAAAATCTAATGCTGGACCACTTCCACCTATACGCATAGCGGTTTGTATATGTAAAGGTCTTTGTGGATTAGTAGTTCCAATACCTACATTGCCATTTCCAAGTACTGTAACTCTATCTATTGAATTTGTATTTAAAACAACATTTGAATTTCCTTTTGATTTTATATTTATAGGTTGTGTTGCATTAGTATCAGAACCTAACGCAAATATACTATCATATGTAATACCTAATCCTTGAGAATTATTAGGATGTTTAAAAATTGCTACTATATTATTGCTTGATGAATAAACTTGCAATTTAATTTCATCATCATACTGATTAATATCTCCTATTTTCAATATTCTACTAATATTAGTATTTCCTACTATATCTAATTTCTGCGAAGGATTATTTGTTCCTATACCTATATTGCCGTCACTCGCAATACACATTCTAATATCAGAATGCATGCTTACATTTGTCGTATTAGCATTATTATTAGTTAAAAATACTAAAGCACCTCTTTCATGTGAATTAATACTATAATTTGAATAACCAATCGCACACTTAGAAAATGATAAACTATGGTCTATATTTGAATTAAATGTTATAAACCCATCTTTTAAATTAACAATACTATTCATTTAATATTTGTATATAATATTATTATAATATAATATACAAATCATATAAAAAAATAAATATATATTTATAGTTAATACTAATTAATATCAATTATAATTTTTCATATTCATCAACTTTAATTATTTTTTGCGTTATTTCATTAATTAATGAAATATTTTCATGATCATATTTTTTATCATCAAATAATTCAATTCCTTTTCCTATTTGACTTAATCTATTATTTACATCTTTTGAAATAAATAAATTATCTGTTAATAGATTTCTCAATTCAGTTGGTTTTGTTATTATATTTGAAACTTCAGTTATTATTTTATCATTATTATAATTATAATAATTTCCGAAAGTGTATGTAGTGTATTTCATAAGTCTTCCCATTATATATATTGGAAAATTGTCAAATATTTTATTCATATTTGTCTCAATATTTTTTGAATAATCGCATATAGAATATTCTAATAATTTATCAATGTCTTTGACATCTTTGTTTTTCTTGTAAAACCATAAACATGCATAAGACATATAAATATCTGCTAAAATATCAGCATATCTTCCAGATATATATTCAGCTGTTTTAATTTTTCCTCCCATTAACAAAGCAATATTAGCTGTAAAAGCAAAATTAGCAACATGTCTGTTTAAATGTATCTCGCAATATTTTTCTATATCATTATTACTATTTCTTTTGAATAATTTAAGATATAAACTATAATATAATGACTTTATCAAGTTCTCTAAAGTGTGTTTAATAATTTTAATAAAATTTTTATGAAATGTTTCTTTATCATTTGTTTCTATATTAGTTATAATATTCAATAAATGCGGATGTGATCTATTTAGACCTTGTCCAAATATAATAAGAGAACGCGTCAGTGTATTAGAACCTTCTACAGTTATTGCTACAGGAGTTGCTACATAACTTGACGCAAGAAAATTCATAGGACCTTTACATATTCCAGCACCACCTATAATATCCATACCATTATTCACAGATATACGACCATATTCAGTAAATTTATATTTCATTATAGCAGATATTACAGGAGGCTTCTCTTTGTTTATTAATATAGCATTAAATAAATGTTGAGCTGCTAATAATTTATAATTAATTCCTGCTATTACTGCTAATTTTTCTTTAACTCCTTCCATTTCAGCTATAGGAATATTAAATTGCTTTCTCAATCGTGCGTATCCTCCTACACCAAATGTACATAATTTAGCAGTCGCTACTGACATAGCAGGTAGAGATATTCCTCTTCCTTCTCCAAGTGACTCCATTAACATATTCCATCCAAAACCGCATTTTTCTTCACCACCAATTACACTATCCATAGGTATAAATATATTACGTCCTCTTATAGTACCATTCATAAAACCAATATTTAGTGGATTATGACGATTTCCTATTTCTATATCTTTAAATTTTTCCTTTTCTAAAATTGCCAAAGTAATTCCTTCTTTACCTTTTGTTAATAATTTATTAGGATCTACAAGTTTAAATGCTAATCCTATTACATTTGCTATAGGTGCTAATGTAATATATCTTTTTGAAAAAGTAACACTTATACCCAATATTCCATTTTCTACAACTACTATTCCCCTATCTAACATTGAAGCAGCATCAGAACCTGAATTTTCTGTAGTTAATCCAAAACATGGTATATATTTTCCAGATGCTAATTTAGGTAAAAAATACTTTTTTTGCTCGTCAGTTCCATATTGATGTAATAGCTCTCCTGGTCCTAATGAATTTGGTACCATTACGCTTACCGCTGAAGCAATATTTCTACTCGCTATTTTTTCAACAATTAAAGAATGAGCATGAGGGCTAAATTCTAATCCATCATATTTTTTTTGTATAACAAGCCCCATAAATTTATTTTTTTTAATATAATCCCATGTATCTAATGTTAAATCTTGCTTTTTTTCTATTTTATCATTATCTATCATCTCACATAATTTATTTGTTTCATTACTTAAAAATTCTTTCTCTTCATTTTTAAGTTTCGCATCATATTTACTTACTAATTTATTTATATCAACGTTACCAGAAAATATATCACCATCAATAGAAACAGACCCAGAATTTAATGCTGCTTTTTCTGTAGCCGAAATTTTAGGCAATATTCTCTTAATTATTCTAAAAGCATATCCCGATACTATCTTACTCATAATCAATTATTTTATTTAATAAATTTATTTTTATATATAATATATCATTATTATTCTAAAAATTTATAAAACAAAGACCTTCAAGAATTGCTTACAAAAATGTTCATAATCCTATTCCCAAATTAACTCCTAAAATTCTTAAAACTCTTAAAAAATGTAACACAATTGATTATTTTTTTAGGATTTATTACACGATTACATTTAATAAATAATAAATATATTTAATAATATAATTATATTATTATATTATTATATTATTATATATAATTATATAATTATATAATAAAATGGCGTCTATTCATAAATATCAATTAAGAAGTTGGATATCTATAGATATTTTGAAAAAATATAATATATCAAAAAATCCTAATGCGGTTGATTATTTAAAAGATTACCGTGACCAAATAAAATGGAATGATTTATCGGCAAATCCAAATGCTATTGAACTATTAAGAGAAAAAGCCGAAGAAGAAAATAAAATGCGACTTTCTGATATATCTCGGATGGCAGAATATAAAAAATTGGATTGGAATAACTTATCAACAAATCCTAGTGCCGTTGAATTATTAAAACAATACCGCCGTAATATAAAATGGAATAGATTATCTATGAATACTAATGTTGAAGCGATTGAATTATTAAAAGAAAAGATTGAAAAAGAAAGTAAAATGAAAGAAAGTGAATTAGAAAAATTAAAAGATGAAGATAAAATAGACTGGGACCAATTATGTTTAAATGCTGGTGCTATTGAAATAATAAAAGCAAATCCTAAAAAAATAAATTGGCGTTATTTATCAAAAAATCCTGCTGCTATTGAATTATTAAAAAATAAGGTTGAAGAAGAAAATAAAATGACTGGTCGCAAACTGACTAATGTATTTAAAGAGAGATATATAGATTGGGATGTATTATCTTTAAATCCTGGTGCTATTGAAATCTTAGAAGAAAATCCTAAAAATATACTATGGAAACATTTATCAGAAAATAAAAATGCAATAGAATTATTGAAAAAATATCCTGATAATATTGATTGGAATGGTTTATCTTTAAATCCAAATCCTGCTGGTATTGAATTATTAGAAAAAAACCTTACCAAAATAAATTGGCTTGAATTATCAGCAAATCCTGCTGCTATTGAATTATTGGAAAAATATTCTGATAATATAGTTTGGAAAATTTTAATAGAAGAAAATCCTAATATATTTGAACTCGTTGAAGTTAAAAGTAAAACTTTTGAAAATATTGAAGATATTAAAAGATGGTGTAAAGATCCTGAAATACATCCTCTTAATGGTAACAAAATGCCTGCAATGAGTAGGGCATATTATGATATATATGTAAGAGCTTATAAAATTATGAAAAATAACGGCACCTATTCGCAAGAAGAAATAACTAAACTTTTTCCTAAAAATCATTTATTATTTGAAAATATAGATTTAATTTATTATAGATGTATCGAAAAGAATGACCCTCAGACATACTTTAATATATCTAAGTATAATAACTCTGTAGGTTTTATATTATACGAATTACTTACAGAAAAAATGGAGTTTTATGATAACGAAGAAAATGTTCTAGAAACCGAAATAGAAATATTAAAAAACCGTTTTAGCAATAGATATGGCAGATACTCAAAATCAAATATGGAAATAATATATAATTTAATTGATAATTATAATAATGATATTATTAACTCTTTTCTTTATAAAGATTATATATCTACATACGATTATCCTGATAGAATTAAAGAGATAATGCTTATCAATTTAAAAGGCTATTACTTTATGGATTTTTTGCAACACAACAATATGGCTACAGGGCAAAAAGTCTTAGAGTATTTAATAGAAAATGAAGATGAATTTGATTCAGAAGATGTTTGGACAACACCAGTGGAGATTTTTAATAATTACCGGGATATTATTAATGATATAGATAATTGCTTTAATCCTGAATCAGGCATTATAGAAAACTATGGATATAAAAAACTTACATATATTGATGACCCACTCGATAAATATTTTGAAGAATATGAAAAACAATTGGCAGAAATAAGAAAACCTGAATATTCACAATTAATTGATTTAACTACTTTTAAACCCAAAAAGAATCTTAAATATTTAAATAATGCCGAATATGCTGTATTTAAAAAAGAAAGAGATAAATATGATAGAGAATTGAAAAAATATAGAGAAAAACAAACATTATATGAAACTACAAATCAAGGTAGTTCTCCTAAAGCCCCAGAAAAACCTGTAATAACTCTTCCGTGGGGAAAAGTACATACTATTGCTAAGGAGATAGATCCAATACATATAAAAGATAAAATAGTATTAAAGTTTTTTGAAGAATATAATAAAGCTACACCTATAATTGAAGAATACAATAGGATTAAGAACATGTCTTATAAAGCATTAAAGAAACATATTGGAAAATCTTCTTCAAGCTCTGAAAAGCAATTGACTAAAGGTAATGAATTGCTTTCTATGACGAGAGAAGATTTTGTAAATAATATTCTATACGACAATACAGGACTTTCTGATAAATGTAGCGAAAGTATAGATATATTAACAAATGAAGAATTAGATGATGAGAATTATCCACTTGCTAAACTTCAACTTATGGTAAGATTAAAAGTATATACTCCAAATAAAAAGAATTACAGAACAGAATGCATATATGCTCCTAAACTTTATAATTATCTAATAAAATGTATGAACTCTAAAGAACCTTTTATAAATCCTGTAACAAAGGCAAAATATACTAGAGAAAACGTTGAAGAGTTGATGAAAGTAATGAGAATAATAGATCCTAAAATAGAAGTACCTGTATTTATTAAACACTCAAATGATACGAAATTGGAATTAAAATATAATAGTGTTGTTATTAATATTAGTGATTACGGTTATAATACTTCTTATGGTAGTATAATAACATTAAATTTTAATCGAGTATATCTATCTCGTACTATAGCAGAGACAAATTATATTATATATGAAATATGTCATATTCCTGCTGATATTGAAGATTCGGGTATTTTTGCAACAGGTTCGACAGATTTAACCTCACACACTATGTTATTTAATATACATAAGTTATTCAACGAAGGTCGCTTATTACACAACTATTTACCACCATATAACATAAAAAGACCAGGGACAACTGATGAATATATATACATAAAACCTCAAATACACTTTAACAGAATTAAAAGTATAAATGATTGGCTCCATGTATCTAATAATGATAAAACTTTAATTACAAAAGAAGAATTTATAAATAGATTTAAGCATTATGCTCAAGAAGTTAATAATTATGTTTTTAATTAAAAATATTTTAAATTTATAAGCTCGGCTACTCAAAATACATATTTACATATTTGTGATGATAACAATACAGCTTTATCTATAGGTCTTATCTTTTTAAGTTTTTTACACATATATGTTTCACCAAAATACTTATATTCAATCTGAGAAAATATACAATAATTATTATTAAAAATCCAACTTATGTATGTTATTATAGCAATTTCTGTATTATATTTTGAAAATGGATATAATACATATATTATAAATAAGTAATGAGATAGAAAACAGAAATATTTAATTATATACATTAAAATTATATATATTATTATTTTTCTTAAATTATCCCAATATATATGGGGATTTGTTAATAATATTGCTTGGTTTATTCTTTGTAAATGTATTGAATGTTTGTGATGTGTTTCCTAAAGCTTTTAATAAAATATTATTTACTATTATATCTTCTATATTACCTTCTTTATTACCACTTTTGTATTCTATCATAAGCTGATCTCTAATAAATATCATGGTTGTATTAAAGTCATCGCTTGGTAAATCAGAAAAATATGTCCATTTAGTTCTAATGAATGCGTCGTTCATTATATTTATATAATCAAGTAATGATTTTTTATTATATTTTTTATATGCTTTTGTTGCATATCCAAAGTCATATATCATTATATTATACTCACATGCTTTTAAATAATAATCTGTTTTATTATATCTATAATGATAGTATCCTTTTTCTTTGTTTATTTGATATAGAAAATTCCCACTATGTGCATCACCATGATAATACTTAGATAGGTTATGAAAAGATGCTATAGATAAAAAGGTTTGAATAAATATATTATACATTAATTCATTATTTTCTACTATCTTTCTATTTTTCATAAGCATATTTAAATCTCCATGAGCTAATTCGTTAATAGATACGAGCCTTTTATTACTTGATACATCTCTTCTACCTAATGGGCTTCCCAATGGACCCACTGGATTTTTAATCAATTCTAATATACTCACTGGTGGACATACTATATATTTATACATTATAAGAAAATGCTTTGATTTTTTCTTTGAAATAACTTTATCAGTCAAATATTGCATTATTTTTATCTCTTTATAATTATCTTTATATATGGGCATTATCTTACATGCCAATAAGTTTCCACCCAATATATTCTTTATTATAGTTAAATATATAACTCCATTTATACTTTCTGTTCCTATCTTCTTGATTAAAAATAATTTGTTGCCAATAGTATATTTTGTAATATTATCTTCAATATATTTCTTAATACATCCTTTATTTTTTATGTCTTTAATATAATTTGAAAGATATTTATAATATTTTACACGATTATCCAGTGTATATTTATCATCCAAAGTATATTTTTGCAAAAACTTTTGAATTTTTTCAATTCTTTTATCAGTAATGAAGAGATTTGAAGTTGTTATAGATTTACTATTACTTGATAATGGTGTATAATATTTACTAGAATTACTTGTGTTAGATTTTATAACTCCTATATCTCCACTGCTCATGTTTGATAATGGAGTATAATATTTGCTACTATTTTTACTCGATTTACTTTTACTACTATAACTCATAATATCTTATAATATTAGTATATAAAAATATAAATAATATTCTTTTTATTTATATAGAACAGGTATGATTGAGAATTATAAAGATAATTATAAAAAATCAGAACAATACTTGTATATGGAAAGAAGAGATGTATCTATATGAAACCAAAAGGTACTCGCGAATATGTAAGCAAAGGAGAATATGTATTATTATCGGTATATATCAAGAAAATGCAGAAGAAAATAAAAATAAAGGGAGACGTAGGTTGTTTTGGTAAGAGTTGTTTTAAAAAAACTAATACTAATAATAATAGTAAAAATTATAGTGTTACAGCCGATTTAGGTTTTGTTTCTCATAATGTTTTAGAAATACCTCCTCCTGATGATACTATCAGAAAAGCCCAAGGAATGCTTGAACCCATCTACTTGCCACCTACTAACACACCTCGTAAGAACCCTTCAAGGATGAGAGTTACACTAGATAACGATAATAATGTTAATGTGAAAAATCCAATAACCAATACTACATATATTTTAGATGCTAGATCAAAAAAAATCGTAAAAGTCATCCCAGATGCTAATAAAGTAAGGAATGAATGGGTGGAGATGACATCAAAAACAACAGATAAAAAATATTATTATAATCCTGTAACTCGCGAATCACGCTGGACATTACCAGATGATGTTGATATAAGTGTTTTTAGTATTAATAAAAATGTAATGAAAAAAATAGCAGAAGTAGAACAAAGAAGCAGCACCAAATTACATTAAAAAAACATGTAAATTACAAAATTATAATGGTTCTTCTAAAAAACTAAATGCTTGTGAAAGAGAAATATTATATGAAATAAAGAATTAATATTCTAATTCATATTTATATATTAATGAAATTAATGATAATAATCAAATATATGTATCTTCT
>Ga0194119_10007311_pt1 | contig 15621 bp, 10 predicted proteins | sample TA2MahC100mmetaG_FD_148620 | JGI IMG/M metagenome (GOLD analysis project Ga0194119, IMG submission 148620) | Freshwater microbial communities from Lake Tanganyika, Tanzania - TA2015018 Mahale Deep Cast 100m | ecosystem: Environmental > Aquatic > Freshwater > Lake | place: Tanzania: Lake... | reverse complement strand
TGACCCGTAGGACCATCGGACGCGAGCAGGTGTTGCTCTGGCTGCCTGCCGCCCTTGGCGGCCTTGGTGCACTGCTGCTGGGCTTTGGATGGGTGTTACCGGCCTGGCAGCGCTTGCAAGTGGCTCAGCAGGAGCTGGAGCAGCTGGAAGAGAAGCGCCGGCGGTTGCCTCTGCTGCGAGCTCAGCTGGAGAAGCTGGGCCGCGATCAGGAGCAGGCGGAGCAACAGCGCAGCGCCATCCTGGGTTTGATCGCCGGCAGTGGCGAGATCAGCACCTTTCTGGCGCAGCTCAGCGATCAAGCTCAGGCCACTGGCGTGCTCCTGGATGGCTACGAACCCGTCACAATCGCGGCCCCCGAGCCCAGCCGGGGCAAGTCAGCAAAAAAGCCAACGCCACCTGTTGATCCTCTTCTGGCACCGGGCATGCAGAAAACCTCTCTGTTGCTGACGGCCCGCGGCACGGGTCCTCAGTTGCTTGTCTTCCTGCGCCGCCTGGAGGCCCTCAGCCTGCTGGTGGTTCAGAGCGATCTGCAGCTCAACCATGACGCGGCGAAGGAGAACGGCGGCGCTGCGCTACCAACCAGCCTGCGGGTCCAGCTCAGCCTCTACACCCGCAACCCAATCTCCGACTAGGCCTGGTAGGTCTGTGTTTGACGCGATACCATCCGCCCACCTGGGTTTGTTGTGGTCTGTGGGAAGGCACGGTTTGCATCGTTGGATCGCCATCCCGTTGGCTAGTTCGCTTTTGGCATCATCTTTTGCCGATCTAGGCATGCGAGTAGCGGCCGCCCCAGCTGGCAGCGCTGATCGTGAAACGCTATCTCCTTTAGAACTCAGAATTCGAAGGCTCCCAGACTCTGTTGAGTTGGTGGTTGTGGGGACGGGGCCATCACCAGTTTTGACGCAGACAAGGCGCGGCAACGACTGGCAGGGGGCCCTTGCGATCAATCTGCCAAAAGCGCCGATCACCACTCCACGGAATTTCTCCCTGCCTGAGGCAGGAGTGAAAAGTACGAGCCTTGTCGGTGGAGGTACACAGTTCAATCTTGCATTAACCCCACTGCCAGGAATTGTCTTCGGGTCTCCAGAGATTTCTGCTGATGGCGACAATCTGACTGTTCGATTCCCATTGCCATCAGCTGTAATTAGCCAAACGGCCCGGCCTAATCTTACCCAGCCAGGCACTGTTCCTTCGCCAGCATTTGCTCCGCCACTACAGCCTCGTGCTGTAGCTCCTCCACTTGGGGATATGGCTATTGGAAGCATGGTGTTGCGTAATCAAAGCTTTGTTAGGGTTAAGGGGCCAAGTGTTACGCTGACACTTCGCAATGCGCCAGCTAAGGACGCCTTGATGGCTGTCGCTCAGCTTGGAGGGTATGGATTCGTGTTTGTAGGGGATTCGCCAGCAGCCTCTACGGGATCTTCATCGCCTACTGGTAATGAGCCGACGAGTGGAAGCCAGGTGGCGGGTCAGGCGGTTACTCTGTCTTTTAAAAATGAAGACTATGCTCATGCGTTGAATAGTATCTTGCTTGCATCCGGTTTGCAAGGTAGACTTGAAGGCCGCACTCTTCTGGCAGGCGAAAATGTTCTAGGTAAGACTTTAGGTCCGCAGATTTCAAAGATTTATCGTCTAAATCAGGCTACGGCTGCATCAGCGGCTGATTACCTGGCAAGCCTTGGCGCATCAATTAGTAAGATTAATACAATTACTTCCACTACCAACGCTTCCAGCGCCGAAGGTACGCCTTCGGCCAGCGCTTCGAATACAACGTCCGTCACAGAAGAGATCACAACCGTTGAGACTTATGGGGCAATGACGGGACCGTTAGTCGGCATCTCTGGGACAACGGACTCTCGGCTTCAGACTGTAACCCTAATCGGCGATGCGGCATTGGTGGCTGTTGCCGAGAGCTATTTGCGCCAGATTGATTTAAGGCAAAGGCAGGTGGCGGTAAAGGTTCAGATCCTAAATATAGATCTTGACAATAATATGGGAATAGATTCGAGCTTTTCTGCGCTTATTGGTAATGCGTTTTTGGTTAATCAAGGAGGCAAAGCATTTATGAACTTTGGCCGGAATAAGCCTGGCGGCTCTGATGGTACGGGTGTAATCCAAGATAGTACTCCAATTATTAACCCGGGCTCCTACGCGGGGGCTGGGAGCGGAGAAGGCTATTCTCAGCCAAACAGTAGTTTTTACTCTTATGTTGAGGCCGCTATCACATCGGCAAACGCAAAAACGCTCGCTCAGCCTACCCTTTTGGTTCAAGAAGGTCAGAAATCGGTGGTTAAAACTACGACAAGTGTTATCACTGGCGTGAACTCAACTGAGGCCTCGAATGGCTCTGTTCAGTTGACCAATACTCGAGATGATGCCGGTTTGACCCTTGATGTAGCAGTGAATAAGATTGATGATAACGGTTTTGTCACCCTTGATCTGAAGCCAACTGTCTCTGTGCCTATTCCTGCTGGTGATCAGCAAGGTGTCGCAATCTTCAATATTTCTCAGAGAAGCCTTTCCTCTGGTTCTGTCAGGCTTAGGGACGGTCAAACTTTGGTTCTGACGGGGGTGATTCAAGATTCTGATCGCCAAAATGTTGTGAAGTGGCCCATCCTGGGAGATATGCCGATTATCGGTCAGTTGTTCAGAAGGTCTGCGAGCAGTCGTCAGCGCAATGAGCTTGTGATTCTGGTGACACCAAGTGTTGTTGACGATGCATCTGGTGGTGTCTACGGGTACGGCTATCGACCTCTCTCCCAAGCCGCACGCGAGATCGTTCAGTGACTGAATCACTAGAGAGCTAGAGGTGTCTCATTGCCGTTTCCTCTCTGCAAGAGCTCTCTCAATTGCAAGCTTGAATTCTGGCCAAGGAATAGCGCCTTCGATAATTCTGCCGCTATGCATTGATTGGTTTGACGGTCCAATAACAAACGTCGGTGTCGCACGAATCCCATTCAGCTCTGCTTCTGAGGTGTTGATGTTTACTGCTTGAAGGCTACGTTTTTCTTGGCTGCATTTTTCAAGTTTCTCAGGCTTCCCCCCTGTGGCTTTTGCCGTTATGGCTATAGGCCCTTTGCAATTCAAGCAGTCTTGTTGGTTGAATAGGGCTTGGTAGGCCTCCCAGTACATCCCATCTTGCTGGGTGCAGCGAGCGGCTACAGCTGCTTTGTGTGCATTCTGATGAAAGGGAAGCGGTAAGTCTTTGTGGACAAATCTCACGAGGCCTTTGTTGATGTAGTGCGTCTTAATCTCTGGTAGCGTTTTTTCGTGGAATCGTTTGCAGTACGGGCATTCAAAGTCGCTGAACTCAACGATGGTGACCGGTGCGCTTGGACTGCCGATGGCTGGATCTCCTTTGATGCCAATGGTGGCCGCCGTTGGTCTGTTGGGCGCTTGGGCTGAGGTGTTGGCCGCGCTGAGTTGTCTTGAGGTCAATTGCGCCCCAAGCGTGAGAACGCAACCTAGGGTTGCTCCCCCCATTAACCAGGGCCAAGGCCATCGCCGCATTGAATTACAACCCCACTGGCATGAATGCTTTCAGGGCTAGCGGCGCCAGAACTTGGAATGCAGAGGCTGCCCCGCTCAGTAAGGCTGATCCTGCACCATTGCCGCTTTGAGGTTTGCGCTCTGGAGCGATGATCGCTTCGCTGACGCGGCGCAACTCTTGAGCTAGTAGCGTATCACCCATGGCGCCATAGAGAGTGCTGGCATAGGCAAAATCTTGTGAAGCAAGCTCTTTTTTCCCTTGTTCCCCCCTGGTGATACCTCGGGCAAGCCAGCTGATGGCAGCATCTGGGTTGCGACGGATGGCTTCGTTAAACCATTGTTCAGCTTCGGGAAATCGGCCGAGTTGAGCGGATTCGGTTCCTGCGTTATGAAGCTCGCTGTAGCTCAGTAGGACCGGATTTAGGCCTTTGGCTCCTTTCCAGTGGGCCGTGGCTAAAGCTGAAGCATCTAGTTGTGCTCCACTTAGATCAGCTCCACGCAGATCAGTGCCATGCAGGCGTGCTCCGCTCAGGTTGGCGCCGCGCAGTGAGGCACCGTGCAGGCTTGCGAAGCTCAGATCACTACGGCTGAGGTTGGCCCCATCCAGCTGCGCGCCGCTCAAGTTTGCTCCCTCTAGCCTGGCCAGTTGCAAATCGGCTTTGGCCAGCTGGGCCTGTGCTAAGTCCGCGCGGATTAGGTCACAGCCACGGCAGCTCCCCTGATCCAGCAGCTGCACCACAGCTGTTGGCAAGGCCATGGCAACACCTGGTCCAAAACACGCAGCTGCTGCGAGCCACGCTAAAGCGAGAGGAAACCGCATCGGTTGGGCTTAGCCAGCTTGTTCTAACGCGTTTACCTTCAATTGGCGATCAGCTTTTATCGTGCTCCATCGGGTTAGTACTCCAGCCCATCGCTTGCTCATCTGCGGCTCATGCAACGTTGATCGGATTGCTCCACCGCGAGCAACTGGAACCGAACACCCCGAAACACGTGCATACCAGTGCCCTGATTTGCCAAAGCGGGCTTGCGAGTGCCGTTTTGTTAGCCCAGGCACGGCTGCGATCACCCACAGGTTGTTGGTGTTTGGTCCGCGCGTCCCTGAGCGGGTGGGCTGGCTGACCGACACAACCGCGAGACCCGTTGCAACAGAACGGGTCTCAGCTGATTGGGTGGGCGGGTAGCCATGAGAGCGTGGGGCTGCGAAACCAATCCAAGTCCTCGTGGCATCCCCGGCCCGCATCCATGCTGAGCTGATCGGCTTCCTGCGTCAACACTGCCCTGCCCGCGATCAGCGCCATCTGGTGTTGCTGGCCTGGATGGTGGCCGGGCTCTTGCTGAGTGAAACCGTCTGCTTTGATCGCTGGAAGACCAGGCTGCCGATGGCCCGTTGCCTGGCGGCCAGCTGCCAGCGCCGCTGTCAGCGCTGGCTGGCCAACAGCCGTGTTGACGTGCAAGCCCTCTACGGCCCGCTGATTCTCTGGGCGATCCAACACTGGCAAAACCCAGGCCAGCCCTTGCTTCTGGCCCTGGATACCACCATGCTCTGGAACCGCTTCTGCGTGGTGGTGGTGTCGGTGGTGGCCCATGGCCGGGCCATTCCACTGTTGTGGCAAACGCTGGAGCATCCCAGTGCCAGCGTCAGCGCGTCGGTGTCGATCGCTCTGCTGGAGAAAGCGGACCAGCTCCTGGTCGGATTCGCGTCGATCACGCTCCTGGCGGATCGCGCCTTCCCTTGTGATGAGCTGATCGCCTGGCTCGACAGCAGGCCCCGCTGGAACTATGTGATGCGATTGCGTGGCGACACCGAGATCCACGGCACCGCAGCGCCTCTGGGCTGTCAGGTGCGCAAGCTGCAGCTGCGCCGCGGGCAGTGCCGGGGCTTCCGTGGTGTGCGGCTCTGGGCTGATGGCAGCCAGAGCGTGAACCTGGTGATCGCCCATCCCACCGGCCTGCCGGTGGAGGAGCCCTGGTATCTGATCAGCAACCGTGCTGCCGATCTCGATCTGGTCTGGAGCTACGCCCAGCGCTTCTGCTGTGAGCAGCTGTTCCGCGACCAGAAATCCGGGGTGTTCCAGCTGGAGAGCAGCGGCCTACGGAAACCGGAGCGGATCGATCGGTTGCTGCTTGTGGTCGCCATCGCAGTGCTGGCGTGCAGTTTGCAGGGCTACGCTCTCAGCCTGGCGGACCTCAGGCGACAGGTGGATCCGCACTGGAAGCGCGGCATGAGCTTTCTGCGGATCGGCCTGGCCGCTCTGCAGATGGCCGTGACCGATGCGGCAGCCAGGTTGATGGAGTGGCTGCCGATCCCACTCCAGGAGTTGGAGCCCTGCGTCCCCAGCCGCAGGGCCAGGAGAAGACAGGCGCAGGCCTGGTTCTCAACGATTGAAATGCCGCCACGACTGAGATCAACGACCGCTCACATGCTGCTGCTGGCTGTCACGTAAATCTCACGACTGAGATGTGTCGGTCAACCAGGCGGGTGGGTTGAACGCTGTCGTGGAGCTCTTGTGCTGGTCAGAGCTCAGCGTTCTTCACCCCTGGCCGAATCTTCGGGATTGGCGCAGGCGCATGTGAATCCGGCGCTGGAGCCTGGCCCAATGGTGTGGTGTGTTGGCGGCGGTGTCCCCGGGTGCAAAGCGGGCGCTGAGGTAGTCGTCAGCGAGTTGTTGCCAGTCGTTGGTCATATGTGGATACTTTTGCTGAGCTTCTGCAATGAGGGCATTAAGGCTTGCACCAGGACGGTTGCTCACTCCTGCATGGCGAAGACAGCGCTCCAGTTGGCGGCGACGTCGGTCGTGGTGTTGAGGTTGCAGCCAGGCCACTAACACCAGGCCCAGGCAGAGCAAGATCGCCAAACCGGCGATTAATAGGCCGCTTTGCCAGCGGCTGGCTTGGGCACCGAAGAGCTGTTGCAACAGTTCGCGCTGGCGGGTTTGGTCGAATTGCATCACCCACACGCTCCAGCCGAGATCGAGTGCTTGCCATTGACCCCGCAGCCAGTTGATCCAGTAGGGACTGTTGCCGAGCTGTTGCAGATCGCTGCTGCTTCCTGCAGCGAGCAAACTGTCGTAGAGGTTTTGCTCGGCGCGCTCGGGCACCACCCAGGCGGTGGGGTCGACCCGGCTCCAGCCTTGTCCAGGCAGCCACACCTCACTCCAGGCATGGGCATCGGCCTGCGTGACGCTCAAGTGGGGGCTACCGCCGGTGAGGGGTTGGACCCAGTTGCCACCCTGGTAACCCACCACCACCCGTGCCGGTACGTCGGCAGCTCGCATCAGGGCTGTGAAGGCGGCGGCGAAGTGTTCGCAGAAGCCCTCCCTTCGTTCAAATAGAAAGGCGTCGAGCGTGTTGGTGAGGGGTAGGGTCCCGGGGCTGAGGGTGTAGCGGAAGCCCTGCTCCACAAACCACTGTTGGGCTGCCGCTACGCGAGCGGCCGGATCGTCCAGCTGGCCCCATTGGGCTCCAAGTGCCTCAAGGCGTGGATTGCTGTCGAGCGGATAGGCGAGGTCTTGGCGGCTGGGGGCCACCTGCCGCCAGGGCTCTTGACCCGGTGGTGTGCTGGCAACCAGTCGGTAGAGAAGGCGGCTGCGCACTGGCTGCTCCCGCCATAGCCCACCTGTGGCGCTGCGGCGGATCTCTGTCGGCAGGGGAAGGCCGGTGCCTCCCCAGGCCAACCATTGAATGTTGGTGGGTTCCAGCAGCACCGTGAGGGCCGCGGGTTGTGCGGCGGCCTCTGCTGGTGTGGGAGCTGCCAGTTGGGGGGTGCCGGGGTTGGTTCGCCAGCGGCGGCCATCGAAACGGCTAAGCGTGAGCATGCGCCAGTAGCGCTCGCTGGCAGGCGGTGGCTGGTCGTCGCTGAATTGCAGACGCATGGCAGGGGCATCGTTCTGTGCCAGAGATGCAATCGAACCGGGATCGAGCTCTTCGCTGAGGCCGGTCTGGGCACCAGCGCCTGCGAACTGGAAGTAGGGCACGGTGCGCGGGCCGAACACGAAGAGCAGCGCCATCAGTGGCAGACTCACCGCCACGACCACAAGCAGCTGGCGCGCTAAGCCCCGAGGGGGCGCGGCTCCCATCTCCAGCGCCAGCAATGCGCCTACCGCCAACAAGGCGGCGGCGCCCTGAAGCAAGCTGGGCGCCAAATCCTGTTGGTAGATCCCGGCCATACCGATGCTCACGAGCAGCAACAAGCTGCTGCGGCGAAGCTCGGCGGGGGTGCACGCCTCCAACACCTTGAACCCACTAAGCAGCCAGATGAGGTTGGAGAGGATTGCCAGCCACTGGCTGCGTTCGCTAATCGGACTCGACACCACCAACGCCGCCGCCAGCAGCAGGCCAACGCCATTGCTCCAGAGGCGCTTGCTGCGTTGCAGGGCTGCAGGAGGCCAGCTGCTCAGCAAGCTCAGCAGGGGCAGCGCCACCAGCAGCACGGGTTGGGACTGGCGCAGGCCCAACAGCTGAAGCCAAAGCACTATCAGGCTGAGGCTCTGCAAGCGGATGACCAGCCGACCGTTCACCAAGGTTGGAGGCCTCATAAGCGCACCTCGGCGAGGGCTTGCAAGGCGGCATCCCGGTGGCGGGAGCCGCTGCCCTGGGAGAGCTGATAGCCCGGTAGCTGGAGGGCAAAAGCATGCCCTTGGTCGCTGAGCTCTAGAACCCGGGCACAAAGATGTTGCAGGGCTAATTCTGGGGCAGCGTCGGGATGCATCGTCAGTAGCCGCTCCTGCCCGATCTGCTGCTCAAACCGCTTGGTGTGCCAGCCCCGGCCGCGCGCTAGTTGTTTCCATGCCACCCGCTGCAGGCCATCTTCGGGCCGGTGTGGGGCTAGGTCGTGGAGATCGTCTCTGCCACCGGTACTGACGGTGGAGGCGTAGCCCAATGGCAACGACTGAAGGTTCTCCTGTACGGGTCCCGGAATGGGTGTGGGATAAATCAGTTGAGGTTGTGGCGGCTCCCAGTAGCACCAACAGGTGAACAGACCAAGCGGCGCTTTGGAATAGACCTGCAGCCGGCCAGGATGTTGTAGGCCTCTCTGCAAGGGTTGCCACTGAAGCTGAACCAGGCTGGTTCCGGGAGAAACGAGCGGTTGCAGGCTGAACGGTTGGCCGCTGAAGCGAATCCGCAGCAGATAGCGCTGTCGCGCACTACGCAGCTGGATCCCGTAGGACACCAGCTCACCGGCAAAACCCGGCGCTGAGGGTGTAACGGCCAGATCAAGTCCCTGGAGATTGGCCTGGGTAAGGAAGAGGGTGAGTAGGAAGAGCCCGGAACAGAGAAAGGCCAGCAGCAGGGGGCCGTTGCTGCTGGTGTTGATACCCACCAGATAAAGCACCACAGTGCCGGCCAGCCAGAGTCCACCGAATGCATTGGGAACGATGTAAAGGTTGTTCAGGCCGAGTCGCTGCGAGGGCGCCCCTCCAGTGAGCCGCGCCTCGATGCGTTCCCGCAGGCTTTGCAGGCTGCGGGTCCTGGTGGGTTCAGCGGATCGCATCAATCTGGGCCAGCAGGGCTGTGCTGAGCGGAGCATCGGCCCTAGGTCGACCTTCATCCAGGCGATGTTCTGCTACGGCGGCAAACACGGCGATCACATCGGCCGGGATCACGTAGCTGCGCTGCTCAAGCAGAGCCCAGGCGCGAGCCGCGGCAAGGATCGCCTGGGCGCCGCGGGGTGAGAGGCCCACCTGGCCAGGCTGGCGGCTGGCTTCCACGAGGTCGAGTAGGTAGTTCACGAGGGCCGGTTCCACCGCAACCGCGGCGCAGAGCTGCTGAGCGCTCAGCAGCTCTGCGGGGCTGAAGAGGGGTTGCAGCTGCTGCACCGGGTTAGCCTCCCCGAGTAGAAGGGACAGCTCGGCGTTGCGTTCTGGGAAGCCGAGCGACAAACGCATAAGGAAGCGGTCGAGTTGGGATTCGGGCAGCGGGTAGGTTCCTGTCTGGTCGAGACCGTTCTGGGTTGCGATAACAAAAAAGGGTGCCGGCAGGGTGTGGCTTGTTCCATCCACGCTCACCACTCCGGAGGCCATCGCTTCCAGCAGTGCGCTCTGAGTGCGGGGGCTGGCGCGGTTGATCTCATCGGCCAGCAGCACATTGGAAAACAGGGGGCCAGGGTGGAAGCGGAAGCGCCCCTCAGCCTGTTCAAACACTGAAACCCCACTGAGATCTGCAGGCAGCAGGTCATTGGTGAAGTGCACACGGTTGAACCCCAACCCGAAGCTGCGTGCCAGCGCCTCGGCCAGGGTGGTTTTCCCCATGCCCGGGAGGTCTTCGATCAGCAGGTGTCCACGGGCAAGTAGGCAGGCCACCGCTAGGCGAACCTGGGTGGATTTGCCTAGCACCACGCCGTTGATCTGCTCTAGCACCGCCTCAAGCAGGGGCAGGAGGCTAATGGTCACAGGTGGATTGCGGACAATGCAAGTAGATTAGAAGAAGGACGTATCGAAGCGGCCAAGCCAGCAGAAGGTTTGCGTATTAAAAAATAAAACTATCTCTATCTGGGAATTTGGCTTTAGATAAATACCCCCTTAATAAGCAATAGCGTTGATGGTGCCCTCGGGCTATAGACCTAGCAGCTGCGTAGTTGAAGCCAATTAAAAGTACCAGAGTTGGCCTTGTTTTGCCGTTCGATCTACGGCGGCAAAGCAACATCAGATATGATCCCAAGACTCATAGTTCACAGTAAGTGATTGCTTGCAGGGAATGGCTCGGTTTTCACACGATGGCTCCTTGGATTGTCTATGCGATGCGCCAATTACCGCCTTAAGCATTTGTACTCACGTGTCCTGTAGATTTAAAGCGACCATGGATTCTTGGTGCAGATGTGGCTTCACTAAATCATCTTCTCAGTACCTGAACGATTACTTGGAGAACAATCCAGGAATCAGCTCATACGAAGCTCGGTCAGCCTATCTCGATCACTAAGCTATTCATCTCTAGTGATTTGGTACATGTTGTCACGCAAATCTAGATTCTCGCTGTGGATAGCTCATTAGATCCAATGGTAAACTGGCTCTGAGAAGTTTTAAGTGTGACTTTGTTAGGAATGACTTGGTGCTGGGAACTTAAATCTAATATAATTGGCCTCATTCCTTGCCTTGCCCAGCTCATAGTGTTAGGATGACTATGGCATGCTCCAACCAGTGGAAATGACAGGCGACTATTATTCGGGAATTAATATTAAACTTCTTAACGGTATCTCGAGGCCGCCCTCGAGATGCTTAGAGCTTGGATGTGCAAATGGCAATCTTGGCGCGATAATCAAACAAAAATATCCTCACACTTATTATGTGGGAATTGATATCAATGAAGCGGCAATTGCTAACGCATCACGCTGCCTTGACGTCGCATTGAGATTAGATCTAACGACTACTAGTCAAGACGAACTTGTAAAAGTCCTCTCACACGATACCTTTGACTTGGTTATCGCAGGGGATGTCCTTGAACATTTGCCCAATCCGATTCCCTTGCTTGAGTCGCTTCGTGGGCTAACGACAGATAATGCTGATCTCTTGATCTGCATCCCTAATTCGGCACATAATTCTGTTGTAAAAAGATTACTGACTGGTGATTTCACCTATGACGATGCAGGTCTTCTTGACTCTACCCATTTAAAGTTATATTCCCCTTCTTCTGCATTAAAGACGATTCTAGACTCAGGTTGGCTCCCAAGTATTTATGACACGATTTCGACCAAAGAGCCTAATGACCCATTCTATTACAATCTTCTTTCACTAGCAGTAAGCCTTGGAGTGCCTTTTGCAAAAGCTTCTTATAATATGCAAGCTTATCAGCTGTTAATAAGAGCTCGAAAAAGCTTTTCATCAAATCCCACACCTCCAGACCAGCCCACTCGTATTTCGGTGATATGCCCTGTTAACCAAGAATGGCAGTATGAGCTGAATCTTGCAAAATCTCCTGGCCTAAAGGAAATAAATGCTGATATTATCAAGGTTTATGGCGCCCAGTCTGCCGCCCAGGCATTTCAAATCGGCTTAAAGCAGGTCAAGACGGAATTCATTCTTTTTGTGCATCAAGATGTGTATCTTCCTAAAAACTCTGGCTATTTACTCTCTAGTTATATAGATGCGATTCCAGCCCAAGACAAGACATCAGTGCTGTTTGGATTTGCTGGCTTGGCTGATTGTGCACTAGATTCACCAGTCATTAGCCGGGATCATATCAAGGGGCTGGTTATTGATCGTATGCAATGCATATCTGGCGGTTTTACTTTATCAGCATGTTCGATCGATGAGCTAGGCGTTGTCCTTCATAGAGATTCAATCTATGCTATTGATGAATCTCTAGGATGGCATCTCTGGGCAACTGACTTATGCCTACAGGCACTTCACTCTCATAGCAATCAGAAATGCAGGATAGTGAATATTCCCGTCATGCACAATTCCTTGCTATCAGAACTGCCAACGGAATGGACTGACAGTGCCAATAGGCTTGCGTGGAAATGGTCTGCTATGCCCTATATTCACACTTTATGTGGAACAATATCATCAAAAACTAAACCAAGTAATTTATGGTCCCAAAAACTCTTTAATGCCTTACAGTCAATGGCTCAATTCGCTAAAAGTTCGTAGTTCCCGCACTGATTCGTTAAAGTCCTATTCATCTCAGTCTCCATGAACTCTAATCCAATTCTCATTCTAATCATCAGACCTCGTGGATACGTTCACGCTGAGGCATTTAGAGAGTCTGCAGAGCTTCTGCATTTCTTTCTTGCTTCAAATTCATTCAATGCAGAAATCCAGGAAGTTGCACCTGGCGATATCAAGACTCTTGATCCGTTAACACCAAAGATCATCTTCGGGGCTCATCTTGACTCTGAGATCAGCCCATCAAGCAGTCATGTAATTGTGAACCTTGAACAGTTATCAAGACCGTCGACTCCTGCTAGCTACCTTACCCTCTTAAGGCATTCTTGGTTTTTAGATTATTCCATTAGTCATGTTGAGACTGAGCTGGCCTCTAACAATGACAATTGCCTCGGTTTCTTAGGCTTGACTGGGGGCCAGCTTGTGGGAAGTAACTCTGCGATTACAGCAAAAACAGATGAACTACTCTTCTTTGGATCAATTACTAGTCGTAGAGAAGCTGCGATACAAAAGCTTCGCAAGGAAGGCTTAGCTGTTCGTGTAATATCAGGTATCTATGGCCCTGAATTGTGGCCATGGCTTTCACGATGTAAAGCTGTTATTAATATACATGCTTACGATAGTTGTACTCCTTTCGAATCTGTCCGATTAAGCTCATTGCTTGCTAACGGGATACCCGTAATTAGCGAAAAGTCTATTATGAATCCATGGGACAAATGGTTGATTGACTTTGGGCTACCATTTTTTTCGATGGATGAATGCAGCGCTAAAGTAATTTCTGAACTACAATCATTCGCAGAAGCTAGTGCTTATAAAATTGCGGCAGAAAGCTCAAAAAAGAATGCTTGTGACCGCATGGCAAGACTTATTGAATGGTGTGGTAATTACGTTGCAACCGATGAGATAGAATGTCCAATTAGGCCTTGGGGGCTAAAGATCGAAGGCCTTCACGTTGGTTCTGGATATAAAAGAATACCAACGATGATCAATCTGGATATTAATGAATCCCTCGAAGCCGACATCGTTTGCGACATCTGCGATCCATCCATTCTTGATTCTCAATATTTTGATCGTATTCTAAATCAGACTGTTAGCTTGACCCGCAATAGTTTAGCTACAATTATTTCAGACTGTACATTTGAGCATCTTCACGATCTCCCAGTCGCAATGAAAAACTGCAGGGACTTACTGGTTCCCGGTGGCATGTTGTACTTAAAAGTCCCCTATGACTTGTCTTTTGGTGCATGGCAAGACCCTACACACAAGCATCCATTTAATGAGAAAAGCTTCCTATACTTCTATGATTGGGCTTGGTATCTTGGCTGGTCTGAGTGGGGCCTTAAACCACTCAATATTCGCCCAGTACTTTCTGCTTTTGGGAGTCGACTAAGAGAAGAAGGGAAATCAATTGATGACCTTTCTTGCATTCCAAGAGCTATCGATTCGCTTGAAGTCCTTATGGTCAAGCGTATGTTACCACTTCCAACTAATCCTCTAATTGATAAATGTAATGCCGGGAAGACTGAGGATGTGTCTAGAGAGCAACTACTTCACAGCTATCAAACGAAGTCACTGTATAAGCCTTCACATGCTATTAGCACTTTACTTTTTGACTCGATTCCTGAGGTTTGGCAAACTCCGTCATGGTGGCAAAGGTTGAAGTCATTTAAAGACCTCACCTCTGCCCCGATCAAGCATCTACCGACGGTTTCAGTGGTCACGCCGACCACGTGTGCTCGTCTTCCCTTCCTGGCTAACTGTTGTATTCAAATCCTGCAGCAAACGTATCCTCTTGACCTAATTGAGTGGCTCATTGTGCCTGATCAGATGAGCTCAGAGCTTCAAGAAATTATTGACGTGGCAAAGGGAGTTTTAAATATTAGGGTTGTAGTGCCTTCTAATCCACCGGCTTCAATTGGTGCCAAGAGAAACTTATGCTTAACTCAGGCTCATCATGAAGTTATCGTACACTTCGATGACGATGACTTTTATTTTTCCAATAGAATAACGGCCGCTATTGATGCCCTGCTTAAAGGTTCTGATCCTTTTTCCTATGCCGGCTGTAACCAGCTGCCCATTTATTTTGTGAATACAAGTGATCTATGGCTTTCTACTCCAACCTCAAATCTTGCTTGCGCAGGTAGCTTTGCATATTCCAAGGAGCTAGGCAAAAGAACATTCTTTGATGAACAAGTGAGCAATGGAGAGGAATTTTCATTCACCCGCAACTATACGATTCCATTGCTAAAAATCGACCCTCTCGACTGCATGGTCTGTCTTGCCCATTCAAGCAATACGTTTGACAAAGACAACCTCAGGAGCGGTGGCGAATCTCCGTGGATCAAAAAAGCTTCATTGAATAAATATGATAATATACCTTACTTGTGCACGAGTGAATCTTTCGCGCGTTTAGATAATATAGCAAGTAAAAGGCTAGAGTTTTCGGCAGTTCTTAACTTATTGCGCGTAGAGCTAAGTGCGGTTGCGATCTATAGATCTGTCAACTCATGGGTTCGACCTTTGAGGAGCTTATGGCCGCTCAGTGCCCAGTGATGGCCGCGCATATCAATATCCTTGTTACTTTGATTTCTAACTCACTCGTTTTTGCGTCGGAGTAGACTCGGAGCGTACATCACTCTGGTTATGACGAACGTCGCGCTATGCATTCATGGCATAATTCTCGCCCCCTCTTGTCAATATACGTCCCAGTGATAGGATGAGCATGGCTAGTGTCCTGATTCTGAGCCGACTGCTTTATGTCTACAGCAAACTCCCCGATTCTCGCGCGATTCCTCAAGTCCAAGCGAGTCCAAAAGGTTCTGTCCGTCAAGCCTGGCGAACAAGGCTTTTCACTGATTGAACTTGTCGTCGTTATTGCAATTCTCGGCATCTTGATTGCAATTGCTCTGCCCAACTTCTTGGGTGTTCAAAAGGATGCCAAAGTCAACCAAGCAAAAAACGCACTTGCCACCATCCTGAAGGAGTGCGCTGTTAAAGGTGTGCGTACTGGCAGTGAGACGGTTGGTGTTAGTACTGGTGTAGGCCCAACGGCTCTGGTCCAGGCTGTTGCAGCCAACCTCAACGATTACACCATTCGTGTTTCAAACGCCTCTAACGGTACAGTGATGGCAACAAGTGCGAGCGCAGACTGTATGACGGCCTACGCTGTGAACAATACTGGGACTCTGCCTAACTTTAGCATTGAAACTAATAACAGCGGCGCGACAGTAAAGCAGTGTTGGAGTGGAAGTGACTACAATGAAGGTTGTTTTGCTTCTGCAGGATTATTGACACAGGTTTCAGGAGCTGTCGGTACTGCTGGCAGCTGGTAACTCCTGAAATTCCACTTCTAGAGCTCCCAACGCTTGCATCTGATGTATGGCCATGCATAGGAAACTTGCTCAACTCAGTGATTTTCCGCATGGTCATACCTTAACCATTTTTCTCCGATCTTTCGATGGCTTCTCTCTGATAGAGGTTGTCGTTGTCATCGCCATTCTGGGCATTATCACCTCGATAGCCATACCATCATTCG
>Ga0194119_10007308_pt1 | contig 15630 bp, 15 predicted proteins | sample TA2MahC100mmetaG_FD_148620 | JGI IMG/M metagenome (GOLD analysis project Ga0194119, IMG submission 148620) | Freshwater microbial communities from Lake Tanganyika, Tanzania - TA2015018 Mahale Deep Cast 100m | ecosystem: Environmental > Aquatic > Freshwater > Lake | place: Tanzania: Lake... | reverse complement strand
CCTTTCGGAAGTGCTTCCGAAAATCCGTGAGGCGCGGGAGGTGATCCTAAGGCAGAATTACGATGTGGATATTACCGTGGATGGGGGAATCAGTGATGACACCGCCCGGTCCTGCGTGAGCGCGGGGGCCAATATTCTGGTGGCGGGGACGGCTTTGTTCCGGCAACCGGACCTGACCCGGGCCGTGGCCAATCTGCGAACCGCCGCCAACTCCGCCACCGTCTCGGGCTGAGGCCCGGACTGTCCGACATGGATCCCAAGCACATCCGAAACTTCTGTATCATTGCGCACGTCGACCACGGGAAGACGACGCTTTCCGACCGGCTGTTGCAGGCCACCGGAGCCATCGCAGAACGGGATATGCAGGCGCAGTTGCTGGATTCCATGGATCTGGAGCGAGAGCGTGGAATCACCATCAAGGCCCACCCGGTAACCCTGAACTACACCGCAAAGGACGGACAGAAGTACCGGTTGAACCTGATCGACACTCCTGGGCATGTGGACTTTTCCTACGAGGTTTCGCGGTCGCTGGCGGCCTGCGAGGGAGCCCTCTTGGTGGTGGACGCGGCCCAGGGGGTGGAAGCACAAACCGTGGCCAATGTGCATCTCGCCCATAAGGAGGGGCTGACCCTGATTCCGGTGATCAACAAGATCGACCTGCCCAGCTCGGACATTCCCGGGGTGAAGCGACAACTGGAGGAGATCCTGGCGATTCCGGCAGAAGAGGCGATTTTAGTGAGCGCCAAGACGGGGCAGGGGATCGGGGAGGTTCTGGAAGCGATCGTTCACCGGTTGCCCATGCCCAAGGGAACGGAAGGGGAGGATCTGAAAGCCCTGGTGTTTGACAGCGTGTTCGACACGTTTCGCGGGGTGATCGCCTATGTCCGGGTGGTTTCCGGGGAGATCACGCCGGGCACGCCGATCCAACTCATGCAGAGCGGGAGGAAATAGGAGACCAAGGAGGTGGGAACCTTCACGCCGAAGTTGACTCCCGGGAAGCGGCTAGGACCGGGAGACACGGGGTATCTGGTGGCCAACCTGAAAACCACCGCCGAAATCGACATTGGAGACACCATCACCCACGCGTTGAGGCCATCGAAGCAGGCACTGGCCGGTTTCCGCAAGGTGCAACCGATGGTTTTTTCCGGGCTCTATCCGATCAACTCGGCCGATTTCGAAAAGCTGAAACTGGCGCTGGGAAAACTTCAGATCAACGATTCGGCCTTGGTGTACACGCCGGAAAGTTCTCCGGCGCTGGGTTTTGGCTTCCGTTGCGGTTTCCTGGGGCTGCTGCACATGGAAATTGTGCAGGAGCGGTTGGCGCGGGAGTTCGATATGGAGGTGATTTCCACCTATCCGAGCGTCATCTATGAAGTTCATCTCACCAGCGGGAAAGTTATGCATGTGGAGAATCCGGTACAGATGCCGGATCCAAGCGTGATTGAGGAGATCCGAGAACCGATGGTTACGGTCTACCTTTTGTGCCCCAACGAGAATATCGGGGATCTCGTCTCGATGGTGCGGGAGAAGAGGGGAGACATCATTAAAACCGAATCCCTGGACGCTAAGCGGGTGATGCTGACGACGGAGATCCCGCTGAATGAGATCCTGGTGGACTTCAGCGACCGAATTAAGTCGATTACCCGTGGATATGGCTCGATGGATTACGAGCACGGGGCCTACAAAACCAACGATCTGGTCAAACTGGAGATTCTGGTGAACGGGGAGCCGATGGATGCCTTTTCCTGCATCGTGCACCGGGACAAGGCGGCTTCACGCGGAAGGGTGCTGACTGCCAAGCTTAAGGAGGTGATTCCGCCTCAGCTTTTCAAGGTGGCACTCCAAGCGGCCATCGGCGGTAAGATTGTGGCCCGAGAGGATGTGAAGAGTTTTGGAAAGAACGTGACGGCGAAATGTTACGGGGGTGACATCACCCGCAAACGGAAGCTTTTGGAGAAGCAGAAAGAGGGAAAGAAGAGGATGAAACAGTTTGGCAAAGTTGACATCCCGCAGGAAGCATTCCTGCAGGTATTGAAAGCGTTCGGGGAGTAGGATGATTTACCTCGGCCAAGCACGGGAAGAGCGGAAGCATCTCAAGGCGATCGAGCATTTCCTGGGGAAGCGGATTCGGTACGGACGCGATATTTTGCCGGAAAAGACGCTGACCCGGTTGCGGGAGGCTCGGGAGAGCGCCAAGGAAGCCCTTCGCTGGGGAACCTCCGGGCCGAGCAGGGGGGAGATCCTGAAAAAACTGGAGAGCCAGTACGGGGATTTGCTCCGGACGGATAAACACCATGGTCGCCGGGAGAACGCGGAGGTGGCGCTGGTGGCGATCGCGCTGGCCTTGGGGGTGCGGGCTTACTTTCTGCAGCCGTTCAAGATTCCGACTCACTCCATGAGGCCGACGCTACTGGGAATCCTGAATGAGCCGGAGAGCCGTCCGCCGCCCAGTTGGCCGGTGCGAATTTTTGACCTGGTCTGGTCGGGCAAGGGGTGGCATCGGGCGGTGGCCCCGAAAGATGGGACGATTACGTCGGTTCGTGAAGGACGGCTTTTTGGGCTCATCCCTTGGACGACGACGGAGATCGTGGCGGATGGTTGGAAGGAAAGTGTTTGGACTGGGCTACAGCAGTCCCGGGAGGGTGGGCTGAAGGTGCGGGCCGGTGATCGGGTTAACGCGGGAGAGGTGTTGGCCAACTTCAGCTCCGTCAGCGGAGACCATCTTTTCGTGAACAAAGTGATCTATCAGGTGCGTAAGCCGGATCGTGGGGAAACCTTTGTGTTCACCACGGACGGAATTGAAGGCATCGAATCGGGGCTCAGGCTCAGGGGGATCGAGGGCTCCCAATATTACATCAAGCGTTGTGTGGCGGTGGGGGGTGATCGGCTCCAAATCAAGCCACCGGTTCTGTGGATTAATGGTCAGCCGGCCTTGGACACGCTCTGCCAACGGGTCGCCGCCCAAAAAGACAGTTATTCGGGCTATACCCTGGGACCGACCTTTTTAACCAATCCCGACGACTCGTATCAGGTGCCTGGTAAGGACTATTGGGCCATGGGAGACAATAGCCCCAATAGCTTTGACAGCCGTGGCTGGGGTCCGGTCCCAGCCAGAAACCTGGTCGGGAAAGGGGCATTTGTTTACTGGCCGTTCAGCAAGCGATGGGGATTGATCCATTGATGGGTTTTTTGTGGGAAATGGAAGGTGGAAGGGGCAGTGAAAGGCGCCTCCCAAGAGTTCTCAAGCAGCAGATTCAGAGTTCCAGGAACGTTATATTTGTCGCACAATAAATATTGTATTAAATATACTTTTTCGGTCGAGAAGAGCTTAGGATTCTGCTGATTCTTCTTTTGAGTTTGGCCACTGCCCTCGCCCGGTGGCTGATCCGGTGTTTCGTGGTTGATGGAAGCTGTCCAAAGGTCTTGGAAAAGCCCTGAGGCTGAAAGATTGAATCGTATCCAAAGCCTCCCTTCCCCATTTCCCGGGCCGTGATCCGGCCCCAAACCCGGCCCGAAACCGAGCCCAAAACAGCCCCGTTTTTGGAGATCACCAAACAGGCCTCAAAATAAGCCTGGCGACTGGTGCCGGACTTGGCCGTGAGAAGCCTCAAAAGCTTGGCCCGGTTAGTCTGGTCGGTCGCCTGGGGACCTGAAAACCGGGCGGAATAGACTCCCGGACGGCCCCCCAAGGCTGGCACGACCAGACCGCTATCATCTGCCAGGATGGGTCGGTCCAGTAAGACGCGGCTGAGGGCCTGGGCCTTGATCTGGGCGTTGGCGGCAAAAGTTTTCCCGGTTTCACGGATTTTCGGAAACTTGGGCAACCCGTGAAGGTCGCGTACCCGGCAAACTCCGCGGAGGAGTTGTGAGAATTCGCGGGTTTTGCCGCGGTTACGGGTCGCAATCCAAAGAACGGGCTGGGGTCGACTTGGCATGGGGGTTGGCGTTTACTATCGCGGCTTCGAGAAGATGCCAACCCGCGCCCCATATCCCTTCGCCGAAATTGAGCCCCGCTGGCAAAAGGCGTGGGCCGAGGCCCGCTGTTTCCGAGCGGCTCAGCCGGGCGAATCGGGATCGGAAAAGCCCAAGGCCTACATTTTGGACATGTTCCCCTACCCCTCCGCGGCGGGGCTGCATGTCGGCCATCTGGAGGGCTACACGGCCACCGATATCGTGGCTCGGTACCGACGGATGCGCGGGATGAATGTACTCCATCCGATGGGTTGGGACGCCTTCGGCTTGCCGGCCGAGCAGCACGCCGTGCAGACCGGGACCCATCCGCGGGTCACTACCGCCAAAAATATCGATAACTTCCGGCGGCAGATCCAAGCCATGGGCTTCAGCTACGACTGGGAGCGTGAAATCGACACTACTGACCCCAAGTATTACCGGTGGACCCAGTGGATTTTTCTCAAGCTGTATGAAAAAGGCCTCGCCTATGTGGCTGAGGCACCTGTCTGGTACTGCCCGGCTTTGGGGACGGTCCTGGCCAATGAGGAGGTTCTGGCTACTGACGAAGGTCCTCGCTCCGAACGGGGCAATCATCCGGTGGAACGTCGCCCGATGCGGCAATGGATGCTGAAGATCACAGCCTATGCGGAGCGACTGTTACAGGACCTGGATCTGTTGGAGTGGCCGGAGTCGCTGAAGGAGATGCAAAGAAACTGGATCGGCAAAAGCGAAGGTACGGAGGTGGTATTTGCCGTGGATGGATCCAAGGAAAAAATCCCGGTTTACACCACCCGCCCCGACACCCTTTTCGGGGCGACCTACCTGGTCCTGGCGCCCGAGCACCCACTGGTGGCTCCCCTCACCTCCCTCAACCAAAAAACGGCGGTGGAAAAGTATGTCCAGGAAAGCTCTGCCAAAAGCGACCTGGAACGCACCGAGTTAGCTAAAAAGAAGACCGGGGTTCCGATTGGAGCAACGGTGGTGAATCCGGTGAACGGAGAGAAAATTCCCGTCTGGGTGGCGGACTATGTGTTGGCGTCTTACGGCACCGGAGCGGTGATGGCGGTTCCAGCGCATGACGAAAGGGATTTCTCCTTTGCGAAGGCCTACGGCCTGCCCATCCGCAAGGTGATCCGGCCAGAGTCTGGACCCGTTCCAGACTGCTTCACGGAGGATGGGGTAAATTTCGATTCCGGTTTTCTGGACGGCCTGAAGACACAGAAGGCCAAGGCAGCGGTGATCGATTGGCTGGAAAAGAAGGGCCTAGGTCGGCGACAAGTGCGCTACAAGTTGCGGGACTGGCTTTTTTCACGGCAACGGTACTGGGGTGAACCCTTCCCTGTGGTCTGGAAGGGCGACCAGCATCAACCTCTTTCGGAAAAGGATCTTCCCCTCACCCTTCCCGAACTGGCGGATTTTCAGCCCACCGCCTCCGGGGAACCCCCCTTGGGCAAAGCGGAGGCTTGGAGAAAATTACCGGATGGACGTACTCGGGAGCTAAACACCATGCCCCAGTGGGCGGGTTCCTGTTGGTACTACCTTCGTTTCTGCGATCCCCGCAACGACTCGCGTCCGTGGAGTGCGGAGGCGGAAAAATACTGGATGGCCGGTGGCGGCGTGGATCTTTATGTGGGCGGGGCGGAGCATGCGGTGCTGCACCTTCTCTACGCCCGGTTTTGGCACAAGGTGTTGTTTGACCTAAAGCTGGTTTCCCATCCCGAACCATTCCGGCGACTGGTGAACCAGGGAATCATTTTGGGCGAAGACAATCGGAAGATGTCCAAGTCCATCGGCAATGTGGTGAATCCCGATGAGGTGATCCGGGAGCACGGGGCGGACGCGCTGCGGGTCTTTGAGATGTTCCTGGGCCCCCTGGAGCAGATGAAGCCCTGGAGTTCCAAGGGAATGGAGGGATCGGTCCGATTCCTGGCCCGGGTGTGGAGACTGTTTTGCGAAGAGACGGAATCCGGAGAGTGGATCCCCTCCCCCGCTCTCACTGACGAGGCGCCCGGACCGGAGACCGTAAAAGCCTTGGCGAAGGCGACGGCCAAAGTGACGGAGGATCTGGAGAAGCTACAGTTCAACACCGCGATTTCAGCACTGATGGTGCTGGTGAACCATCTTACCAGCCTGGAGCGACGGCCCACGGCGGCCGTCCGCCAATTGGCGCAGTTGTTGGCGCCTTTCGCCCCCCATTTAGCCGAGGAAGTTTATGCAAGATTGGACGGAAAAGGGCTGGTGAGCTTGGCGGCGTGGCCGACGTTTCGAAAAGAAGACCTCGTGGAAGAGACGGTGGAGCTCGGCGTACAGGTGAACAGCAAACTCCGGGGACGAATCAGGGTGCCCACCGTGGCGACCAAGGAGGAGGTGGAGAAGCTGGTGCGGGGGCATCCCGAATTGGGTCAGTGGACCGGAAATCAGACGATCCAAAAGACAATTGTAGTACCCGGTCGGATTGTAAACCTGATCACGGCATGAAATCACTACTCCTGAGACGGCGGGAGCGCAAAATTCTCTTATGGGCCGGCCTGATCATAATTGTGATTTCCCTTTTTAAATTTACTACCCACTGAGGTTGATCCGTAGACATTTCGTCATAGATCGGTCATAATATCTTTATGGCCCATCTTTCGATGGATCAGGCGATCGCGAAGCTCCGGGAGCAGGATTCCAGGTTTGCCCCGACAGCGTACCACTTTATCCGGCGGGCTTTGGATCATTCCCTGCGGAAACTAAAACGCGAGGACGCGGACCGGCCTGCTCATGTCACCGGTAAGGAGTTGCTCGAGGGATTCCGCGATCTGGCTTTGGCGGAATTCGGCCCTCTCGCTAAGACCGTGTTGGAAGACTGGGGTATCACCAAGTGTGCGGAGGTTGGGGAAATCGTTTTCCAGCTAGTAACCATGGGGGTACTAGGAAAAAACGAGAACGATAAGATCGATGACTTCGAGGAGTTATGGTCATTCGCGGAGGCCTTCGACATCCCCTTTCAGCCCCAGGCGACCGCACCATCACCCAAAAAATCTTCCGCCCGTCGGGAGTCTTCTTCACCCACCAAGAGCGATCGCAACCGCTCCAATCAGGCCACGGCATCCTCCGAAAAAGAGTAGCCGAAAGACATTCCCTATGGCCGAGTTTCAAAAGACCAACCCGGCGACCAGCGCAGAGACGACGAGGAAGTTCGTCCAGTTCATCATGGTCCAGGCCCAAAACATTCTCTACGTCCTGGGCCGGATTCCGACCCCCGAGGGAGAGCGGCTCCCCCCCAATCTACAGGCGGCCAAAATGATGATCGACCACCTCGACCTGATCGCCCTGAAGACCCAGGGGAACCTTAACTCCCAGGAGGAAAAGATTCTCAAAGAGGCCCTGCAGCAGGTACAGATGGCGTTTGTGGAAGCCAGCGGGGGTACACCGCCCTCGATGATGCCGGACCGCGGTCCCCCAATGGAAATGCCGGACTTGGATGAGGACCTGGAGCCCGAACCCTCGGGGGTGCGGGAGACACCCCCCACCACGCCAGCCCCCTCCCCTGCTCCCAAAACCGAGCCCGGGGAGGATAAAAAGAAGTTTTTCAAAAGCTACGGATGAGAATTGTTTTTTTCTTCCTGGCGGTGCTGGGTTTTCCCATGAAAGCATCTGTTCAGACCAACACCAACGCACCGGTTACCGTCAGCCGAATGTCCCTTTGGAACTGCAAATTTTCCGACGGCAACTTCTACTCCGTCTCCCTGGGCGCCATCGACTCGGTCAGCCAGCATGAATACCTGCTCGACGGAACCCTGCGGGTGGTGGAGGTGACGGTGGCGACCCGCGGGGCCACCCAAGCAAGATTTTACGTGCTGGAGAAACCTTCGGTGGACACCGGCGGCCTGCCCGGAAAGTCGTTGGCTGACGGGATGGGCCGAGTGGCCGAGGAAATCGCCTCCCGCGCGCCGGGGGCGGTGAAAACCGCCACCAACTCCGTGGTGAAAAAATTCCCCGAGACCAGCCACGCCAAAATCATCGAATACCGGATTTCCGACCGTGAAACGCTGGGAAAGCTGTTTGACCACCTCCTGAAGCGTTGGCAGGGCCGCTCGGCGGACGACACCTTTGAGGTGACGAACTAGGAATCAGCGCGGCGGCGCCCCGAAGAGCGAATTCAAAATTTGTCCGGCGGCCTTGGCGGCATCTCCCCCGCCCTGCGAGCCGGCTGCTTTCTCGAGGAGTTGGGCCCCGGTCCGCACGGCGGTTCTGGCGATGGCGCCAGTCAGCTTGGCTTTGAGGTCGTTCTGGGGGTTGTCCAAAGTCCCGGATAGATTCACGGTCTCATAAAGATACCCGCCCTCCTCGCGGCGAAAGCATTCCCCTCCGGTCAGGGCATTCACCTTGGATCCCAGATTTCGCTCTAGACCCAGCAGAATCTGGCCGGAAAGGTTCTGACCCGTGACCCGCACCTGCCCGATGGCGCGAAGCAGACCCGGGGCCTCGGCCAAGATCGAACTGACATCGTAAAGACCAGGCTGCATTGACCACTTGGCCTGGGCGGTGGTGAGAGGGCAACCGCGCAGGCGCGGTTCGCCCGTGAGGGCCCCCAGTAGCCCGAGGATGGTTTCCGAGCCCGGGCCGGGTTCCAACCGGGCGTCCACCAGGCGGACCTGTCCCTGTCCTACCGGTCCTCCGGGGCGCACCTCCTGCAACACGAACTCCCCGGACATGCGGGCGGGGATTTCAAAGAGGCCAACGCCGATCTTTCCTCCAGGAATCGACCAACGCTCCCAGGTGGCTCTGCCTTGGGCGCGCGGAGTTGGCCCGGGTGCATACTCCCCGGAAAGCTGAAACGTGCCGCCGGCCGGAGATTTGGCATCGAGCGAGGTCAGAAAAATCGTGGGATCGGTGTAGCGACCTTTGGCACTACCCAGCTGGATATTCCCGAGCCAGGAGAAAGGAGTCATGATTTCGCCGCCGCGAAGGTGGAAGTCGGTCTGCTGCTTGGAGGGTTGGACGGAAACCTGTAGGCCCTGAACGCCCCAGCCGGCGCTGGCCGCGGAAGGCTTCAGCTGGACAGTGCGGATTTCGACAGTGCCGACCTGCACATCGCGAAACAAATCCGGAGAGGTTTTTTCGGTGGAGACTGCCGTCGGTTTCTCGATGGGTACCAGGGCAGGTTGGGTGCCGGGGGTAAGGCTAAGCTCCCCAATGGAGATTTCCGGAAAACGGAGGATGCGGTCCAGTAGCAGCCGGGGCGAAATTTCCGTGCGAAGCTCCCTTACATCCCACAACCAAGGGCCCGGAGAACCGGGGCGACTGGTAAAGCCACCGGAAAAGACGGAGAAGGATGACCATTCCAGGGGCTGTAACTCGCCCTCCGTCTTCAATAAAGTGGAAAGCTGTTGGGAGGCCAACTGCCGAAACTGATCCCCGCCCAACCAGCGAGTGACCCACAGCGGCAGAAATACCGCCGTCAATACCCCCAAGACCAACAGACCGGCCCCCAACCCGCCCAGAATCCAGAGCAAACGGTTTTTTTTGCCGCGCGGAGAATCGCCCATAACCCGGAGCATGGGCCAAGGCGGTGATGTTTTGGAGTTTTTTCCGCGTTGCCTTTGCGGCTCATCGGGGATTCTCTTGGGGCGTGCTTTCGCTCGAGTCTGTCGAACTCACGGTGCCTTCGGCGGAGGCTCCCCTGCTCTCAGGGATCACGCTCCACCTCCCTGGCGGCCATTTCGGGGCGATCGTCGGCCCTTCGGGATGCGGAAAGAGCACCCTGCTAAAAACCATCGCCGGAATTCTGCCGCATACCTCCGGCACCATTCGTTGGCGTGGACGTAATCTGGACGAGATTGATTTGGATCCCCACGAGCTTGGTTATGTTCCCCAATTCACCTGCGCCCAGCCACGGCTAACGGTCGGTGAGAACCTGACCTACGCCACCCGGCTGCGGCGCGATGGCGATGCGAATGTCATTCGCGCGGAAGTGGAGCGGGTGGAGGAAGAGACGGGACTTACCCATCTGCATGACCGCCGGGCCGGGGTGCTTTCGGGGGGGCAACTCCGCCGCTTGGGTTTGGCCATGGAGCTGACGACGAACCCCAGCCTCCTTTTGGCGGACGAAGTGACCAGCGGTCTGGACCCGAAGTCGGAAGAGGAGATTACCGCCCTGCTGGCCAGCTTGGCGCGCCAACCCGGCCGGCTGGTTTTGCTGGTCACCCACAGTCTTCGCTTTTTAGACCAGTACGATTCCGTGACGGTGCTGACGGAAGGAAGGTTGGCCTACGGAGCCCATCCGAGCGGCCTAACCTCCTACTTCAATGTCCCCGCTCCCGAGGACGTGTATCCGGTCTTGGGAGACAGGGCCGCTTCCGCATGGGCTGAGGAGTGGAACTCCTCACCTGCCGAACTGGGCTTTGAAATCGAGGCCGTGGTGGACGATCTTGCCAGTGAATGGACGGCGCAGGAGGAACCCAAAACCTCCGTCCCGGGTTTCCTCTCCCAGGCACTGACCTGGTTTTCCCGAAGGGTAAAACTTTTTGCAAGGGATCGCACCCAGGTGTTTTTACAAATGGCCTTGCTGCTGGTTTTTCCCGTAGTGGTCACCCTTTTTGCCTATCAGGGGCTGCCGGCCGTGCGGAACATGACCATGAATCCCGACACGGATGTGGTGCAACAACTCCGGGAGTCGCTGGCTTTTACCGTACAATCGAGCCGGATCGGAACCTTGGTCAGTGGATTGGCCATGTTTCAAGTGATCCTGCTTGCCTTGATGGGGTCCAATAATTCAGCCCGGGAGGTGGTCGGCGAGCGGGTGATTCTGGAGAAAGAAAAGCTGGCCGGACTGCGTCCAGGGGCGGCCTTGGCCGGGATGGCCGCCTTTCTTTCGTTGCTGGTGCTGGTGCAGTCGGCCTGGATGACGCTGTTTGTGCGGGCGGTTTGCCAGTTTCCCGGAGACTTGGGAGGTCAGTTTTTGCCGTTTCTCCTGCTGACCGCGGCGATGACCTCGTTGTGCCTGGCCATCTCCAGTTGGGCGGCCACCAGCGAGCAGGCTTCCCTCGGCAGCCTGTATTTGGTCGGATTCCAGTTACCCCTCTCCGGAGCGATTCTGGCCCTGCCGGATTTTCTGGGCTGGATCATACGGCCCGTAATCAGCGCCTACTGGGCCTGGTCCGGATATCTCCAGACCTTGAAGGACACCCGTTTCTACGACCTGGTTCGGGCCATCACCGAGACCCCCTTGGCGAACGGTCAAATGGCCACGTGGATTTTGACCCTTCATCTGGGCCTGGGGCTGTTTTTGGCCTACCTCGGCATTCGCCGGAGCGACTGGCGATAATTTTTGCCCCCTCAGGGAGGAGAAGGGTATTCTTAGGAATGCCTCGTCGCGCCCATCAACAGACTTCCCCCTCCCTTTGGCTGGTTGCCGCAATTGTTCTAATCGTGCTGGCAGGAGCAGGAGCTTTCTTTTTTCAAAAGGAAAACAATCCTTACCGAACCGTGGAGATTCTAAAACCCAGCGATTATCTGGAAAACGCCAATAGTCTTCGCGGTAACACCTATCAGGTGGAGGGCGTCATCTCCAGTTCTCTCGGCTCGAGCCCGGAAAAAGGTCGGCTGTTTAGTCTGAGAATTAGTTACGCGGACAAAGAGTGGCCCCTTCCCATTCTCGTCCCGCGGGATTACCGAGAGTTGAACCTTCAAAAAGGGCAGCGGTATCGGCTTAAAGTCAGGGTAAACGACGGCGGCTTGCTCGAGGCTGAAGAGATGTCCAAATCATGAGCTCGGGTCTGATTCTTTCGGTGGTTCTGGTTTCCTGCGTCGGGTCGGCTTGGGCTCAAAGTCCGGACGCCGTGTCTCCGCCAGCCTCTCCCCCACCCACTCCGGCAGCGGCTCCTGCTCAGGCTCAAAAAGGTTTTCTCGGCGGCGATGTGCCGGCCTTCGATCCGGGCTCGGAGGTAATGACCTGGGATGGAAAAATTTGGAACATCCAGGACCAGCGGGTGTTTCGGGCCCGTTTTGAAAAATATCTCAACGCCGAGGAGGAGGCTGGTGCCGAGGCCAAGAAATACCGTGACCAGTTCAAGGAAATGCTGGATCTCCTCTCCCCCGCCAAAATGTCCAAGGAAAATTTTCGCAAGGCTTGGGCGATCCTGCCTTCGGCTTCGGGTTATGAGCCCGATGCGGAACTCTGCAACTCCCTCGATGATGCCATTTTCGGGGTCCTGCTGGCGCAACAGGAAGTCACCAAGATTGATGACCAGAATCGCTCCCTATCCAAGCGGAAGGACACCCTGGAGTGGAATTCTCGATTCGCCGCCGACAGCAGCCTGCTGGGCCCAGCGCCGAAAAATCCGGCGGCGGCCGAACAGTGGAACCGGGAGCAAAACCTGAAGCGGGATATAAAGATGCAACCCCTCCTCACAGAGCTCGGGGAGGTCAACGCCTCCATCGCTGGCAACCGCGTTAAAAAAGAGGCCCTTCGCCTGCAGGCAAAAATTGAGTTTCAGGTGCTGATTGCCCAACTCTTTCTGCAGAGACGGTTTGAGCATGTCCTGCTCGCCAACCGTTTCTACCGGGCTCTTTTTGGTGACGGAGACAATCAGCTTCGGGTGGCCGACGATTACGCGGCCAATCAGTCCGCCAAAAATAAGGAGTCCTTTGGCGATCTGGCAAAACTCCCCAAGACCCTGGGTCAGCTTGATGCCTTGGCGAATGAGGCGATCCGTGATGTGAAGGAGGGGGTGGAGTCCTTTTCCTTCCTACTTGAGAAAAGCGAACTGAAGAGTGCCGCGGAGCGTCTCAGCGAGGCTTTCGCCGTTGGCGAGTACTTGCCGCAAATCCGGCTCCTGCCCCGGACCAAAAAACGAGAGGTTCTGGAGTTCACCCGCAAATCGAACCAGCTGCTTTCCGCCCTAGAGGTAAAGGATTACGAAAGAGCGGGAACCCTCGTCAAGGAACTAGAAACGATGAGTCGGGACTTTGACAGCGCCAAGCCGATGGCCGCAATTGAAACCGCGCGGACGGTCAGTGCATTGCACTTGGCCAAGGCCCGAGCGGCCGCCACTTCCGGGGATCGGGCCACTCTGGAAACCGAATTGCGGACCGCCACGGAGATCTGGCCCCGCAACCCAGCCTTAGCCGAGGTTTCGGGAGCTATTTTCACCCAGACCGATGTCCAGCAGCAGGCGCTCAATGATTTTGAGCGGCTGCACGCCCAGCGAAATTACCGGCAGATTTTTGAGGATAAGGTCCGCTTCATCGCCGCCACGGCTCTCCATCCGGACAAGCAGGAAAAACTCAAACAGGTTTTGGATCAGGTGCAACATGCCGAGGCTGCCCTCTTGCGTGCGGCCGAACTGGCCAAGCGTGGAGATGCCGCAGGAGCCTGGGAAAGCGTGGAGCGGGGATTTTCCGGCTACCCGGATGACCCCAAGCTGAACCAGGCGCGAGCGGAATTCACCACCCAAGCCGCAGAGTTTGTCCGAAGCATCCGAACGGCCCAGGAGATGGAGCGCAAGCAGCAGCTCGGCTCCAGCCTGGCCTGGTATTTGCGGGCCCAACAGGACTACCCCAACAGCGAGGTGGCCCAGGATGGGATCGCCCGCCTCGCCAGCCAGATTCTAGCCCCGTAACCCCACCCCCTTGAAAAACCAGGGGTGCGGTGCTTATTTTTACTATGAAGTATTTAGGGTGGATTGGAGTGCTGTTGGGGACTGCCTTCTCGCTGGGCGCAGCCGAAAAAGGCACGGCAGATTTCTACCAAAGCGCCCCTCAGGATTATTTAGGCAAGGAGATCCGCCTGCGGGTGGCCTCCCTCACCCCGGTTCCAGAGTTAACGGCCGCGGACCAAGGTTTTGTTTGGATGGAGGCCTCCACCGGACGCCCCCAGAAGGAGCAGGGAAAAATCCTTCTACGAATTCCTTCGGCCGATTCCGCCAAACTGGCGAAAACCATGAATCTCCCCTCTTCTTCGGGTCGCTGGCTGGAGGGAATCTTCGCCGGACATGACTCCGGCGCCGTCCTGCCTAGCAAGATCAAGGAGCGCGCCCCCTACTACCTGCAGATTTCCTCGGCCGCGGCGCAAAAGGAGGCCCTTGAGGATATGGAGACCGCCTCCGGGTCGCTGGTGCTAACCCCCAAGCCGAAGGAAACCGCCAATACGCAAAATCCTATCGCTGCCGCTGCTCCGACCCCGAGTGCATCTGCCCCTGCCAAAAAGGATCCGGACGGTCCCAAGGCGGTACTGTTGCGTAGCAAGCCCGGCGAGCCGCTGCAACTGCGGACCGCTAAGTCAGTCAAAATGGAGGCTGACTTCTGCGAGATCATCGATACCGACGGCAAACTCTCCTTGGTGGGCAAAGCTTTGGTGGCCGCCGTCCTCCCCCTCCCTAAGGATGGATCGATTCCCAGCCGTGAGGAGGCGGAGGCGGCCCTGCGGCTGTACGCCGAGAAATCCCAAACCATCCCCGAAGCCGCAGCCTTACTCACACAACCCAAGGCATCTTGGGAAAAGTTCTCCGTCGCCCCGGTGGCCACCACGGCCAGCGTCGCTCTACCCGAATTGGAAGATGTGGAGACTGCAGCCGGGGTGGAAGAGCCGGAGGCCTCTGGTTATCCGAGTTGGTTTGGCTGGAGCACCCTGATTGGCGGCACCACGCTTATCTTTCTCGTTTGGCTCTGGTCCCGCCCCCGCTCCTACCTGACCTAGACGCCTGGTTCCGGCCGGCCGTCAGACTGTTGCGGCCCCGCCAAATCCACCGCAAAGGAGATCCACCTAGGTCAAAAGATTCCCGGACCCTGGCTCCCAAATATCGCTCGTAGTCTTGGTTCATCAGGCCGGGTTGGTTTACGAACCCAAGGATCGTCGGTACGGTTCCATCAATCTGGGTGGCATAGTAAATCCGCAGTCGTTTTCCGCCTTGGGCCGGAGGTGCTTTTCTTTCGGTGGCTGCGGACAGGACCCGATTGAGTTCGCCGGTTCCCATTTTTAGGGACCGACAACGAATCATCCCGCCGACCGCTTCCCCGAGCCGGTCCAACCCCTTCCCCTGCATGGAACTCAGAAACACCACAGGGACGTCCGGCAGAAAAAAGAGTTTTTTGCGGAGAGCCTCTTCGTAGTCCGAAAGGAATTTCCGACTGTTGGTCTCGACGCCGCCTTGCCGGGCCAAATCCCATTTGGTGACCGCCACCACGCACGGTCTTTGGGCGCGCTGAATCAGCCCGGCAATTTTCTTTTCCACGAGACCCACCCCCTCCACGGCATCCACCGCCAGAATGGCGACATGACAGCGGTCGATCGCATGGGCCGTGCGACCCCCCATGATCTGCTCAAGGGGATCATGGACTCTCCTTTTCTGTCGTAAACCAGCCGTGTCGATGAAGGTTACTGGCAGACCGCTGATTTCCGCATCCACATCCACGGCGTCTCGGGTGGTACCCGCCAAGGGATTGACCATGACCCGACCCTCCCCAACAACGGCGTTCACCAAAGATGACTTTCCCGCATTCGGACGACCTACCACGGCCAAACGGGTTCGTTCCTTTTTGATTGAAGTTTCTTGTGGCCACTCCGAACCAAGACTCTCCATTAACTCCCCGATTCCCAGGCCATGCTCGGCAGAAATCGCATGGCCCTCCCCGAACCCAAGCTTCTGAAACTCCCTATATCTCCCCTCCCCTGAGCCTGGATCCATTTTATTC
>Ga0194119_10007307_pt1 | contig 15631 bp, 24 predicted proteins | sample TA2MahC100mmetaG_FD_148620 | JGI IMG/M metagenome (GOLD analysis project Ga0194119, IMG submission 148620) | Freshwater microbial communities from Lake Tanganyika, Tanzania - TA2015018 Mahale Deep Cast 100m | ecosystem: Environmental > Aquatic > Freshwater > Lake | place: Tanzania: Lake... | reverse complement strand
ATGAATGGTGAGTCCAAGTTCTTTACCTTGCGGGATTCTCAAGGGTACCCCAAGCTGACTATTCAAATGCGCAATAAAGACTACCAGGGGCCAGACGAGTATCCGCTAAGCCCAACGTATATGAGCAGTGAGTTGCCTGGAGAGAACTTTTCCATAATTGCTCAGATTAAAGGCAACTACAACAGCCCTGATGCAATGGCGTTTCAGGATGAAGTTAATAACTTTTTCCGCAACTACATGCGACAATACAACCTTCGGAATTTACAGATCACAGAGGATCCAGACTACCTCACGCCTGCTTTGCGCGGCGAAGAGCCACTATAAGGAAAGACAATGCCAAAGCCATCAAACATTGAAAAAGCAATCTACGGGTCACCGGAGGAGGTGGACGTGATTGTGGAAGAGGAAGAAGAGATCGAGGTTCCTGAGGAAATCGAAATCGTCCTCGACGCCGATGGTGGGGCGACGATCAATATAGGTGAGCCAGAGAAAGAGTTGGGCGACACCAAGCATTACGAGAATCTTGCTGCCAAGATGGAAGATGACGAGCTGGCTAAGATTTCTGAGCACATTTTGGCCATGTTGGATGCGGATACCAGCAGCCGCCAGGAGTGGGAGCAGACGTATTCCCAGGGCATGAAGCTTTTGGGCTTTCAGTTAGAAGAGAAGACCAAGCCTTTCCGTGGTGCGTCTAGTGCGATGGTTCCGTTGATTACGGAGGCCATTCTCCAGTTCACGGCGCAGGCCATGAAGGAGCTCATGCCCTCGAGCGGGCCCGTGCGCACGCAGGTGGTGGGCAAGAAGACCCGTGCGCGGGAGATGCAGGCGGAGCGTGTTAAGGAGTTCATGAACTACCAGATCACGACGGTCATGAAGGAGTACACCCCTGACTTTGACCAGATGCTCTGGTACGTGGGCTATGGTGGGTCGGCCTTTAAGAAGGTGTATTTCGACGAGAACAAGCGTCGTTGTGTGTCTCCGTTTATCACCCCGGACAACTTTGTCATGCCGTATCACGGCTCGAGCAATCCGTGGGAGAACGAGCGCTGTATTCAGATCGTTCCGATGTCTGAGAATGAATTGCGCAAGCGTCAGGTCAATGGCACGTACTTGGATGTCGATGTTGCGGTTCCGGCGTACCCAAATACCACGCAGATTCAGGAGTCCGAGAACCGTGTTTCGGGGTTCTCGCCCAATAGTGAGGACGTTGAGTACACCTTACTTGAGGCTTATATTGAGTTAGAGATTCCTGGGGACTCGAAGGATGGGATCAAGAAGCCTTACATCGTCACGGTGGACAAGGACACTGGCACGGTGTTGTCGATTTATCGCAACTGGAGCGAAGATGATGAGACGTGTTGCCCGGAGCAGTATTTCGTGCATTACATGTTCCTGCCGGGTCCTGGCTGCATGGGGTATGGCCTTGTTCACATCATTGGTGGCTTGAACAAAGCGGCGACAGCTGCGCTGCAACAGTTGTTGGATGCGGGGACGTTGTCAAATTTGCCTGCTGGATTCAAGGCCAGGGGCTTGCGGATTGCCGACGATGACAAGCCGTTGCAACCTGGGGAGTTCAGGGACATTGATGCGGGTGGTGCGGAGCTATCAAGGGCGCTTTTGCCCTTGCCGTACAAGGAGCCGAGTCAGACGTTGTTTGTGCTGCTTGGGTTCTGTATTGATGCGGGGCGCAGGGTAGCGAGCATTGCGGACATGCAGGTTGGGGATGGCAATCAGCAGGCGGCGGTGGGAACGACGATTGCGCTCTTAGAGCGTGGGTCGATGATTATGTCGGGCATTCACAAGCGGCTGCATTATGCGCAGAAGCTTGAGTTTGAGTTGATGGCCAAGTGTTTCCAAAAGTATTTGCCCGATGAGTACCCGTATGACGTGATTGGTGGGGATCGGACGATCAAGCGGGAAGATTTTGATGATCGGGTGGACATTGTTCCGGTGGCCGACCCCAATATCTTTTCGGCGGCGCAGCGTATTGCCATGGCGCAGGCTCAGTTGGAGTTAGCCAAGAGTGCGCCTCAAATCCACAACATGTATGAAGCGTATCGGAGGATGTATGAGGCTTTGGGAACGAAGGATGTGGATGCAATTCTCAAACCGGATGATACGCAGAACCCCAAACCTAAAGATCCTGCTTCCGAAAATGCGGATGCGATTGATGGAAAAGAGCTTAAAGCTTTTGCTGGTCAACAGCATGATGCGCATATTGTTTCCCATTTGATTCAGGGAATGTCGCCGATCCTGCAGGGCAACCTGTTGGGGGCGGCAAACCTGACCAAACATGTTTTGGATCACGTTCGGATCAAGGCGGAAGAGCAGGTAGAGGCTCAAAACTTCAAAACATACGGTGTGGAAGCTCAAAGTATGGTGTCAGACATTCAAAAAGAGGCTCAAGTTGCGATGCTCGTAGCGCAGGGCATGGCGGAGTTGCGTCAGCTGTCGTCACAACTTGCGGGAGAAGGTCCTGATCCTTTGGTGCAGTTGAAAGAGAAGGAATTGGCTCTGCGTCAGGCCGACTCTCAGGCCAAGGCGCAGGAATCGCAGGCAAGAATGGGCTTGGAGCAGGCAAGAATGCAACAAGATGCCCAGGAAACGCAGGCAAAACTGGCGCAAAACCAGCAAATTGCAAATGAGAAGGCTGCGATTGCTCGGGAGCGTCTTGACATCATGGAAAGGGGCCAAAATGCCGCTTAAATCTGGTAGTAGCAAGAAAACCATATCCTCCAACATCTCCGAGATGATGGGGTCGTATTCAAAAACTGGGAAATTGGGCACTTCCAAGCCAAAATCCAAGAAGAAAGCTCAAAAACAGGCTGTGGCCATTGCTTTGGGCAAGGCTCGGGAGGTCAAAACGCCTTCGACCAAGTCTGGTGTGAGCTACGTCCTGCGTAAGGACGCCAAAAACAAGACTATGATTGCTTAATATGAATCCATTTGAAAAAATATTAAAGTTTATTCGCCAGCGAAGGGCTGAATTGACTCAGGTTGTGGCCTCTGGGGGTGCTAAAAACATGGAACATTATCGCCACCTAGTAGGTAGTTTGGAGACGCTTGCGATTGTAGAGGACGAACTCAAGCAGATTTTGTCCGAAGTAGAAGAGCAGTAAACGGGGCTCGCGGACCCATTCCGCGCAATAAAGGAGATGTGATGGAAGAAATGACCGAACTTCAGAAGAAGTGGGCGAAGGAAATACAGGAGGAAGAAAAGCAGAAGAAAGATTCCATTGACCCAAATAAGATGGACGAGGGTGTTTTGGAACGTATTCCGGTGCCAACTGGCTGGAGGATCGTGGTTCTTCCTTACAGACCGCCTCACACTACCAAGGGTGGGATTGTTTTGGCTAAAGAGGCCGTTGATAAACAACAAATTGCCACTGTTTGTGGGTATGTGGTGGAAGTTGGGCCGCTGGCGTACAAAGACTCGGACAAATTTCCTAATGGTCCATGGTGTCAGAAGGGGGACTGGGTGATTTTTGCCCGATATGCGGGAGCTCGTATCAACATCGAAGGTGGTGAGATACGCATTCTTAACGACGACGAGATTCTGGCTCAAGTAAAGGATCCAGAAGACGTCCTTCACATGGTTTAAGGAGGTTGCCATGCCTAAAAATGCTCAAATGGAACTAGGTATAGATGTACCAAACCCTGATGCTGAGGTGCCGGATAACGTCACGGAGCAGGATCAGGAAACAGAGGTCGTTTTAGAGGAAAAGGATGGGGAAACCGTAGCGGTAGTTGCGGATGCTTCTGAAACTTCTGACCAAAGCGATGAGAAAGAACACGAAGAATACAGCGACAGAGTCAAAAAACGCATCGACAAGATGACGGCCAAGCTTCGCGAGGCAGAAAGGCGCGAAAAGGCGGCTCTGGAGTATGCCCAGGGGGTGCAGGCTCAGTTGGCGCAGGCTCAGCAAAGGGCCCAAACCATGGACGAGCACTATGTGACCGAGGCTTCTGGCCGGATTAAGTCCCAACTGGCGATTGTGGAGGCAAATCTGCAAGACGCCGTGGAACGTGGGGATGGAAAAGCGGCGGTTGACGCCCAAAAAATGTTGGCGCAGCTGGTATTACAGCAGGAGCGCATGAATGAGGCGGCTTCTAGGACTGCAGCGCAGCAAAAGATGCCTCAAATGCCCCAGCAGCCCGCACAGATCTATGCTCCGCCCCCTGCTCAGCCAAAACCAAGCCCTAAAGCTGAAGAATGGGCAGAGAAAAACGAGTGGTTTGGTGCGGATCAGGCCATGACTTATGCAGCTTTTGGCATCCATAACCAGCTAAAAGACGAAGGGTTTGACTTATCGTCAGATGAGTATTACGATGAATTGAATCGGAGAATCCGAAAGGAATTCCCGCATAAATTCAAAAAACAGGACAACGTGCAAGTGAACGCCCCTACCGTTGCTCCTGCTACCCGTGGGCAAAGTTCCGTTGGGGTAAATGGGCGCAGGACCGTCAAACTCACACCTAGTGAGGTGAGTATGGCAAGACGGCTAGGAGTTCCTTTGGAAGAGTACGCAAAGTACGTTAGGAGATAGTCATGGAAGATCAAGTTAAAATTGACCGCAGTGCTCGTTCGGCTTCTGGCCGTAAGTCAGAGGATCGTCGGCGCCCATGGGCACCTCCTTCGCGCTTGGATGCTCCCGCAGCTCCCCCTGGGTTTAAACAGCGTTGGATTCGCGCAGAAGCGGGTGGTCAGGAAGATCGCAGCAATGTTGCTGGGAAACTCCGTGAAGGCTACGAACTTGTTCGTGGCGAAGAGCACCCTGAGTATGTGGTTCCGACGGCCGAAGATGGTCGCCATGCCGGAGTAATCAAGGTTGGCGGACTGCTTTTGGCACGTATTCCAGAAGAGACTGTGGCGGAGCGCAATGCCTACTACCAACGGCGCACCCAAGATCAGCTTGAGGCTCTTGATAATGATTTGATGAAGGCCAATGCCCATTCAACGATGGTCATTAACCGTCCAGATCGTTCTTCGAGAACCACTTTTGGCGGCCCTAAAGCCGACACTTAACCCTTTAAAGGAAATTTAAAATGGCAAATTCCAACAATCCTTTTGGAATGCGCCCTCTAGGCAACCTCTCTGCCACGGGAGCGCAAAAGCAGTATGGGTATCTAATTAAAGAGGACTACGGCACGAATCTTTTCCAAGGCGACTTGGTACGTCTCGTAGGTGGATACATTCAACTGGCTGTCGCTGACGCGGCTGCCGTGGGCGTATTCAATGGTGTCTTCTATGATGACCCTGTTACTGGCAAACCAACTTTTTCAAACAAGTTTATTGCCAACGCTGCCTTCACCGAAGATCTGCAGGCAGATATTATTGATGACCCCAGCCAACTGTTCTTGATCCAAGCTGACAACAATGTAATGGTTCAGGCTGACATTGGCGAAAACGTCAACATTACTCAGGGAACTGGCAGCACTACTACTGGGCAATCAGGCATGACCACCACGGGCGCTCCTGATACCACTGCTGGTAGAAACTTGAAAATTGTCGGTCTGTACGACGCACCGGACAACGAACTTGGCGCTTTTGCACAACTCGTTGTGAAAATTAACAATCACAGCTACAGCAGTGGTGGTGTGGCTGGTGTGGCATCGTAAGGAGTCTGACAAATGGCTATTTCCCGCGCACAACTAGTAAAAGAGCTTGAGCCCGGTCTCAATGCCCTTTTTGGTTTGGAGTATCAAAACTACGAAAATGAGCATGCAGAGATTTATGACACCGAGTCTTCGGATCGTGCATTTGAAGAGGAAGTAATGCTCTCTGGCTTCGGCAACGCCCCAGTAAAAACTGAAGGCGCTGGCGTGGCTTACGACAACGCTCAGGAAGTCTATACTGCTCGCTATACCCACGAGACGATTGCTCTTGCATTCTCTCTGACGGAAGAGGCGGTGGAAGACAACCTGTATGACAAGCTTTCGGCTCGTTATACCAAGGCGCTTGCTCGTTCCATGGCTCAAACCAAGCAGATCAAGGCTGCTGCCGTTTTGAACAACGCTTTCACCACCTCTACTGGCGGTGACGGCAAGCCTTTGTGTGCTGACGATCACCCGACTCTGTCGGGCCCGGTCCTCAAGAACGAGTTGACAGTCCCTGCCGACCTGTCTGAGACCGCTCTTGAGCAGATGTTGATCGACATCGCTGCGTTCACTGATGAGCGTGGCCTGAAGATCGCTGTTCAAGGTTTGAAGCTCATCATTCCTAAGGAACTCCAGTTCACGGCGGATCGCATCCTGAAGTCCACTCTGCGTGTTGGTACTGCAGACAACGACATCAACGCCATCCGTAACATGGGCATGGTTCCCCAGGGCTACGCTGTTAACCACTTCCTGACCGACCCGGATGCGTACTTCATCAAGACTGACGCTCCCAACGGCATGAAGATGTTCCAGCGTGTGGGCATCAAGACGGCGTTTGAAGGTGACTTTGATAGCGGAAACGTTCGCTACAAGGCTCGTGAGCGCTATTCGTTTGGATTCAGCGATCCTCGCGGTATTTTCGGATCTCCCGGAGCTGCCTAAAAGTCAGGTAGTTAGCTTGACTTGGAAACCCCGCTTAGGCGGGGTTTTTTGCATTCTGGTTTTATCTGTGTCAAAATGTTTTTATGGACTACAGCACATACCCCTCTTCCCGATTGGAAGCCAAAGTTTCGGGAGCAAGTTACTACTTCACTGGCTTGCCTTGTAAGCATGGTCACGTTGCGTTGCGCAAGACCAAGGGATCTTGTTTGGAGTGTTTAAAAATTGAATGGGAAAAAGGAAAGACAACAAGGAAAGATTATTTCAGGTCGTATAACCACTCTGATGCAGGCAAGCGCTCTAAGCAACAGTATTACGAGCAAAACAAAGAAAAGGTTATAGAGCGAGCCAAGAATCAGGCTGCGGAAGACAGGAAAAAGTACAAAAAAGCTTGGAAACAAGCTAATCTAGACGAGGTCAAGGCTAGTCAAAATGACCGTCGCAGACGGCATAAAAACGCCACGCCCGCATGGTTGACTGATGCGGACAAACGAGAAATTAGGCGCATTTACCGAGAGGCTATATCTAAGACGGCCAGCACGGGAGTTGTGTACGTGGTGGATCATGTGATTCCGCTGAGAGGCAAGACTGTTTGTGGGCTTCATGTACCCACAAATTTGGCAGTCATAACGGCTGAGGAAAACTACCAGAAGAACAACAAGTATCTTGACACGGCGCCTGATCCGGCGTAAAAAGAAGAATACCGAGACCCTTACCCATGCCGACTGACTCGGCAGACTTAGTAGAGACGACATGGGGATGTGCTACTACACGAAAGGAGCCTTAAATGGCCGTTCACTTTACAGGCCCAGTGCTATTCACGGGCAAAAACTCTCCTGGTCCTTGGTGGACCGACCAACCAGTTAGCAACAACGTTGACTATGTCAACTACATGGATGACTTCACTGGAGTCGCCCTTGATTCGACCAATGACTGGACCGTGGTCAAAGACTCTGGAGCCGCTGTTGCAATCGTTGCTGATACGGTCAATGGCGAGGTTTCGATTACTTCTGCTGCCACGACTGATGACGATGGTGGTTCGCTTCAGGGCAATGAGGTTTTCGCGGTTCAGACAGACAAGAGCATTTGGTTTGAGACCCGCATCAAGTGTAATGATGCTGATCAGACCGATCTTTGCTTTGGTTTGACTGTCAATTTTGCGACCAACCCTGAAAATATGCTGACTGCAGCTGACCGCATTGTGTTCCAGGTTAATGATGGCAATGCGTCTATCCTGTGCAAAACTGAAAAGAATGGCACGGAGACCTCTACCGACTCGGGCATTGATCTCGTAGACGATACCTACATTCGTCTGGGTTTCTGGGCCTACAGCACGGGATCGGTTCAGTTCTTTGTTAATCGTCAGCTTGTTGCAACGCACACAACCAACATTCCTGATGATGAAAACCTCACCATCGGCGCAATGTCTGTGAGCGGAAGTGCCACCGGTACTCGGGTAACCACTATCGATTATCTGTTCTGCGCTGCTGACCGTTAATAGGAGGTCGCCATGAGCTTTAGCAACCTTAGTTCAGTCACTAAGACTGCTGATGCTGCTGCCATATCGGGTCGTACTCGTGTTGTAGGAATCTACTTTACGAATACGGCGACTGCCTCTTCTTTTTCATTGAAGAATGGCTCGACTAGCAGCGGCACGGCACTGGTGACGATTAATACCCCAGCGGCGGCAGGCTCCTCGGACATTATTGTTCCGGAAATGGGAATTTTGTTTACTGACGGTGTCTTTATTGATGTTGCAGACGTCAATGTCACTAGCGTCACCCTTTTATTCGAGGGTGGGGCTGCTGCGTAATGGCCAAGGGCATGGGCATCAAGACATCGGTCAAGTCGGGCAATTTCCGCCCGACTAAAGCCGGTGCGGGCATGACCAAAAAGGGTGTTGCGGCTTACCGCAAGGCCAATCCTGGCTCGAAACTTCAAACCGCTGTGACTGAGGACAAGCCCACTGGCAAACGAGCGGCGCGCAGGAAGTCCTTTTGCGCTCGTTCGGCCGGTCAAATGAAGAAGTTTCCAGAGGCCGCAAAAGATCCTGACAGCCGCATTCGACAGGCTAGAAAACGGTGGAAGTGTTAAATGGAACTGCTTAATATTTTTTGGAATGGAATTCTTACTTTAGCCGCAGCATTTTTTGCTTTGATGAGTTATATGGCACAGGAAAAGTTTAAAAAGTTAGAGCAGATTGAACAAAGACTCAACGACACTCGTGTGGAGGTCGCTCGTGATCACGTCACTAAAGAGGAAGTGCAAAGAATTACTGAGCACATTGACGCAAGGTTTAACCGCCTTGAGGAAAAAATTGACCGGCTTATTGAAAAGGGGTAAGTGATGGCTGCCAAACCGGGCCTTTATGCCAACATTGCTGCAAAGAAAAGACGCATCGCTGCGGGGTCTGGTGAGAAGATGCGTAAAGTGGGTAGTAAAGGGGCCCCTAAAAAGAGTGACTTTATTGCTGCTGCAAAAACCGCATCTTTTAAAAAAGGCGGCGAGTCCCGTGTAAATGAGGCAGGTAATTACACGAAGCCTAATATGCGAAAGGCTATCTTTGAGCGAATTAAGGCCGGTGGGAAGGGCGGTGCTCCAGGGCAGTGGAGCGCCCGTAAAGCACAGATGACAGCACTTGCTTATAAAAAAGCTGGTGGGGGATATAAAGATTGAAAGCACCTCAGAAAAGCTTGAAGGATTGGGGTGACCAGAAATGGCGTACTAAAAGTGGTAAACCATCCACCCAAGGCCCAAAAGCTACGGGCGAAAGGTATCTTCCGGAGGCGGCGATAAAGTCTCTTTCGTCTGCTGAGTATGCAGCTACGACAAAAGCAAAACGAAAAGGAAAAGCTTCAGGAAAGCAGTTTGTTAAACAACCTAAAAACATAGCAAAAAAGACAGCAAGGTTTAGAACTTAAATTTTTAACCCCTGCAAAAAGGAGCAGTAAATGAAAGAAAAGTTAAAGATGGTCATGAAAGGTGGCAAAAAGGTTCCTTTTTTTGCTGCGGATGGGATTGGTAAAGCGGCAAAAGGTGGCATGGCTGACAAAATGGGTCGTGCTGTTAAACGTAAGACGGCTGATGTTAAAGGCCGTGCAATGAAGAAAGGGAAATAATCATGGCTGGACGTGGAATGGGGGCCGCCACCCGTGGCGGCGGAGCAGTTGAAAGCGGTCCGAAAAACAAGATGTTGTCAAAGACCAGTGATAAAACTGGTCCGGTGATGATGGCAAAAGGTGGAGAGGCCATTAACGAGCATAAGCGCATGGCAATGGGCATGATGGGTGGCGGGATGATGACCAAGGGCTACGCTGCTGGTGGCGCTGCAATGAAGAAAAAAGGCTACGCAGGCGGCGGAATGATGACCAAGGGCTATGCTGCTGGTGGGGCAATGAAGAAAAAAGGAATGGCAAGCGGCGGTAAGCGCGGTAAGTAATGGCCTATCTTGTAAGTAATATTCCTTACTTTAAGTGCTGGGTGAGGCGTGAGTTTACGCATATGCATCAGAAGTACCATGGGGAGTACCTGCATGCTATGGCGATTGCGGTCAACTCCATGCCCGACCGTTGTTTGAGCTTTCAGCTGGTATTTACCGGATGCGAGAGCGATTCGGATGGTTCAGAGAATGTGCATGGTGGTGCAATGTGGGCCAGGATGCCAATTACGGCACTGGTAGGGGACATCCCGCTAGATGACTGGCCTGAGCGCATGCCCACGCATTTGGTGCAGCCTTGGGATTGCCCCTCGCATGAGCACACTGTCATCAAATTCGCTCGTACTAGCCCTAGTCCTTGGCTATGCAAAATAGCGGGGGAGTTTTATACTGGGCGGTACTTGTTTACGGTGGACTATGCCGAGAGCGAAGTGGCCGACTGCCCAGCTCAACACAAGCAAAGCCATGTGTTGATTCTGACAGATGCGGGGAAGTGGACGGGCAATATTGTGGCTTTGCCGAATAATCGGGTAAGAGTGACAAGCCCTGCTTTTTGGGAGACCGGAAAAGGAGCTCCTGATTTCAGGCCCAGCCAGTGGATTCATTGTGCGGAACAGGATGATACGTACATGGATCCGACGGTGACTTTTGATAATTTGTACAAAGAATAATGGCGACTTCCGGCACAACGACATTTGACCTCTCGATTGACGATATTGTCGAGGAAGCTTTCGAGCGCTGCGGCATGCGAATGCAGAGTGGCTATCAGTTGTCGTCTGCTCGTCGTTCGCTTAATCTTTTGTTCTTAGACTGGGCCAACCGTGGATTAAACCTTTGGACGATTGAAGAGCAGGTTTACCCATTGGTTGGAACGGCAGAAATTACTTTGGATGCGGACACTATTAATGTGTTATCTGCGGTTATTCGGGACTCTTCTCAGTCTCCTTCGGTTGACATTACTATCGACCGAATTAGTAGAGAGGAGTACCTCAATATTCCAGACAAACAGACAGGCGCTCGTCCTGCGCAGTATTACGTTCAACGAGCCAATCCGACCAAGGTATTTTTGTACCCACGTCCAAACGGCCCTTACAGTCTTGTTTACTATCGCATTCGTCGTATTGAAGATGCAGGGAACTACACTAACACTGCAGATGTCAATTTTAGGTTTTTGCCGTGCTTGGTGTCCGGGCTGGCATATTACTTGTCGTTGAAGTTTGCCTCTGATCGAACTGTTGGACTCAAGCAAATTTACGAAGAGGACTTTACGAGAGCTGCATTGGAGGATCGGGACACAGCGAGTGTTTCCTTTGTCCCAGAATTAGGGGTATGAAATGGCTTACGCAACGGGCAAATACTCGTATGGCCTATGCGACTACTGTGGTCAACGCTACCCTTACAAGACTTTAAGGAAGAACTGGCGTGGATTTAAGGTCTGCCCCAGTGATTACGAGCCTAAAGAACCTCAACTAGAGCCCCTTAAATACAAGGGCGACGCAATTGCTCTGTTGGAGCCCCGTCCGGACAGGGTCGAGCCAGTGGATGTGTATGTTGGCCAGCCTGGGTACACGTATTTCCAAAGTATTGGCAGTGCGGACAATGTCATCAACATGCGCCCTTACCCGCCGCAGGACCTCCCGATGGGCCATGGTGCGGTGGGAAATGTCTTTGTTTTTTCTAACTCGACAGTAATTTTGACCGCTGGAGTAGCGGGATCGGCGTTTATTGGCGCTGTTTCCGTGGACAGTAACTCCGTTCAAATTGACCAAGTGGCTCCTCCTGCGTTGGTTGGGCAGGTAGGGACAACGCTTATTTCTGGCACCGCACCAAGCATTCCTGTTAGCGGAGTGGATGGCGCTGGTAATATTGGCAATCCTTCGGTGACCATAACATGACCTACGACGAATTAGTAACCAATATCCGTAACTACACCGAAGTAGACAGCAACGTCTTTACTAATTCGGTGATCAATACGTTCATTACAATGGCCGAGAACAAGATTCTACGAGACATTGATTTGGACGTTTTTAAGCTTGAAGTATCCGGTAGTTTGACCGCGAGCAACAAGTTTTTGACCGCTCCGACTGACATCCTGACCCATCGCTACATGATGTTGACCAACCCGGTATCAAACGATCAAATTTTTTTGGATTTCCGAGACACCTCCTTTATGAAGGAGTACTGGCCGGACGGGGCAGACACGGGTATTCCAAAGTATTACTCGGTCTGGGACCAGAATACTTTCTACGTGGCGCCAACTCCAACGGCTTCTTATGTTGTGGAGCTTGGCTACATTTACAGACCAGCTCAGCTTTCCTCGGCCAATACGACCACCTGGGTGAGCATCAATGCCCCGGAGGCGTTGCTGTATGCGTGTTTAATTCAGGCATACAGTTATACGAAAGGGCCTCCAGACATGTTGGCTTATTTCAACAATGCCTATAAAGAGGCAATCCAGGGTCTTGGAATCGAGCAACAAGGCCGTCGTCGTCGTGACGAATACCGTGATGGTATGGCTCGCATATACGTGAAATCAGAAAGTCCAGGTCCATGAATGGTGTTCCAAATTTAGAAGGCAAGAAAGTAGCAATAGTCGCAATGGGAAAGAGTCACGGTCAGTACATACTGGCTAGGACTCATTCTTTTGATTTCGATGAGGTATGGGCAATCAACTGCATGTCGGGAGTCATTTACCACGACCGGGTGTTTATGATGGACCCGGCCCGTCGGTTCTTGGATTCGGAGGATGCAGGCAGCCAGACGGGGATTATGTCCAAGGTGCTCAAGGAGCATAAGGGGCCGATTTATACGTGTGAGCTGGATCCGCGCTGTCCTGGCTTGGTGGAGTATCCTCTTGAAGAGGTGATGAACGCCTGCCGGACGGGGTACTTCAACAATACTGTGGCGTATGCGATTGGTTTTGCGATCGCAGCAAAAGTGGCTGAAATTCACATGTATGGGATCGATTTCTCGTACAAGGGCCATGTACATTTTGCAGAGGCTGGGAGGGCAAATTGTGAGTTCTTGCTATCCATAGCGATTACTAAAGGTATCAAGATCGGGATTGCTCAGGAGTCATCCTTACTGGACACTAATGAGCCGGTCCAGAGCAAGCTTTATGGCTATCACCGGTTGGCTGAGCCTCTTGTGGTTGGGCTGGAAAATGACCAGTTTGTGGCCAAGAAGTACTCTGAGGTCAAAGATTCCGTCGAAGAAACCAATAATCTCCTGCCACCTGAAGCCCTGAGGACCTAGCCATGCTTGATTTAAAATTTGGACAAATGCCCAACCCAATCGTCAAAACAAGTGACTTTGGGGGCCTTTCGTGCGAAGATCTATCGGAACTTTGTACTGATAAAATTATTGGTGTGGCCGAGAACGCTCCCCCGGCTATACGTGAGCAGGCGAAGTTTTTTCGGGAGCGCGTTCAAAGAACCGTCTTTGAATATCTGAAACAGGCAAAGCGGGCCGAAAGGGCCACTTGCATCCAAATTTGCGCTCAAGGCGGGGAGCAAGACGCCGCCAACCTTTTAAGGAGAGCCTAAATGGCTTTTACCACAACTGTAATGCCCACGTCGTTCAAGCAACAAATTCTTCAAGCGAAGCACAATTTTGCTACTGGCGGCAACACTTTCAAGCTGGCCCTGTATAACAACAGTGCCTCGTTCACGGCTGCAACGACTGCCTACACCACGACCAACGAAGTGGCTGCTTCGGGTTCCTACGCTGCTGGCGGCGGTACGCTGACCAAGCAGGGTGTGAGCACCAGCGGCACGACGGCCCTGACTGACTTTAGTGATCTGTCGTTTACGACTGCCACTATCACTGCTTTTGGCGCGTTGATTTACAACGACACCGCCACGGGTGATCCGGCTGTTGCTGTGTTGAACTTCGGTGGTGCAAAGACCTCGACTGCGGGTACTTTCACCATTGTGTTCCCCGCCGCTACGGCTACTGGTGCCATTATCCGTATTGCTTAAGGAATGATTAGGTGGCGACCTACTCCGGGTGGGGAAACGGCCCATGGGGCGAGGTCCCTTGGGGCCAGGACGTCACCCTTGTCCCGCTAAGCGGATGGGGCTATGACAGCTGGGGGTCGAACGGTTGGGGCCAAGGAAGCGCTGGTGTTCAAGGCACCGGTGCTATTGGCGATGTCTTCGTCACGGCCGTCGTGGATGTTTTCGTTACTGGAGTCTCGGCGACAGGATTCATTGGTCAGGCTGTCGCCACTGCCAGCATTGCTGTGCCCGTCACCGGGGTCCAGGCTAACGGATTCGTTGGAGACGTCGCAGTCACAGGAACAGCCGTCGTCCCCGTCACCGGGGTCTCAGGTAGCGGTGCTATTGGGACCGTTGTCGTCTCTGGTGGGGCAAGTGTCTCCGTTACCGGGGTCTCAGCCACAGGGTTCATCGGACAAACCGTCCAAACCGGATCAGCCGTCGTCTCAGTCACCGGGGTGGAAGGTAGTGGTGCCATCGGTGATGTTACCGTCACGGCAGCAGTTGATGTCTTGGTTACCGGGGTTCAAGGCACTGGTGCAATCGGCCAAACGGCTCAGACTGGATCTGCAGTTGTACCAGTTACCGGGGTTCAGGGTGATGGGCAGGTTGGCGATGTCATCGTCATTCAAAGTGCAGTGGTCAATGTTACGGGGGTTCAAGGCACTGGCTTTATTGGTCAGGCGTTTGCCAGTATCCCTGTTACGGTCAATGTTACTGGGGTTGGAGCGGTTGGCGCTGTCAGCCCTGTGGTGGTACAGGCAGGTTCGGTTGTTCCGGTCACGGGTGTTGCCGCTATTGGCACGGTGGGATCGGTCACGATTTGGACCACAATTAATGACAATCAGACGCCTAACTGGCAAAATGTTAATGATTCACAGGCTGGTAGCTGGGTGGTTGTCAACGATTCACAGACCGGAACTTGGGTTCCGATAGCGGCATAAAGGAAAAGTCATGGCAAGCACCTACTCGGCGTTAAAAATTGAACTAATTGGCACCGGTGAACAGTCTGGCACCTGGGGCGTTACAACCAACACGAACCTTGGCACGGCCATTGAGCAAGCCATTGTTGGAAAAGCAGACGTCACGGTCTCAAGCGCCTCGGTCACGTTGACCCTGACGGACTCAAACGCTCTGCAGAATGCACGAGCTCTTTACCTCAATTTAAGTGGCACTCCTGGTGGAGCAGCGACACTCAACGTGCCTGCTATTCAGAAGAACTACATTGTTAAGAATGGAACAAACCAGCAGGTTACGATTAAGGTATCGGGCCAGACTGGCGTAGCTATTCCAGCAGGCGAAACTACTCTGGTCTATAACGATGGAACGGATGTCGTAACCGCCCTTGATTTCTTGCCTGAGTTGCATGTAGATAACATCAACCTTAACGGCAATACGATCTCCTCCACGGACTCAAACGGCAATATCGTCCTTGCTCCTAATGGAACGGGTGATGTTCAAGTCGATGCTGACACTCTAAGGGTAGGAGACTCAAACACCAACGCCACGGTTACGACTAACGGCACGGGCGACCTGATCCTTAATACCAACGCTGGAACAAACTCTGGCTCAATCACGATTCAAGACGCAGCCAACGGCAACATTATTCTTGCGCCCAACGGTACGGGTCGGGTAGAGGTCTCTGGTACATCCTCAAACG
>Ga0194119_10007303_pt1 | contig 15633 bp, 8 predicted proteins | sample TA2MahC100mmetaG_FD_148620 | JGI IMG/M metagenome (GOLD analysis project Ga0194119, IMG submission 148620) | Freshwater microbial communities from Lake Tanganyika, Tanzania - TA2015018 Mahale Deep Cast 100m | ecosystem: Environmental > Aquatic > Freshwater > Lake | place: Tanzania: Lake... | reverse complement strand
GCCGCCAGGTCGGGCGCCGCCGCCGGGTCGGGCGCCGCCGCCGGGTCGGGCGCCGCCGCCGAGTCGGGCGCCACCGGGTCAGGCGCCGCCGCCGCCTGCTCCTTAATCTTCTTCTGCACCTCGATGAGGCGCTCGCACTCCTTCACGTAGTCGCCCACCAAGAGCACGTCCTGCTGAGGAGGGTTGGTCCTAAGGAAGAGCTGGAAGTACTCCAGCGACTGCTGGAGCTGATTGACCTTGTCGAGCGACTCAAAGGAGCCGTCGAGGAACAGGATGCCGAGGTTGAAGAGGGCGGGGGGGAAATCGGCGCTCATCGAGAGCGCCTGGTTGAACGCCTCCGAGGACTCAGGGAAGCGCTGCTGCCCCTTGAGCGCGTTGCCCAGATTCACCTGCGCCTCAATCATCTGCGGCCAGAGCGCCAGGGCACGCGTGAACTGCTCGGCGGCGCTCGGGTAGTCGCCCGCCTTGTGATAGATCAAGCCGAGCTGGTTGTGGATCTCGGCGCTGCTCCCCTCCGGGAGCGCCACGGCGGCCTCGAGGGTGAAGCGGGCGGCGAGCTGCTCGCCGAGGGCCTCTTGGCTCTGCGCGATACGGGCGTAGACCTCGGGGTTGCTCGGGTCGAGCGCCTTGGCGTTCTCGAGGATGGCGATAGCGAGCTCGTGCTTCCCCTCGGCGGCATAGGAGGTGGCGAGGTTGGCCATCGCGGGCACGTTCTGCTCATCCTCGCGCAGCACTAGCTTCGCCTCCCGAATCACCTCCTCGCGCCGCTCGTTGAGGGCGTTGAGGAGGCGCCCGCGGGCGTTGAGGAGGCCGAGGTTCTTGGGGTCGGCGCGCAGGCGCGACTCCACGTCGCTGAGGGCGCCGCGCGCGTCCTTGGCGCGCAGGGCGAAGCGGACGAGGGCGAGGTGCGCCGCGGAGAAATCCGCGCGCGCGCCGATCGCCGCCTCGTAGTGCCCGCGCGCCACCTGAGGCAGCGCGTTGCGCTCAGCGATCACGCCGAGGTTGTAGTGCGCCTCGGGGATCTCGGGGGTGCGCTCAGAGACGCGCCGAAAGACCGCCTCCGCCTCCTCGAGCTTGCCCGACCGCACCAGCGCGTCGGCGTCCACGAGCAGCTGGTAGCTCTCCTGGCGCGCCGTGGCGACCTCGGCGTCAGCGCCCGCGGCGGCGTCCGCCTGCGCGCCCTGCGCGCCCTGCGCGCCCTTCGCGCCCTGCGACGGGGCGGGGGCGGGGTCGGGCGCCGGGGCTGGCGCGGGCGGCGGGGCGGCGCCGCAGGCGGCGAGGGAGAGGGCGAGGGCCACGAGGGCCACGAGCGCGACGTGCGCCCCGCGCGGGGCGAGGCGCGCGAGCGCGGGCGACGTGCAAGGCTTCATCACAGCTCCACCTCCTCAACATCCACCTCGGCGGCGGGGGGCTCGGGCGCAGGCGCGCCCCCGGGCGCCGCGGGCGACGCGGGCAGCTTGGGCGCCCGCCCCCCCGCCTCGGGCGCCGAGGGCCCCTTGGCGCCCGACGCGCCCGCCGGGGCGGCGGGAGTGGGCGCGCCTGGCTGCCCGCCCTCGGGGGGCGTCCCTGGGGGCGTCCCTGGGGGCGTCCCTGGGGGCGTCTCTGCGGGCGTCTCTGCGGGCGCCAGCAGCGCCCGCGACTCCTTGGGGAGCAGCAGCTGCGACGTCGTGAACAGGTCGCGCACCTCTAGGCGCTTCTCGTCCTTAAAGGTGGGGTACTGCGCGGGCTTGTACTTGTTGAGCGAGAGCAGAATCTTGCGCGTCCACTCATTGGCGATGCGGAACTCGCGCGCCTTCTCGTAGGCCGCCTCAAAGCGCTGCACCGCCTCGTCCTCGATGGGAATCGCGATCTCCTCGATCTGCGTCGTGTAGATGTCCTCCTCCTCGGGGGTGAGGTTGCTCGGCATCGGCACGGCGTAGAGGGCGGTGGCGAAGAGCTGGCGGAGGAGGCCGATGCGGTAGAACGCCGCGATGGTCCAGTCGAGCGCCTTGTAGCGCAGGAGGTCGCTGTAGCTCTCCGTGAGGCCCACGATCTCGTCCTTCATCTTCTTGATCACCAGCCCCTGCTGCTTGAGCGTGCCGGCGATCTTGAGGCGCGTGAAGGCGTCAAAGCGCTCCTCGATGAGCTCAAAGGCCGCCTGCGCGGGGAAGCGCGCCTCATAGGAGCCGGGGGGCAGCCCGCGCTCGTCAAACTCCTTGATGAGCTGCCGCTGCAGCAGCGCGGCCTGGCGGGCGTTGCCGAGCCTCTTGTAGATCTCCACGCTCTCCGCCAGCCCGCGGACCACCAGCTTGCTCGCCTTGGGGTCGCCGCCGAACTTCTTGCGGAACGAATCATAGATGCGGAGCTGATTCTTGGGGTCCTTGAGGCGCTCATAGCAGGTGGCGGCGCCAAAGAACACCTCGGGGGCGTCAGCGCGGTCGGGGAAGCGCTGCACGAACTGCTCGTAGGCGCGCGCGGCGGCGTCGTACTGCTGCGTCTGCTCTAGGAGGCGCGCGGCGTTGAAGGAGGCGTCGGCGGCGTTCTCGCCTGTGGGGTAGCGGCGCGCGAGCTCCGAGAAGGTCACCACCGCCTTGTCGTAGTCGTAGAAGCGCTCGGCGTTGTAGGCCACGCGGAAGAGCGCGTTCTCGGAGAACTCGCTGTTGGGGAACTGCTGGAAGATGCGCTCAAAGGTCCGCATGGCGGAATCGAACATACGCGCCCGCTCAAAGGCCACGGCGCCGTTGTTGAGGGCGGCGGCGGCGAACTCGTTGTCGGGATTCTGGTCCACGAGGCTCAGGTACTCCTTGGCGGCCTCCTCGTAGCGCTTGCCGTTAAAGAGCGCCTGCGCCGTCTTGAAGAGCGCGCCCACCCGCCACACCTTCGCCTGCCCCTCGAGCTCCTTGCCGAGGCCCGCCTGCGCGATGCGCTCCGCCCACTCCGCCATCTTGGCCCAGTCCTGCTCCTCGCGGTAGGTCTCGATGAGGGCGTTGGCGGCGGCCACCGCCACGGAGGACTTGGGGAAGTCGGTGATGATGCGCTCAAAGCGCTCGCGCGCCTTGGGGTAGTCCTTGTAGTCGAGGTGAATCTCGCCCACCTTGTAGACCATCACGGGGACGCGCTCGGGGTCCTCGGCGCTCGAGAGGTTGGCGCGCAGGTAGGCGTCGCGCAGGGCCAGCGCCTCTTGCGCGAGGGGGGGCAGCTCCTCCGGCGTGACCTTAACGGGCCCCGCCGCGCCCTCCGGCGCCGCCGCCCCCGCCGCGGCGGGGCGCTCGTCGGTGGTGGGCGCCTCCACCGCGCCCTCCACCGCGGCGCGCTGCTCGTCGAGGAGCGAGGGCTTGGGGGCGAGCCGCCCCGCGCGCACTGCCTCCTTGATCATCTCCATCTGGCACAGAATCGCCGAGAACGCCGCCTCCTCCTTGTGCTCGTCGCCGAGGCGGGAGTCGCGCACCTGCACGTATCGCGCGAGGGCGCCGGGGTAGTCCTCGCTAAAGTACAGCGCGTCCGCCACTAGGTACATCAGCTCGTAGGTGTTCTCGTCTTGCTTGTAGCGGGCGAGGTAGCGCTGGTAGGAGGTGGCGGCGGCGCGGTAGCTCTCCTTAGCGTCGCGCATGAGCGACTCGCGGTCGAGCTCGCTGTCGGCGTCGAGGGCACGGGCGCGGAAGGCCTGCGCGCGCTCGTGGTGGTAGGTGCCCGCCTGGAGCAGCGAGTCCTTCATGAGCCCGCGCGCGGCGTCGATCGCCGCTTGGTCTTTGTAGTTGGCGGTGTACCAGGGACCGTCGGTGATGTAGGCGGAGTTGAGCTGGTCGCGGCTCTTGAAGGCGAGGTCGGGCTGCGCGATACGCTCGTAGGCGGTGACCACCGTGGCGTGAATCACCGGGTTGTTGCGATAAAAAGGCTGCGCCCTAAACAGGAGCTGCGCGGTGCGGATGGCGTCGTCGTACTTGGACGTCTCAAAGAAGATCGCCACCATGGCCTCAAGGAGCTCCCCTTGATAGCCGAGGTCGGGCGTCACGTGGCGCTGCACGCGCGCGAATCCCGCCGCCGCGTCCACCACGCCGTCGTCGTCCCAGTCGTCCTCGTTGAGCGAGATGGCCAGGTACTGAATCGCCTCAGCGCGGAGCTCAAAGGGCCTCTTGCCCTCTCGGGTGAGCTCGTCGCTGTAGGAGATGAGGCGCTTAAACGACTCCACCGCCTCCTCAAACTGGTCATTGCGGTAGTAGGTCCACGCGAGCTTGTAGAACGCCGCGGCGTAGTACTGCGACTCCTTGTCCTTGAGCACCTCGGAGTACGCCTTGATCGCCTCGGGGAGCTCCGCGAAGCGGAAGTGCAGCTCGCCGATCAGGTTCCACACCTCGGTGCGGTACTCGCTGGCGGGGAAGCGCTCGATGATGGTCCTGAAATCCCGCATCGCCGTCTGCTCCTCGCCCATCTCAAGGAAGCTGTGGGCGCGGGCGTAGAAGGCGCTGTCGAGGTCGCGGTAGTCGGGCCAGCCCTCGATCAGCCGCGTGAAGGCGCTGATGACCTTGCGGTGGTCGCGCTGGGGCGGCGGGAGGTCCTCGTCGGCGGAGGCGGTCTTAAGGCGCTCGCGGTAGACGTCCATGCGCTCTAAGAACTCCGCGTCCTCCTCCTCGAGCAGCAGCATCGCGAGGCGATAGAGGGAGTCGGGGGTGTACTGCGGGTGCGGGGCGGAATTCTCGAGGAAGCTCTTAAAGCGCTCCACGCTCTCGCGCCGCTGCGCGCGCTCCTCCTCGGATGTCTCGCGGATGGGGCGCGCGTAGCGGACCTCTACGCGGTCCACCTGCGCCTGATAGAGGCGCTTGAAGAGGGCGGCGCTGGTCTCTTTTTGCTCTTTGGCGTCCTCGATGTAGCGGGCGGCGTGGCGCTTGAACTCCACCCACAGCGCGCGCTGGCGCGCCTCCTCGTCGCCGCCCTCGATCAGGGCGTCGAGCGCTCCTTCGCTGAGCTCTCCTTCGCTGAGCTCCTGCTCGGCGCGCGGGGCGGGGGCGGCGTCTTGGGCGCGCGCGGGCAGGGCCCAGGGCGCGCTCAGGAGCGCGCCGAGCAGCCACGCGCCGGGCGCCGAGGCGCGGGCGCCCTCAGCGCGGGGAGTCGACGAGGTCACGGCTGATAACCTGCAGGTGGACGCGGCGGCGCTCTCGCTCGCGCTGCGCGTGGCTTGAGCTTTGCTCTTTTTGCGACCAAGACACGTCGAGCAGCCCCGCGTCAGCTTCGAGGATAAAGGCATTGATCTTCTCGAGGACTCGATAAAAGGTATAGGACACGATCTGCCCACCGAGGCGGTTGGCGTCACGCGAGAGCACCTCAAGGCGGCGCTCCTGCGCTTGGATGTTGCGCTCCTCGGCGTCCACCTGCGCGCGCAGCTCGGCGCTGCTGGCGGTGATGAGCTTGAGGCTGCGCTCCTGGAAATCCGAGATGACGGCGTGGAGGCGCTCGAGCTCCTCGGTCTGCGCGGCGCTGAGGTGCCCGTTGGCGGCGAGCCACTCCGACTCGGCGGCGAGGGCGCGGGTGAAGCGCGCGCGGAGCGACTCGTCGAGGGCGAACGCCTCGTCGTAGAGCCCCACGCGCAGCTGCGCGCGGTCGATGGTGTCGCTGAGCGCCTGGGCGCGCCCCTGCAGGGCGGCGTTGAGGGCGAGCTCCTCGCGCACCTGCGCGAGGGCGGCGGCGCGCTCGCGCGGGCTCAGGGCGCCGCCGCCGAGGGCGTCGGGGGAGGGGTCCTTGAGGTAGAGGTTGAGCGCCGCGAGCTGCGATTCGAGACTCCGCAGGGCGTAGCGCATGCGAGAGGCGTTGAGGTCCACGCGCAGCAGCTGACCCTCCACGGCGCCCTCGCGCTCCTTGAGGGTGAGCAGCGACGAGGGGACGCCGTCGAGGGCGCCCTGCGCGGCGAGGCGGGCGGCGCGCAGCGCCTTGAGGTCGGCGTCGCCGCTGGCGCGCCCCCCCGCCCGCTCCAGCGCCCGCTCGTTGAGCTCGCGCTGGGCGGCGAGCAGGGCGCCGCGGAGCTCCACCGCCCTGAGCAGCCCCTCGTGGAGCTGCGGGAACACCTCGGAGCGGTTGGGGGCGTCGAGCACCCACTTGAGGAGCTTGATGTCCTCCTTGGCGATGTCGACGTCGCGGCGGAGGGCGGCGAGCTCCACAAACAGCGAGCGCGCGGCGCTCGACGACAGCTCGCCCTCCGAGAAGCTCAGCGCGTCGCGCGGGATGAGCGACTCGAGGTTGAGCGCCACGCTGCCCTCCCGCAGGCGCTCCTGGAAGTACGCCGCCAGCTGCCCCTTGGCGGCGCGCAGGACGGGGCTGATGTCGCGCGCCTTGAGGAGCTCAAAGCGCTCGCGAATCTCCTGAAAGAGACTCAGCGCGTCCGAGAAGCGCCCGATGGTGCTCATGAGTCTGCCCTGCAGCACGCGCGTGTGCGGGTTGTTGAGCATGTCGGGCTCCGCCAGCAGCTGGATGTCGAGGCGCTGCAGGGCCTCGTTGTACATGCCCTGCCGCACCGCCACCCACACGCTCTCCTCGATGGCCTTGCGGAACAGAGGGGAGCCGCGCGGCACGTCGAGGTAGGCGCCGGTGGCCTCCTCGTAGCGCTGCGTCTCGTAGTGGAGGCGCGCCACGGCCAGCTGCGCCTCCGCGCGCACGTGCTCCCAGGCGCCCTCGTCACGGCTCTGCTCTTGGGCGGAGCGGAAGGTGCAGCGGACGGCGCCGACGGGGAGCGCGCGCGGCGCCTCCGCGCCCATCTCCGCGTCCGCCTCCGCCGCGCGCGGGCTCAGGTTGAGGGCGGCCACGCGCTGGAAGGCGGCGAGCGCCTCCGCGATGCGCCCGCGCCGCACATCCGCCACCGCCGAGAAGTAGAGCGCCTGCGGGAACACGCTCGACGAGTCCTGCACGCGCGACCAGAGGCCCTGCGCCTCCTCGTAGCGCCCGATGGCGTAGCTGTACTTGCCGAGCTGGTAGAGGATGTGGGGGTCGGGCTGCGCCTGCACGGCGCGGAGCGCCTCGTCGTGGTAGCGGCGGGCGAGGTCGGGGCTCTTGAGGCTGAGTGAGATCTCGAGGAGGCGCCCGAGCGCGCAGACCCGGGCGCTCGGGTGCCCCACGGCGAGGACCTCCTCAAAGCGGCGGCTGGCGGTCTTGATGTTGCCGACGTGGTAGAGAGAGTCGGCGAGGTAGAAGAGGGCGTCGCGGTAGAGGGGCGCCGACTTGTCTTGGTCGTAGGTCTCCACGAGCTCCAAGAGAATCATCGTGGCGGCGCGGTAGTCCTCGCCGGCGTAGCGGGCGCGCCCCTCGGTGAGCTTGGCGATAAAGCGGTCGGAGCGCCCGCGGAGGGCCGGGTCGAGGTAGGTGCGCGCGAGGGCGTTGACGCCCTCGGCGACGCGGGGGAGGTCGTCGAGGGGAGAGCGCGGGAGCGGCGGCGCGCCATGGGCGGCGCTGAGGGCGGCGGCGCTGAGGGCGGCGGCGCTGAGGGTGGCGGCGCTGAGGGTGGCGCTGAGGGTGGTGGCGCGCAGGGCGGCGAGGCGGGCGCGGCGTGGGGCGGGCATCTCAGGGTCGCTCAGCGCGCGCCCGCGGGGCGATCTGCGCCGTCCTCAAGGTCGACCTCTGTCTTGTCAAAGCGGATGGCGGGGCGCTCCGTCACATCCACCGTCATCCCGCCGCGCTCGTAGCCCACGGATTTGATGATGACGCGCTTCCCCTCCTCGGGGCGGAAGGTGTAGACGTCGTTGAGGGTGAAGCGATACGACTGCATATACGAGAAGGCGCCAAAGCCGTTGCCGCGGTACACCAGCTCCACCTGCAGCGTGTGGTTCTCGGGGGTGATGGGGCCGTTGAAGATCTCGATCTCCTCTTGGGCGTCGAGCTTGCCGTCCTTGTCGGTGAGCTGCTGCAGCGGGTCACCGTCGATGATGTAGAGGATGCGCTCGAGCTTGAAGTTAGCGCCCATCTCGTTGCGGTGGATGATCTGCGCCTCGGCGCCGGAGAGGCCGATGGCGAGGACGGTCTCCTTGAGAATCGAGAGGCGCGTGCGGGAGCGGAATACCTCCTCCTTGAGCTCGTTGACCTGCGCCTCGATCTGCGCGATCTGGCGCTGGTACACCTCATCGCCGCGCTTGGGCTGCGCCTCCACGGCGGGCGGCACCTGGTCGATCTTGAGCTTGGGGTCCGCGCTCTGAGGCGCGGCGGGCGCGGCGGCGGGCGCGGCGGCGGGCGCGGCGGCGGGCGCGGCGGCGGGCGCGGCGGGCGCGGCGGGCGCGGCGGCGGGCGCGGCGGGCGCAGCGAGACCATCGGGCTGCGGCTGCGCCCAGGCGCGCTCGGGCGAGACGCGCATGGCGGTGAGGAGCAGAGACGCGACGAGCAGAGAAGCGACGGGCAGAGAAGCGACGGGCAGAGACGCAACGGGCGCCGCGCGGAGGGCAGCGCCGGTCGTGGCGCGCGCGGGGCGCGGCGGGGGGCGGTGCGGTTGAGGCATGGACCCTCTCTCTATCGAAGCGAGCGCTCGGGCTTAAGTTCTAAGATCAGCACAAGCGGTCTACCACATCAGCGCCGAGGGGTCAACGCGCGCGGCGCGCGCCTCGCCGCCCGCTAGGCCCAGATGTCCTCGCCGCACGCTTCACCCCAGCGCCCCTGCGCGGCGAGCAGGGCGGTGATAGCGTCCGTCAGCTCCTTGAGCCCCTCCCGCGAGAAGGCCGAGAACGGGTAGACGGGCGCGTGCGCCGAGAGCGCCGCCACCGCCTCGTCGAGGTGGTCGCGCACGTCCACGCGGTCCACCTGCGAGAGGCCGATCAGGTAGGGGCGGCGCAGCAGCTCGGGGTTGAAGCGCCCGAGCTCGCCGCGGAGCACGTCGAAATCCGACGTGATGCCGCGCGCCGGCTCATACGAGACCGTCACCAAGAACACGAACGCCTGCGCCCGCTCGATGTGCTTGAGGAAGCGCAGCCCCAGCCCCACGCCGTCCGCGGCGCCCTCGATGAGTCCGGGCATATCCGCCATCACGTAGCTGCGGTCGTCGTCCACGCGCACCACCCCGAGCTGCGGCTGCAGGGTGGTGAAGGGGAAGTCGGCCACCCGCGGGCGGGCGTTGCTCACCGTGCGGATGAGCGTCGATTTGCCGGCGTTGGGGAAGCCGATGAGGGCGACGTCGGCGAGCAGCTTGAGCGACAGCGTCACCTCGAGCTCCTCGCCGTCCTCGCCCGGCTGGGCGAAGTCGGGCGTGCGGCGCGACGGCGTGGCGAACTGCGCGTTGCCCTTGCCCCCGCGCCCGCCGCGCGCCACCATCACCTCCGCGTGGGGCTCCACGAGGTCGTAGAGCACCTCGCCGGCGTCGTTGAGCACCTGCGTGCCCGGGGGCACACGGACGACGAGGTCCTCGCCGTCCGACCCCGTGCAGTCGTTGGTGCCGCCGGGCTGCCCATCGCGCGCAAACTGGCGCTGTTGGTAGCGGAGGTCGATGAGGGTGGCGAGGTTGGGGTCTACGCGGAGGTAGACGTGCCCGCCCTTGCCCCCGTCGCCGCCGTCCGGGCCGCCCCTCGGCACAAACTTCTCACGGCGGAAGCTGACCGCGCCGTGGCCGCCATGTCCTGACTTGATGTGGACGCGGACTTCATCGATGAACTTAATAGACAGCCACCCGCTTCTTGTCGCCGTTGAAGGTCTCGAACTTCACCTCGCCGTCGATGAGGGCGAAGAGGGTGTAGTCGCGACCCATGCCGACGTTCTTGCCGGGGTGAATCTTGGTGCCGCACTGGCGGACGAGGATGTTGCCGGCGAGGACCTTCTGGCCCGCGAAACGCTTCACGCCGCGGCGTTGCGCGTTGGAGTCGCGCCCGTTGCGGGTGCTGCCTTGACCCTTTTTGTGAGCCATTTGTGTCTCCTTTGGAGTGGAGTGTGGTCTGGGGGGGGGGGGAGAGCGCGGGGCCTACTCAGGCCTTGATGCTCGTGATCTTGATCTCGGTGTAGGACTGACGGTGGCCCTGCTTCTTGTGGTAGCCCTTGCGGCGGCGCTTCTTGAAGATGAGCACCTTCTTGGCGCGGCCCTCAGCCACGACGTCCGCCTCAACGACGGCGCCCGCCACGACGGGGGCGCCGATCTTGACGGACTCGCCGCCGACGAGGAGCACCTCATTGAAGCGCACCTTGCCGTCCTCAGCCACCAGCTTCTCAACGCGGAGGGTCTCGCCCTCGCTGACGCGGTACTGCTTACCGCCGGTCTTGATGATCGCGTACATAGACCTATGGTCTCCTTTCTATAAGGCGCGCCACGATAAATGATTTGGGGGGCGCTTGTCAAACACTCAATTACTCAATCACTCAATCGCTCGATACGGACCCGATACGGACCCGATACGGACCCGATACGGACCCGATACGGACTCAAGGAGCGGCGGAGGCGCTCAGCGACCCTCACCGGACTCTGGGCGCTTAAGGGGGTCACGCCCATCGGCGGCGCCGAGGCTGGTGGCGAAATCGAAGGCGGCCTCGAGGTCCGTGGCGCCGCTCACCTCGCCGGAGCGGGCGGCGCCCGTAGTCACCGACAAGATCTCGGAGATCTGCTCGTCGCGTGAGGGGACGGGCGTCGCGGCGGCGGAGGGGCGCGGGAGGGCGTCGAGGGCGGTGAGGGGGGGCGAGAGCGACGACTGCGCGGGGGGCGGCTCCCCCGCTAGCGACGCCCCATCGAGGGCCTCCGCCAGCGACAGCTCCGCGCCGACTCTGGCGCCCACGACGCGCCCGGCGTCGCGGGCGTCGAGCGCGGCAGGGGTGAACGGCGCCAGGGGCGCCACCGGGTCGCTCGCGCCGCTCGCGCCGCTCGCCTTGGCGCCCTTGGCGCCCTTGGCGCCCTTGGGGTCACTAGCGCCCTTGGCGCCCTTGGCGCCCTTGGGGTCAGCGGCGCCCTTGGAGTCACTGGGGTCACTGGCGCCCTTGGGGTCCTTTGGGGCGCTGGGCGCCGCCGCTTGCGCGCGCGCCGCCTCCTCCTCCTCGCGCGTCCGGGTCGCCGCCCTCGCGCGCGCCTCCGCCGCGCGCGTCGAGAGCTCCTGCCACTCCTCCTGGAACTCCTCCTCGGTCTGCAGGGCGGCGCGCGAGGCGAGCGCGTTGATGAGCGTCTGCCCCTGCGGCGTGGTGTGGTCGACGCTCACCACCACGGGGCGCGGGGCCTGCAGGCGGGAGATCTCGAGGAGCACGCGGCGCGCGCCCTGGGAGGCGCGCCGACTCATCGCGGCGTCCACTAGCAGCCCCACCCCCACGGCCGCCGCCCCGAGGGCGGCGAGCCCGTGCTCCGCTCCGCGGAGACCGGCGAACACGAGGTAGCCGCCCACCAGCGAGAGCGACACGAGCGACATGAGCCCAAAGACATAATAGAAGCGGTGGAGGGGCTGGTGCAGGGCGAGCCCGCTGATCTGCGAGGGGTGAAAGCGCACCTCGCGGCGCCCGAGCACGGCGCCGTCGCCGTCGCGGTGCGCCTCGAGGATCGCCACTTGGTCCGCCGAGAGCACCAGCTCGCCCTCGCGCCGCACGCCGAGCAGCTCGAGGGCGCGGCGCCCGAGGTACGAGAGCACGTCGAGCCCGAGGTAGGCGCGCAGGGCGCCGGTGGAGGGCGCGGGGCGCCTGGTCACAAAGGTGATGGGCGCGCGGATGGGCGCGTGGGTGGTGACCGGGACGAGCGCCTTGGTGCGCGCGGGCTGCAGCTCCGCCGCCGGCGCCGAGGGGGCGGCGGGGGCGGGGGCGGGCGCGGGCGCGGCGGGCGCCGCCACGAGCTCGCGGCCGCGGTTGCGCTCGCGCCACTCGTCCACCACCCCCCCGAGGTAGGCGCTCGGCGCCAGCTCGTCCTCGATCTGCGCGTAGAGCGCCGCCACCGCATGGAGGCGCTCCTCGGCGGGGGGCGTGAGGTGCTCGCGCGAGAGGATGTCGGGGTAGAGCGAGCTGAGGAGCGGCACGAGCGCGCCATAGCCCCCCGAGTCGAGCGCCTCGTCGGGGTTAGCGATGTAGAGGTTGAGGAGCGAGAGGTAGAGGGCGCGCGCGCGTGGGCGCAGCTCGGGGCTCTTGTAGAGGCGGCGCGCCGCGAGGCGCAGCACGTGGGCGAGCTGCCCGAGGAAGTGGGTGAGGAGCAGCTTGCGCTTCTGCTCGTCCTCGGGCTCCGGCAGCCAGCGCTGTGCCTCGGCGGCGAGGCCGGAGGCGAAAGAGCTGAGGGTGGCTGCGTAGGACGGGTCGGGGCTCCGCATCAGCGCCACCACCGCGCGCGTGATCATCTCTTGGTAGGCGCGGTCGTTGAGCGGGTGGAGCACGCCCGAGGGGGTGAAGGCGTGGAAGAAGCTCTGGAGCACGCGCTCGAGGAGCTGCGTCTCCGCCGACGAGAACGACGCAGTGACGGTGGGCACGGCGTCGATGAGCAGGGCGCACTGGCGAAAGGCGCGCGCGTCGTTCTTGATGGCGCTCAGCAGCACGTCCGCCGGCTCGGTCTTGAGCTTGTGGGTGATGATGCTCAGCAGGGCGTCGCGCAGGGCGACGAGGCTGCTCGAGGGCTCGCGCACGAGCTGAATCTGCGCGTAGATCTCCACCGCGCGCTCGCCGATGTCGATGAGGGGGTGCTCCTCAAAGTAGCTGAGCGCCTGCGCCACCACCTCGCGCGACCCGCGCCCCACCTGCAGCATAAAGAGCGCGCACGAGATGAGCTTGTGGTTGCAGCGGGTGAGGAACGTGAGCGGCACGGCGTCGTCCTCCATAACGGAGGGCGTCGTGCACATAAAGTAGAGCAGGCGCTCGTCCTGGCAGGGCTCCGCGAGCACGCGCATAAAGCGCCAGCGCCACCCGGGCTGCGGGCACTGCGAGATGCGCTGCACGTGCTTGCGGAGGAGCTCCCACCGGCGCCCGATGAGGGCGGCGGGGGCGCCCTCGTGGAGCTCGAGGAGGGCGCTGAGGACCCAGGTGGGCGCCTCGCGCTCCGCCTCCGCCTCCGCCGTGCGCCGCCCCACCTCCGAGGCCACGCGCTCCACGTAGAGCTGCCAGAACTTGTTGGCCTCCGCCTCAGAGCAGGCGTAGTCCACAAAGTCCGTGAGCACGAAGGGGCCGAGGCGCTCGACGCCGGGCAGGAGCTTGACCACGCGCGAGATGAGGGCGCGCCGCTCCTCGGCGGGCTTGCGCTCGATGTACTGCTGAAAGCCGAGGGCGAAGAGGGCGGAGAGCAGCTCGTGGGCGCTGGGGGGCGGGGCGCCGAAGGTGAGCGCCTGCTCGAGGCTGAGCGTCAGCCCCTCGGGGAGGCGCACCTCCACCTCGGAGGCGGGGACCCCGAGCGCCTCCGGCTGCGCGCAGAGGGCGTTGAGGGAGGCGGCGTCGAGCTGACCTTTGTTGGCGAGTCGCGTGAGGACATCAAAGAGGAAATCCGCGATGCGCGCGCTCTGGGGGTGCTGGCGCGCGTAGCGAAACATCTCCCCGCGCCGCTCCTCAAGGGCGGTGAGGAAGACGCGCGGCGGCGCGCCCTCGGCGGGGGGGGCGCTGTGCGTGCTGGTGTGCTCCTCAGCCATCGGCGTGGGCTCCCTGGGATGTGGGGGTGTGGGGAGTGAGCGGAGGCGCGCTCAGGGCTCGAGCCAGCCTGCGCCCGCGAGGGGGAGGGCGGTGAGCGCGGCGGGGACTCCTCGGCGGAGCACATCTGCGCGCGCGAGGGCGTAGAGCGGCTCATCATACTCACAGCGCCCGAGGAGCCGCGTCCCCTCGGGAAGCCACGGCGTCGCCCCCTCCAAGATCAGACCCTCTAGCACCTCCCCACGCCGAATGGCAACGAAATCCCCACGCCGCGCGCTGAGCGGCGGGAGGGCGGGCGCGCCCCCCTCGCCCCCCTCGCCCCCCTCACCCCCCCCGCCCCCCGCCTGCGCCTCACGCTCGCCCGCGCGCTCGCCCGCGCGCTCGCTGGACGGCGCGGGGACGGCGGGGAGGTCAAGCGCCACCCAGAGGCGGGGCTGCGCCCGCGTCACCCGCAGCCCCCCCCCAGGGGCGGCGGCGGCGCGCAGGACCGCCGCGGCGAGGGCGGAGGGGGCGAGGGCGCAGCGCACCTCCCCGCGCGGGGCGCGCAGACTCACCGCCACGGCGCGCCGCCCCCCCGCGAGGGCGGCGGCGAGCTCGTCGACGAGCGCGGCGGCGGGGGGGCGCAGGGCGGCGTGGGCGGCGCGCTCCGCGGTGAGGGCGGGGAGCGGCGCGCCCGGCGCCACCGGGGGCGCCCCCGAGGCGGCGTGCGGCGCGCCCCCCCCCAGCGCCTCCCCCGGCGCGCCTCCCCCCACCCCCGGCGCAGCCCCCGATTCCGCCTGCCCCGCCACGGGCGACGCAGGCGAGCAGGCGCTGAGGGGCGCGGCGAGCGCCGCGCAGAGCGCCGCGCAGAGCGCCACGAGCGCGGCGGGGGCGGCAAGCGCGGCGGGGGCGGCAAGCGCGGCGGGGGCGGCAAGCGCGGCGGGGGCGGCGAGGAGGTCGCTGAAGGGGGCGCTCTTGAGCGGGCGACCGCACAGCTCCCCCCACAGCGCGCTCAGCGCGGCGCGCAGGGGCGGGTAGTCGCCGGGGGCGAAGCGCGCCGCGCCCTCACCGCCGCGCGCGAGCAGGTAGAGCGTGCGCAGGGCGCTGGTGGGGGCGGCGTAGGCGCGCACGGGGGCCCGCAGCGACACGGCGCCGCCCCCCTCGAGGCTGAGGGCGTTGGGGGGCTCGTGGGTGTAGGGGCAGCGGTCCACGCGCAGCGCGTAGCCGAGGCGCGCGAGGGCGCGCAGCTCCCACACCACCAGCCCCTCCGGCGGCAGGCCCTCGGGCCCCTCTAGGCGCTGCACCGCCTCCACGAGGAGCTCAAAGAGGGCGGGGTCGGGGTCGCCGGCGGGGGCGCTCAGGCGCGCCACCTCGAGCAGGTGATAGAGGGTGGCGAGGCGGGCGAGGTCCTGCCGCGCGCGCCACGGCGCGCTCACCACGTCGCAGGGGCCGAGGGTGGGGAGGGCGTGGAGCTTGTCGAGGTAGTCCACGCGCACCAGCGCGCCGAGCTCGAGGGCGCCCATGTAGCGGCGCTTGCTCTTAAGCGCCCCGCGCGCCACGGCGGTGGCGCGCCCGCGGGCGGCGGTGAAGAGCTCCACGAGGAGGTCGGACTCGTGGAGGGGGCGGGTGTGCAGGACGAGGGCGAGCCCCTCGACGCGCTCATGACTCATAGCGGCGCTCCGCGCTCAGAGCCCCATCACGCGCTGCGCGACGAGGAAGTAGACCAGGATCCCAAGCACATCCACCGCCGTGGTGACCAGGGGGCCCGTGGCCACCGCGGGGTCGATCTTGAGGCGATGGAACATCAGCGGCGTGCTCGCCCCCACCACGGCGGCGGTCACCATGCTCGCCCACACGCTCACCCCCACCGTAAGCCCCAGCGGGAGCGCCCCGTCGGCGTAGTAGCGCACCACGGCGTAGAGCGCCAAGAGCAGCCCATAGAACACCCCGAGCAGCGCCCCCACCCCCAGCTCGCGCCCGAGGTAGCGCCCCCCCAGCCCATAGACCACGCGCCCCGTGGCGAGGCCGCGCACCATGATGGTCGCCGTCTGCGTCCCCACGTTGCCCCCCATGCCGAGCACGATGGGGATAAAGGCCGCCAGCGCCACGTTCTGCTCGAGCTGGTGCTCAAAGACCCCGATCAGCACGCTCGCGGCGAGCCCCCCG
>Ga0194119_10007301_pt1 | contig 15635 bp, 12 predicted proteins | sample TA2MahC100mmetaG_FD_148620 | JGI IMG/M metagenome (GOLD analysis project Ga0194119, IMG submission 148620) | Freshwater microbial communities from Lake Tanganyika, Tanzania - TA2015018 Mahale Deep Cast 100m | ecosystem: Environmental > Aquatic > Freshwater > Lake | place: Tanzania: Lake... | reverse complement strand
GATCACATCTGAGATCGGACGCGGCGGCTTGGCCGGGTCACCTTTGGCCAGAAGGTAGGCTTGCTCGTGCTGGCTCTGGACGAATCCCACCTTGGAGCGGTAATGCTTGGGGAATACCATGTGTCCAACAGCTCGGAGGCCAGCGGATCGAAACGCCTGCATGAATAGGTCGGCGTGAGGCCAGCCGTAGAAGACGACGGCGAAGCTGTCGGGGCGGAGAACCCGCGCAACCTGCCGGAAAGCCGGTTTCAGCCATGTGAAGTTGTCGTCATTGGGTACGGTGCGGCCATCTCTGGCGCGATACCGGGCGATGTAGGGCGGATCGGTGAGCACGAAGTCCACGCTCTCAGCGGGGATGGTGGCCAGTAGCTCTACGCAGTCGCCATGCGCTACGGTGTTGGGTTCGATCTGTTGTGGTTTCATTGTCTGTCCTCCTTGTTGAACGATGTTTTGTTTCATAAGCCCCAACTGGAGCGGGGAACAAAACAGCGGAGACAGGAGGGCAGGGAAGCGGTACAGAAAGAACGACATCGTTATTTCGTTACTTGACTCCTAGTGGCAGTCTGATGCAGCGTCCAAAACATGAAGGGCTGGATATGATTTGATGGTTTTTCCGGCCCATTCGTAGCAGCGTTTGCTTTACCGCTGGGGGAAGCCTCTCTATAGAAGGATTTGCATGTCACTGACGGATCGCGAAAAAGAGCAACTCAAGGCGATGATTGACGCGGGGGAACCAATCCCGCCAAAGTACCGCGCCGTCCTGTTCGCCGATCCGCACGAAGCGGAGCTGATCTGGCCGGGGAAAACTTCAGAAGTCACTAGCGTTGTCCTGCCGTTCCAATCCATCGAACAGATTGATGAACCACGGGCGGAGATGAACTCCAACTTGGGTCTGTTCGACTTCGATGCAGCTACGGGAAGGCAGGCGGGCGGCTGGACAAACAAACTCATCTGGGGCGACAACAAGCTCGTTCTTGCCTCTTTGAAGAATGGCCCGCTTCGAGAGGAAATTGAGAAGGCCGGTGGACTGAAGCTTGTTTACATTGATCCCCCTTTCGACATCGGAGCCGATTTTTCCGTCGATATCAACATCGGCGAGGACACCCTCACCAAAGAGCCCAGCGTAATTGAAGAGTTGGCCTACCGGGACACGTGGGGCAGGGGAGCCGAGTCCTATTTGACGATGATTTACGAACGGCTCCTGCTTATCCGAGGACTCATGTCTCCGAATGGGAGCGTTTACGTTCACGTAGGCCCCAACATTGCCTATTACGTTAGAGCACTACTTGAGGAAGTATTTGGCGGGAAACGACCAACGACGGATATTTGTTGGAAGCGAGTCACCGCGCATGGTGACAGCAAACGATGGGGCGTTGTTCATGATGTCATTTTTTGGAAAGCGCTGAGCGAAGACTTCGCTTGGAACCCAGCATTTGAGCCCTACTCAGAGGGGTACGTCGATGACAAATACTCAAACGTGACCACCGATGGTCGACGGTACACGTTGAGCGACATGAGTAGCCCCAATCCAAGACCCAACATGATGTACGAGTGGCGAGGGCACAAACCACCACGTCTTGGCTGGAGGTATGAGCTTGAAACGATGGAGCGGCTCTTCGCGGAAGGACGTATTGAACTTGCGAAGAAGGAAGGCGGAAGGCCCCGACTTAAACGGTTCCTCGATGAGATGCCCGGCATTCCATTGGGATCTGTCTGGACGGACATCCATCCAGTGAATTCACAGGCCCACGAAGACACCTCGTATGACACACAAAAACCAGAGGCCTTACTGAATCGTATTGTCAGCGCATCTTCAAATGAAGGCGATCTCATCGCGGATTTTTTCTGCGGCTCTGGCACAACCTTAGCCGTAGCTGAAAAGTTGGGCCGGAAGTGGATTGGTTGCGATCTTGGCCGCTTCGCCATCCACACGTCTCGCAAACGTCTCATTGGCGTTCAGCGTGAGTTGAAAGCCGCCACGAAGGCCTACCGCTCCTTTGAAATTTTGAACCTCGGCAAGTACGAGCGGCAATACTTCGTCGGCATTGATCCCACGTTGCCGGAGAAGGAACGCCGCGCCCTCTCAATCCAGAAGGAAGAGCACTACCTGACGCTCATTCTGAACGCTTACAAGGCGGAGCGGGCCTTCCAGTCGCCGCCATTTCACGGGCGGAAAGCCGGTTCGTTGGTTCTAGTCGGGCCGATAGATGCGCCTGTGACGCAATCGCAAGTACACGAGGCCATTGTCGCCGCGCAGAAGTTGAAGGTGTCGCGGGTTGACGTGCTCGGCTTCGAGTTCGAGATGGGGCTGGTGCCCCACGCGCAAGATGAGGCCCGCGCCAAGGGCGTTTCTCTCGCGCTCCGGTACATCCCTAAGGATGTCTTCGACCGGAGGGCCGTGGAAAAGGGTCAGGTGGTTTTCTACGACGTGGCCTTCGTCGAGATTCATCCTGCGGTGAAAGGTCAAACGGTCATAGTCACCCTAAAAGATTTCGGCGTGTACTACCGGCAGGATGACGTTGAGGCGTTGGTGGCCAGCATGAAAAACGGTGGCTCGAAGGTCACGGTGGACAAGGGCCAGGTCGTGAAAGTCACCAAGGACAAGAGCGGTGTGGTGAAGCGCGAAGTGCTCACCAAAAGTTGGCAGGATTGGATTGACTATTGGGCGGTGGACTTCGATTTCACCAGCCGGGCGGAAACGATCCGGGTCGTTGAGACGGACGCAAAGGGTGAAACGCACGAGCGGTCTGTCCGCACCGGCAATTTCATCTTTGAGAACGAATGGCAATCCTTCCGTACCCGGCAGGATCGAACTTTGGAGCTGAAAACCGCGCCTCACGATTACCCGAAGAAGGGCAAGTACAAGATAGCCGTCAAGGTGATCGACATCTTTGGGAACGACACGACGAAAGTGGTGGAGGTCACGATCTAATGGCCTTGAACGCCAACTTTCCCACTGATCCCTACGTCATCCTCGATCCCACAATCCGGTGGTATCCGGGTGCTGAAGCGTTGGCGGAGCTGGGCTACGAAAAATTGCTGCCGCCACTCGTCCACAAAGTGCGGCGAGGTGTGAAACAGTGGCGTGAGAGCGGCTACGCCGGGGCCAGCGATACAACGCGGGCGTTGCTGAATCACTGGTTTCAGACGGAGCATCTGCTTCCGCAAGCGGACGGCAGCGTCCGGTCGTTCCAGTGGTATTTCGCCCAGCGGGAAGCTGTGGAGTCCGCTATCTGGCTTTACGAAGTCGAGCAAGCCCGCGATCCCTACGCCTTGATGAAGTACGATTCCTCCGGGCGTGTTTCCAAGGGGATGTTCGATGAAGACTGGACGCGGTACGTCCTGAAACTAGCGACCGGGGCAGGGAAGACCAAGGTCATGAGTTTGCTCATGGCGTGGTGCTACTTTCATCGCCGGTACGAGCCGGACTCCGATCTCTCCACAAACTTTCTGCTGATCGCTCCCAACATCATCGTGCTCGACCGGCTCCGAACGGACTTCGATGGGGCGAAGATTTTCTTTGAAGACCCGATTCTGCCGCCAAATGGGCACGAGGGACGCAACTGGTCGGAGGACTTCCAGCTCACCGTCCACATTCAGGATGAGATCGGGCTGGTGTCGGAAACCGGCAATCTGTTCCTGACGAACATTCATCGTGTCTACGAGGGCGACAGCGCGGCGGCGTTCGAGGATGACAACACGACGGACTATTTCCTCGGCAAGAAACCGAAGGGGAAGACAACCGACAGCCAAGTGGATTTGGCGGTGATCGTCCGCGATGTGCCGGATTTGGTGATCTTCAACGATGAGGCACACCACGTTCACGATCCGGGCAGCGCGTGGTTCAAGAGCATTGAAGACATTGCGCTCCGGCTCCGGCAGAAGGGGAGCAACCTCTCCGCTCAGTTCGATCTGACGGCAACGCCGAAACACAATAACGGCGCGATCTTCGTTCAGACAGTCGCCGATTACCCGCTGGTGGAAGCGATCCGGCAAGGTGTCGTTAAGACGCCGGTGCTGCCCGATGCGGCATCCCGCGCAAAGCTTCACGAGCGCAAGAGCGCGAAGTTTACGGAGCAGTACGAAGACTACCTGCACCTTGGCTTTCTGGAGTGGCAGAAGGTCTATGACGAGTTCGAGAAGCTGGGCCGCAAGGCGATCTTGTTCGTGATGACCGATGACACCCGCAATTGCGACGAGGTGAAGGAATACTTGGAGTCCCGGTACAGCGAACTGAAAGACGCGGTGCTGGTGATCCACACGAAAAACAACGGCGAGATTTCCGAAGCCTCGACCGGCAAAAGCAAAGAGGAACTGGACAAGCTGCGGAGGGCCTCCCGCGACATCGACAGCTATGAAAGCCCCTACAAGGCGATTGTGTCGGTGATGGTGCTGCGGGAAGGGTGGGACGTTCAGAACGTTACGTCTATTGTCGGCCTGCGGCCATACTCGACCAAGAGCAAGATTCTGCCGGAGCAAACGCTCGGTCGCGGCTTGCGTCGCATGTTCCGCGGCCAAGATGTGCCGGAGAAAGTCAGCGTCATCGGAACACAAGCCTTCATGGATTTCGTCGAATCCATCAAGGTCGAGGGAGTCGAACTGGAGTACCAGCCGATGGGCGCGGGCACGGGGCCGAAGTCCCCGATGGTTGTGGAGGTGGATCGGGAGAACACCCACAAGGACATTGACCAGCTCGAAATCGAAATGCCGGTGCTGGCTCCGCGTATCTACCGCGAGTACAAGAATCTGAGCGACATTGACGTTACGAAGCTGGGGAACCAGCGGCTTCCGATCAAGCCGTTCTCACTTGAACAGCAGCGGGAGATTGTCTTTCGCGATATCAACACTGAAGAGGCCAGCCACACGACGGTTTTAGATTCGGTCTTCGAGCCGAACTACCAGAACGTGATCGGCTTCTTTGCCCGGAACACGATGCGCGATCTGCGGCTGGTCGGCGGCTTCGACGTTCTCTTTGGCAAGATGAAGGCGTTTGTGGAGACAGAGCTATTCCAGCAGCCGGTAGACCTCGCCGATATGAACGTCCTGCGGAATCTCTCCGAGATTGAGGCGGTGCGGACGATCACCGAAGGGTTTAAGGCCGCCATCAATGCGCTCACGGTGCAGGATCGTGGAACGACGGAAATCCGGGACACCATCAAACTGAGCAAAACACGGCCGCATTTGGTGAAAGACCAGGCTTACCTCGTTCCAAAACGTTCGATGTTCAACAAGGTTGTTGCCGACAGCACTTTCGAGATGGACGTAGCGGCGTTCTTGGATGGCTGCGGGGACATCGTTTCCTTCGTGAAAAACTCCCAGAGCACACAGTTCCGCATGGAGTACCGCAACGCGGACGGGAGCATCGCCAACTACTACCCGGATTTTCTGGTGAAGCGGTCGGAGACGGAAATCTGGGTCATAGAAACGAAGGGCAGGGAAGACCTTGATGACCCTCCCAAGTGGGAGCGGCTGCAACAGTGGTGCGCCGATGCGACGGCCCACGATGGGAAACGGGCCTTCAAGGCGTTGTTCGTCCGGCAAGAGGATTATGAGAAATACCAGCCGAAGGATTTCAGCGGGCTAATCGCCGTCGCAAAATAAAGGAATCTTCTCATGGCCGACCGCACACTCCAGATCGAAGTTCAGGAAGACCACCTTGAGCGTATTGCCCAAACCAAAAAGCCAATCCTCGCTGTGGCTGAGTTGATCTGGAACTCTCTCGACGCTGACGCCACACGTGTTGATGTTGCGCTGACGGAATCTGGCTTGGGAACGCTTCAGTCTATAGAGGTCAGCGACGACGGTCACAGCATTCCCTACGATCAAGTGGAGAGCCTCTTTACAAAGCTTGGAGGCTCATGGAAGAAGCAACAGCGAAAAACGCAGGGGTCGGGGCGATTACTCCACGGACAAGAGGGCCGTGGACGGTTTAGAGCGTTCTCGTTGGGGCGAGCTGTTGATTGGAGCCTGTGCTATCAACACAATTCTTCATTGAAGCAGTACCGCGTCGAGATGCTGAAAAGCCAGATGCGGAAAGTGAAGATCGGCGATGAAACGACTGCCTCGAAAGACGCACAGCCGGGGACAACCGTCACCGTTAGCGAGTTGGAAAAGGATTTCGTTTCCCTTCGCGGCGAGACCGCTGTCAATGAGTTGACACTAATTTTCGCTCTGTATCTTCGGCAGTATTCTACGATCCGCGTTTCTTACGACGGGCAGGTCATCTCACCTTCCAAGATCGAGGAAAAGACAGAGGTACTAGCCCTGTCACCGATTCGTGTCGCTGATGAAGGTGTGGAGTATCCGGTTACCCTCGAAATTGTCGAGTGGGCGATTGAGGCTCCTCGAAAGCTTTACTTTTGCACAGAGCAAGGGTTTCCACTGGATGATGACGCGCCGGGCGTTCAAGCACCCGGATTCAATTTCACCGCCTATCTGAAGTCAGGCTATTTCTCTCACCTTCTCGCTCAGAACACGGCGGAGCTGGCGAAGCTGGATCCACTCGTCGACGCCGCGCTGGCCGAGGCGAAGAAAGAGATGCGAGGGTACTTTCGCCGCCGCGCCAGTGAAAAGGCTAAAGGGCTTGTTAAGGAGTGGCAGGATTCAGACTTATACCCATACAAGGGAGACCCGAAGGATACCGTCGAAACTGCGGAACGGCAGGTGTTCGATGTTGTCGCGCTGAATGTTGCGAGCTACCTACCAGACTTCACCGAATCTGACCCAAAAACCAAGCGGCTTCAGTTCCGGTTGCTGCGAACAGCTATTGAGCGCGGCCCGTCCGATCTGGCGATCATACTGGACGAAGTTCTTGGTCTTCCCAAGGAAAAACGGCAAGAGCTGATCGAACTGCTGAAGCGTACTACCTTGGCGTCCATAATTGGCGCGTCGAAGATTATCGCGGATAGGCTCGAATTTGTTAGGGGGCTGGAGACACTCATCTTTGACCCGGAATTTAAGGATAAGGTTCTCGAACGAACTCAACTCCAACGGCTCGTCGCCGAAAACACATGGATTTTTGGCGAGCAGTACAACCTCACGGTGGACGATCAATCCCTGACAGAAGTTCTAAAGAAACACATCGCCGCGCAAGGCCTCGAAGTCGAGATTGACGAACCTGTCATGCGGCCTGATGGAACGAAGGGGATTGTGGATCTGATGCTGTCGCGCAGTATCCCAACTGTGGGCGACGGTGACAGAGAGCATCTGATTGTCGAACTCAAGCGGCCTTCGGTAAAGGTTAACAGCGATGTGGCCACACAGATCAAGAAATACGCGTTTGCAATAGCTGAGGACGAGCGGTTTCGCGACCTCAAGACAAAATGGACGTTTTGGGCTTTATCCACCGATGTAGACACGCTCGTCAGGAAGGATACTTCGCAGAAGGATCGACCGAAGGGAGTCCTGTATCAGGATGACGAACTCAGAATCACTATCTGGGTGAAGACGTGGAGCCAAGTGATCGATGATTGCAAGAGGCGGCTTCAGTTCTTCCAAGAAAAACTTAACTATCAGCCTGACCGCGATTCTTCGCTGGCACATTTGAAGACGACGTACGCAAAGTACACAGCCGATTTATTCGAAGCACAAGAATCCTCGTCTAGCGATGCAGAGGAGCAACCGAAGGAGGAATCCTAGATCGCGATGCGTTCCACTTCATCAAGGCTGATATCGTCGTCCCGCCGGTCGTAAAGCCCGGTCGTACGGGACGATTCATGTGCCGCGATCCGCTGGGCTGTCTCCAGCTTGCCGCCATTCTTCAGGTAAGCTGTTATCCCGGTCGCCCGGAACGTGTGGCAGCCGATCTTGGTTTTGATTCCAGCTTCCCGCGCTCTGCGGCGAATCATCCGGTAAACGTCGGCCTGCGCCATCGGTTTCGACGTGAGGTTGCCGGTTCTGCCGGCAGCCGTCCGAAACAGGGGAGATTTCGGCTCTGCCGCGAGGCCAACCGCTTCGATGTAGCGTTCCAGATATTCGTCGAGGTTGTGATTGGCGGGCACTTCGTGACGCTTGCCTCCTTTTTCATGGAGACGAATCCATCCCCGGCGCCCTTGGATGAAGTAGTCTTCCACCTTCATCGTGATGACCGCTCCGACTCGCGCAAAGGTGTAGACCATGAGCGCGATCACTGCGCGATCGCGCAATCCCACCATGGTGTTGTTGTTGATGCTGTCGAGTAGGGTTCTGGCTTCGTCGGCGTTTAACACCGGGGTCTTGCCTTTGCGGACGGTAAACTTGGGGCCGCGGACGGCATGGGCCGGGTTCACGTCAATGATGTGGCCGGTGACCAACCAATCGAACAACATTCGGAGCGCGGCCAAGTGCTGCTTCACGGTTGGCTTGGAGTGCGTTTCGGTGAGCTGCTCGACGTAGGCGGCCACGTGGATCGGCTTGACCAGGCCAAGCTCGGCGATCCGTTTTCCTTGAAGCCATTCGGAGAACCGGCAGGCGGCGGCGTAGTAGGCGCGGCGGGTGTTCTTGTTGCGGATCGTGGCGGTGAAGAATTCCCAGAAGCGCGTCGAGGCCTTCGCGTCCGGCAGAAACAGAACCGGGACAGGCCGGTCGCGGCCTTCGGCCAGTTGAGCGTGCTGGAAAGGGACGATTTCAACGGCTGGTTTGAGTGGCTTCATAGTGACTGATAAAGGACGTTATCATACTCTAACTGGATTGGGAAGGGGATTCGGTTTAAGGTGCTGTCCTACGCCTCCCACTTCCGGGGGGCTGTGGTCACAAACGGCGCGGCCAGCTCGGCCCGAAGCGTTACTTCTTCTTGTTCGGAGCCTGCGTCAGAGCGGACGCCGCTACGGATTTCACGCTCTTGGGAGTGTTGGGATTGCTCAAGAGCTTTGACGCCTTGGACGCAACCTTCGCCGAAGTCTTTTCGGTTTTCGCCATGTGCTTGCACCTCCTTTCTCAGAATCGAGGCCAAAACAGAAACGACCTCTATTGTTATTTTACATCTTCGCTTTCTGTTCACCCAAGGAGGGCCGCGACCAGCGGGAGCGAGGTGGCGGTCACGGCGGATTGTGTGGTCAGCATTTTTTGCCCCCCTTTCCCTCATATAAGGGAAAGGTCTTTCGGGGCGGTCGCCCGGAGCGGTCAAGGGCGCGCGTTTTTTGCGCGTTCATCGGAGCGAAGCGAAGACCCTTGACGGCGAGGACGACCGCATAAGCTGGCAAGCGAGGGAAAGGGGGGCCGGGAGGTGCAGGAGGCTCTCCTCCTGCTAGGGTCGCAGGGGCAAAGCCCCCGTGTGCGGAGGCGCGATTCGCTTAGCGCGTCGGGCGGAATGGGGACACTGCGGCTCGGACTCGCTGCTGGACGTGCTCGAACCGGCGTAAGCGCGTGAGTGGACTCGCCCAGCTCGGACGTGCCGGGCGTTTGACAGTGCCAGTGATGCCGCGTCGGCTAAGCGAATCGCGCCGCGTTTCTACCCGTACCGGATCACGAAAAGGATTGCGAATACGCTCAACGCTCCACATATGAGGGCGCACACAGCGTAAAAGATAACCACGTCGCGAAGGGCTTTATTGGGGTCTTCCATGAGAAGTTCTTTCTAGTTGAAGTTCGTTTGTTCTGCAAGATCCCCGACTCTCGCCGAGAGAGTCGGGGAGCCGAGAGCTTATGCAGCTTTCGGCTTCTTGTCTTCGCGTACCAGCTTGCAGATGGAGAGAGCGCGAATCTCCCACGCCCGAACGGACGTTACGGCCTTGAAGGCTTCGCCTTCGAGACGGTAGAAGCCGGTTCGCTCAGTGGAGCGCAGCTCACCTTCGATGGTGACGTGATCGCCTTTCTTGAGGCCTTTGGCCGATTCGGAGCGTTCGCCCCAAGAAACGATGCGATGCCATTCGGTGCGTTCCTTCCATTCGTTGGTCTTCGCATCCTTCCACGATGTCGTGGTAGCCAGTGACAGCGCGGCGAATCCGTCGCGTTGTTCAGGGTCGCCGCCGAGAAATCCGGTCAGCCGGACGCGGTTCTCATAGAGCGGTGCGCTCTTGGTTTCTTCTGCTTTGGTGTTCTTGGTCTTTTTCATGTTGGTTGTTTCTTTCTTTTTTGTGGAACTGACTCTCAGTTCCTTCAACCTGATGAAGGAGAGGAACTGAAGGCAGGACACGAGGAAAGGAACAAAGCGCAGTCCCGTAAGGGACGGCGCAAACGGCGGGACACCGGACTCGCCAGCGGGACATGCCCGAACCGGCGTAAGCGCGTGAGTGGACTTGCCCGCGTTGGACGTGCCGGTCGCCAAGACGTGAGCCGCCTAGTAGGGACGGAGCGGCCACGGAAAAGACCAAGAACAACGCAAACAGAAAAGGCCGTTGTGCCCGGTCGTAGAGAACCGCGTCCTATAACGAAATCGTCTTTTCGTTACAGACTGGATTTATCGCTTTCGGCAGGTGGCCTAGCGCCCGCCGGTCGTATGCTGCTGGCTCTGGCCCGGCGTTGAAGGTGGAGGAGGCGTTTGGGTGGAGTCGAGCTTCAGCGAGGATCGTAGGCCGGAAGCGGCTCTGGCGATCACAGGCCTTACGTTCCCTTCGACCCACTCGTTGACTGGATTGGTGATCGGATTGGTGATGCGGCCCACCGTGTTATCCAAGGCTTTCTCGAAACGCTCTTGGAGTGCTTCGCCTGCATCCTTGATCGGCTTCAGAGCCTTGAAAACCTTGGCCCCGGTAGAATTCGGGTCGTGGGCCATACCTCCAGCGAGCGGGTTCTTGTTGTCTTCAGCCATGGCGTCGTCTCCCTACAGGGAAAGTACCGAATGGAAGAGGCCAGCGAAAATGAAAGTTTCTAATACTTCACCGGGTAGGTGCGGAGATCGCTGGGCCTCAACCGCCTACCGGCTGCATATGACCTGCAACCGGACTTGATTCATAAAGATTGCGTCACCAAGCAATAGCAGACCGTAGTCCAAAACCCACGCACGGCACTCCATCCCCGCGAGTTGGTCGGCGTCGCGCTGAAGATTTTTGGCCGCGAGATCGGTAGCAATGGCGACATTGCTGGGCCACATATCGGATCGTGCAAAGCGTCGTTCCGGCTCGATGCCTCGACGAAGATCCGCGATCACCTGTTTTCTCGCTTCGGATGTAGGCCCGTCGCCAGATTCAAATTGAATGTCGTTGAAAACGAAGTGACGAGTTGGGGGACTGTCGGCGGTCGGCTGGCCGGGAAAACTGAATTTTGCATCGGGTTCCCGGGTGGGTACGGAAGGCGTTGTCACCGGCGTTGGGACGGCGGCGGGCTGGGCGGGTACTTGAGGCTCAGTCGATGGTGCGGTTTGCGGTGGGACGGGAGCAGACTCTTTCTTAGCTTTTTCCGCGGCCTCGTCCGCCGCTTCTTCTTGCCGGCGTTGCTCTAAATACTTCGCGCCTTCGACCGAACCAATGAATGTGTACTCATACCATCTGTAGGCGGAAATGCCAATCCACCCAAGAGCCGCGCAAACGAGCGCCCCTCGGACAAGCAAGCGACCGATGGTGCGGACGCGATAGGTGAAAAGAGTTTCTTCATTGCTGTTCTGTAGCCAGAATCTAACGACCACCTCCGAGACGGCTGATCCGACGATGGTGAAAAGCAACACCTGCTGAGTTGCCGTTGGCCCTTTTTTGAGAACCAACGCGTAGAAGAAAAAGAAGATCCAGAAGAGCTGTCCGGCCCAATTGAGCGCCTTCAATGACACTATGGGCAGCGCGATCGCGGCGGCAATGCAGAGGAAGAAAACAAACCACACCACGAGGACGACAGCCATGTCGCCCGGTGGCAAGTCCCCGATTCGCCGCGATCCCTGAAGGCTTTCGGCGAACATCCCAACGAGCCAAGCGAGCAACCCAACAAAGACGGTGCGGATAGTGATGTTGAACGTGTAGGGACACCATGAGGAGGAAGACTTGTGCCATCCGGCATCCAAGTTTCCACCGGGAACGTAACGCATTCCCTCCTGAAAGCCGCGTTCTTCGGGGGTTTGATCGTTGGGCATCAGCAGCTACATTCTCTTGACCGTGATCTTGGCTCCCGGACTGAAGAATCCGGGGTCGCCACTCTGGTGGAAGGTCACCTTCTTCCACGTTTTGCCATTGGCTCGAAATATGTCACCAGCGCAGGTGACGATTGCTTCGACCTGAAGGCCGTTTTCGGCGCGGCCCTTCTTCAATACAGTGAGTTCACGGGGCTGCATGTCGTAGTCAATCTGCTCCGATGTGGACTCACTTTGATTCCAGCCGAAATTTCCCAGAGCTGAACTCATGAGGTTTCCACCTCCACCTCCCGCGCTCCAATTCATGCCTTCCTGTTGGCTGGTGCGCTTTACGAGGACTTTTCCGATAGTCTCGGCGAACCATTGTGTTGTTTGCGGATCGGATACTTGGCAGACCAGGCGGTTCTGGAGGTTGCCTAAGAGCGCGTTAACGCTGGCGCGGCCTGTTCCTCCTCCGCCCATTTCCTCCATAAGCAGTTCAAGGTTCTGGGTTGCGTAGACGAGGATGCCCTTTGCGCTGGCGCACGTAGTGGCAAAGAGTGTATCGCCGCTGGTGGCGAAGTACTGGCATTCATCACCGGCGAAGAAAATGGGCCGGATTGTGTCCTTGGCTCCTCTTGGAGTTTTCCGGCTATCGACCGCTCGCTGGAGCGCGGTTTTTCAGAGCACGGCGGCAATCTTCCCGAAGTCGAAGTACTTCTTGATCGGCACGTCAACGATGAGAATCTTGCCGTTGAGAACGTCGGCAGGCGTGACGGTGCTGGTCTGCCCAAACAGCTCGTAGAGTGGGTAACGCAAGAAACAGTCGAGAAGCACGGTCAGACTGCTTAAGGTGCTGGTGCGGGTGCGGTCGTTTATGCTCGGCCACTCAAGGGTGAAAAACTTGCGGGCATCCGAGACGCCTCGTTTTCGTTCCGGGCTTGAGGTGGCCTCGGCCTCTCGCATAATTTTGGTGAAAGCCGTATCGCGGCTCTCTTCTTCAGCCTCGTTAAGATCGCGGGGAAGAGTCTGCACCATGTCGAGCAAGGTGCGGAGGTTGATCTCGCCTTTGGCGGTGATAAGAACCTCGAAGCAGTGCCGGAGGAGTTGCTTCATGGCATTCTCGAAGTAGTCGTCCCCGGCCTTGTGGCCGTACTTCCGTGAGAGTGCCTCAGACGCCTGCAGAAGAGTTTGGACGACATTCTCGACGATGGCTTTATCGGAGCCGTACCGGGTGGCTTCATCGGTCAGGAAGTTGAACCGGTGCGGGTGATCGGGGCCGAACTTGATAATGTCGCCTGCCCTGCCCTCCTTGGTGACCATCTCCTCGTACTCCTCGGCGGAGTCGGTCTTAACGCAAAAAAAGATGCCACCGAATCCGGCGCGGAGAAACGAGCGGAGGACGTATTGAAAAGGGCCGGACGTTTTGCCGGAGCGGGTGGCTCCCAGAATGAGCACACCCGCGACAGCCTTTTCGAGCGTCCACGGGTCTACCGGAGTCCAGCGGAGCAGTTCCAGTGAGTCCGGCCATCGGGGCATAATCTCCCGATTCTAGCGGGCGGAATGGACTGGGTGCGCGGGCCTACTGTGGAGAGGCTGGGAGGGGAAAGAGGTTCACCTCTGGCATCGGAAAGTGTTTCCGGTTGTCGGTGAGCAAGGCGAGACCGTTGGCCAGAGCAACGGCGGCGATAGTCACGTCCGTGTACGAAAGGGTCTGGCCCTTCTGCCGCCAGTCGCGGCGGAGCAACCCGGCTTGGGCGGCAATGTCGGCGGTGACCGTGAAGAACTCCAAGCTGTCGAGGAACTCCTTGGTGTGGGTTTCCTCGCCGGGCCGAAGACCAGCATACACCTCGGTGAAGTTTACCGGGCAGCAAGCCAGCATGTGGCCTTGCTCGATCAAATCGTCCAAGTATTCGGTGCGACCGTTGCGTCCGTTGAGGTGGTCAAAGATGACCGACGTGTCGAGGAGAATGGTGGCCATCAGCTCGGTTGCCGGTTAAGAGCGTCCTCGAATCGGTCGTCGCGCTCGGAGCGAATTTCATCAACGTAGGCGGCTCCGCCACGGGCGAGTTCGGGATGATCCGCCTGCTTCCAACTACCGGCGGAGGAGCGGAGGGCCTCGCGCTGGCGGGTGCGGCGAACCTCTTTCCAGAGCACATCAACAGCGTAGGCGGAACGCTTCTTGGCTCCGGCGAGCCGGTCGATTTCGTGGGCGAGTTCGTCGGGTACTTTTATGATGGTCATATCGGCTACCTCGGCAGGATTCCGAGTTGGAATCCTCTTTGGATACCCTAACCTAGATCGTACCGTGGAACTCGTCAAGTGTGCGAATCTGGCCGGGCCGGGAAGCGGTTGGCCGGGCGGGTGTTCGGGCCGGTTTTTCGGCCCGGTTGGGGCGTCCGGGAGTGCCTAAGATTGCTTAGGGCATAGTGTCTTCTTAATAGATGCTTGCGCCTTTTCCTTCCACCTGCGCTAATATTTAAACGGCGTTGTGCTCACCTTTTCACCCATCAAGAACGGTTCCGGCTACGCGGCCCGGCATCTTTCGTACTCCGACTACGTAGACGAAAACGCCAAAGTGACGGGTCAGTGGATGGGCAAAATGGCGGAGCAACTTGGCCTATCCGGTGAAGTCTCCATCGACCAGTTTGAAGCACTCCGCACTGGATGCCATCCCGAAACTGGCGAACGCTTGCGGCCCCGGATGCGAGAAGACGGCATCAATCTTTACGACTTCACTATCTCGGCTCCGAAGTCTCTCTCCATGCTGGCGATCAATGAAGGCGACACTCGGCTGCTTGGCGCACACGACCGGGCCGTAGCGAAGTCAATGGCTGAACTCGAAACGCTGGCCGCCACACGTATACGGCTCGACGGTTTGAACGAGAACCGGCAGACCGGAAATCTGGCCATAGCGGTTTACCGCCACGATACGAGCCGGGACTTGGACGCGCAGGTACACTCCCACTGCGTGGTTCCGAACGTGACCTACGATCCCGTCGAAAAACGCCACAAGGCTCTTAAGGCGCGGCCCATGTGTGAGGCGGCAAATTATGCCACCGAGGTCTACCGGAACGAGCTGGCGCACGAAATGATGATTCTCGGCTACGAGTTGGAAACCATCTACGACGAGCACGGGAAAGATGCCGGGTTCGAGGTCAAGAAAGTCGAGAAACCGCTCCGGGACAAGCAGAGCAACCGGAGCGCAACCCGCGATGCGCTGATCGCCGAGTTTCAGAAACGGGAGGGCCGGAACCCTACCAAGAAGGAAGTCGCCGTCCTGATCCGCACGAGCCGTAAGGATAAGCTACCGGAGATTTCCACAGCCGACCTCCGGGCACTTCAGCGGGAGCGGATCGGGGAGAACGGGCGCAACCTGCTGCACCAGGTTCACCGGGAAGCTCTGGCGCGGGGGCCGGTTGAGGAGTCCTCCCCTGCCCTTGAATCGCTCGAATATGCAAAGGCCCATTTGTTCACTCGGCGGTCTGTCTTCGCTGAGCACGAAATTTTAACGGAAGCTCTGCGGCATGGACGCGGCCGGATTCGGCTCGGAGAACTCAAGGCGGTGATGCAATCCCAGATTTCGAGCGGTGAGCTGATCGGTTCACGGGGCGAGTTCGCCACCCTGCAAACGCTCGAGCGCGAGCGGGCCATCGTTGCAAGCGTCAACCGTGGGATCGGGCAA
>Ga0194119_10007300_pt1 | contig 15635 bp, 15 predicted proteins | sample TA2MahC100mmetaG_FD_148620 | JGI IMG/M metagenome (GOLD analysis project Ga0194119, IMG submission 148620) | Freshwater microbial communities from Lake Tanganyika, Tanzania - TA2015018 Mahale Deep Cast 100m | ecosystem: Environmental > Aquatic > Freshwater > Lake | place: Tanzania: Lake... | reverse complement strand
GTCTTCCAGGGCGTCCACATGCTTTTCGACGGCAAGCCCGACCGCGCTTGGAAGGACGGCGAATCCCGCACCAGTCGGCTCATCTTTATCGGCCGCAACCTCGACCGTGCGGAACTCACCGCCGGCTTTCGTGAATGCCTCGCTGCATGACATTCCTGAGCACGCAACCCCCAGCTCTCCGCTGCGACGCTTGGAGCATTGTCTGTGGCGAGCACATCCGCGCACTAGCGTGGTCACCAGACGACGCACAACTCGCCGCTGTCACTGCAGCAGGAGAACTTTGCTTGGCCGATGTTAGCACCCGTGCGCTCGTCCACCGCGAGCTGGCACATCGCGGCGGAGCCTTGTGCGTGTCGTGGTCCAAGAACGGTGCCCTCGCCACCGGCGGCGAGGATAGCGAGATACGACTTTGGCAACCAGTCTCCTTCGCACCCGGCCGCGCCTTGGAGGGCGGGAGCAACTGGGTCGAGCACCTCGCTTGGTCCCCACGCGGCGACTGGCTCGCCAGCGGTGCGGGTCGACATCTGCGATTGTGGCAGCCCGACGGTTCGCCAGGAAGGCGCTTTGACGGACACGAAAGCACCGTCGCTGGCTTAAGTTGGCGCGGCGACGGAGCAGTGCTCGCTACCGTCTGTTATGGTAAAGTACGGCTGTTTCGACCGGAGACCAATGAGCCACCGGAAACGCTTGCACACAAGTCGCCCTTCGGCGGCGTGGCCTTGAGCCCGCGCGGCCGTTACGTCGTCGCCCCCACTTTTGACAACTCAATGACCTGTTGGCGTCTGCCCTTCCGCGAGGCGGAGCCATTGCAAATGAGCGGTTATCCTGCGCGCATTAAGACCCTTGCCTGGTCCGCAGACAGCGAATGGCTCGCCACCGGGGCTGGTGGGACGGGCATCGTTTGGCGCTGCTCCGGTAAAGGCCCTGCTGGCACCAAGCCCCTTATGCTCACCACGCACCGGGCCGCGCTCACAGCCATGCAATTCCAAACCAAAGGCGGCCTGCTTGCCAGTGGCGACGCCGCCGGGGAAGTGCTGATCTGGCACTTAGCCCACCCAGACGCGCCTGTCGGTCGGCATACTTTTGCGCAGCCTGTTAGTGCGCTGGCATGGAGCGCCAACGATCAAACCCTCGCCGTCGCCGGAGCCGACGGCGCGCTCTCTGTGCTCCAAGTGCAACGCAAATAACTTTGGCCGCACGCGGCCACCCGATGTCCGCCCACAGTGGGGCGGGCTGCTAGCAGAAAAACACACAGCAACAACAAAAAGGAAAACAAATGACAAAACAACTGAGCCTCGCCCTTGCGGCGGCAGTCTCGCTTACGGTCGCCAGCGTGTTCGCGGCGGAAAAGGAGCAGACCATCACTGGCAAAGGCGTGTGCGCAAAATGCGAACTCAGCCAAACGCCCAAGTGTCAGAATGCCATCCAAGTAACGGGCAAGGACGGCAAGACCGTCACTTACCTCCTTGAGGACAACGCCGTCAGCAAGGCGTTCCACAGCAAGGTCTGCAAAGGCCCCGTGGAGAAGGTCACGGCCACCGGCACGGCGAAGACCGAAGGCGGCAAGCAATTGTTCACCGCCACCAAGATTCAGTAATCACTGATACCAAGCGGGGCGCGGCTACTGGCCGCGCCCCGCCCCTCCAACCAAAATGCATCGTCGTTGCCTTGCCCCGGTTCACTGGCTCGCCATCAGCCTCGTGCTGATGGCGGCCCCGTTGGCCGGGCTGAATCCGGCGGCGATCGATGCCCAGTCCGCGTTGAAGAAACAATGGGCCTGTTTTGAGTTCTAATCATGCGTTCTCGTCGCGCTCACCCTACTGCCGGCCGGCCTCGTCGCCGCCACCGCCCCGGTGCGGCAATGGTCGGTTGTCCGTGTTGTGAGGTGAACATTATTACACTGATCAAAGACGCAGAGTCGCCTGAGGAGACCGCGCGGCGAGCTACGTTGCAGGCCGCGCTGCGGCATTGGCGGCACCAGATGGCGGTAGCCATAGCTGCCGAGGATCACGATGGGGTCGCCCGAGCCCGTAATGAACTTTACCGCCTGGTGGGCGATTGCCCGCCCTTCGGAGCCTGACCATGAATCCAACTTCCATCAAATTTTGGTTTAGCCTGTGCGGCGAGATAGGCATGGACAATGGCCATATGCCGTCAGCGTCCTCGCGCCCCAGCTGCCGATCTCTGGTTAAATTGCCGTGAAGCGTGCCCCTTCCATTATCTCGCAGCTGCTGCTGCTGGCCGGGGTGGCCAGTTTGCTGTTGGCGGGTTTCATCGCCGTCCATCCGGCAGCCCACGCTTGGCTCCATCCAGAGGCTTGCTCGCACTGTCACGACCACGACCACGACGCCGATGAAGCTGCGCATGAGTGCGCTGCCACCCTGCTGGCAGCCGGGCTGATGGATGCCGCCGCGGCACCCCTGCCCGCTGTCGAGTTCGCTGGGTGTGAGGTGCCGTTGGTTCTCCCCTCATTGGTTTGGGTTGTCGCCACTTTTCCTGATCGGTTCCCCCCCGGACGCGCCCCGCCGAGTTCGGCTCTTCCCCACGATTCATTGCTATAGATCCTGATAGGGTGCCGGCATTTTGCCCTCAGGACGTCAGGCGCGTGTGCGTTTGGCGTAGGCATTCACCTTGTAGAAAATTTGGGTCACCGCTTGCGGTGTGCCCTGCTCAATTAGTCTTAATATGAAATTCCGTATATCACTTGGTCTGCTTCAAGCCGCTGCCTCGGTTCTGGCCCTTGATCAATCCACTGAGAGCAGCGCGGGTAGATGATTTGCATTTTCCCATGATTCTTTTCCACTCATGAAAAAAGACTTCGTATCCGAACCCCGCAGCTTCACCCAACCCAACCCCGCCAAGATAAAAAATCGGGCTGCGCCCGCGCGCATTCCCGTCACCGTGTTGTCCGGATTTTTGGGTGCCGGCAAAACCACGTTGCTCAACCACGTGCTCCACAATCGCGAGGGCCTGCGCGTCGCCGTCATCGTCAACGACATGAGCGAGGTGAACATCGACGGTGCGCTCGTCGCCAACGGCGGCGCGAAACTCTCGCGCACCGAGGAAAAACTCGTCGAGATGCAGAACGGCTGCATCTGCTGCACATTGCGCGAGGACTTGCTCAAGGAGGTCGGCCAGCTCGCGAAGGCGCGCAAGTTCGATTACCTGCTCATCGAATCCACCGGCATCAGCGAGCCGCTGCCGGTGGCGGAGACGTTCACCTTCACCGACACCGACGGCAAAACACTCAGCAAGGTCGCGCGCCTCGACACGATGGTGACGGTGGTGGATGGCAAACACTTCCTGCGCGACTTCAAGCAGTCCGATTCACTCAAACAGCGCCGCGCCGCGCTCAACGACGACGATGAGCGCACCGTCACGGACCTGCTGATTGACCAGGTCGAGTTCTGCGACGTCATCGTGCTGAACAAGACCGACCTCATCACCGCCGCAGAACAAAAGTCGTTGCGCGCCATCCTCATGAAGCTCAACCCGCGCGCACACATCGTCGAGTCCGAGCAAGGCCGCGTGCCGCTCAAGGAAGTGCTCGACACCGGGCGGTTCAACTTCGCCGCCGCGCAACAGGCTCCCGGCTGGATGCAGGTGATGCGAGGCCAGGAGCAGTCTGAGTCCGAGGAATACGGCATCGGCAGCTTCGTCTACCGCGCCCGTCGGCCGTTTCACCCGCAGCGGTTCTGGAAGTTCTTGCACTCGGACTGGCGCGGATTGTTGCGCAGCAAAGGTTACTTCTGGCTCGCCACCCGCATGGAGCACGCCGGGCTTTGGCAGCAGGCCGGCAGCACCGGTGTGCATCAATGCGGCGGCTTCTGGTGGGCGGCCGTGGACAAGGATTACTGGCCGACCGACGAGGCTTCCCTCGCCGAAATCAAACGCCTCTCGGAAAAGCCTAACGGCGATCGCAGACAAGAGTTGGTCTTCATTGGCCAACAACTCGAGGAGAAAAAAATGCGGGCCGCGCTCGAAAAGTGCTTGCTCACGCCACGGGAGATGGCGGCGGGGCCCGATGGATGGAAGCGACTGGCGGACCCGTTCCCCGAGTGGAAGCAACTGGAGCCCGTGAACGAAAACGAAACCGCTCATGCCCACTAATCCCTCCCCCGCCCGCCGGAGTAGCTCACCGGAGCAAGCCCTCCTGAAGACATCGGCCAACCGACGCCGCCTGCCCGGCCGGCAGCACAGCCGCGCGTGTTCCCAAGCCCACTACCATGCCTCAGGTCATTCGCGGGTGCTTCGCCGAATCAGGGAGCCCGGCGTGAATCTCTGCATCTGGACTCGGCCCACCCGCCAAGCGGCAGCGGCGGCGGTGCAAGCCATCCTCACGGCGCCGCGGCCCATTAAGCTGGATCTCGCCGCCCCGTCGCTCGGACAAATCGAGGCGGGGATTGCAGAAAGCTGCGGGGCATCGGACGGAGTGGCCGGCACCGGCATTCGGCGGCTGTCAGAGGACATACTTTCACTGGCCGGATACTTTGCTGAGCTCGCCCAGACGCGTCATCCCCGGGTGCGCCTCACCCGGGTGGAGGACAATTGTTGCGCCTTGTTTCATGTGGATAGCTTGCGCCTGCGAATGCTCTGCACCTACGCGGGCGACGGCACACAATGGCTTGAGAATAGCAATGTTTGCCGGGCTGAGCTTGGCTGCCAAGGCAGGACGATCGAAGCGGCCACGCGCGCCATTGTATTAGATCATTCAAGCATTCGCACCGTTTCCGCCTGGCAGGTGGCGCTGCTCAAGGGTCGTGGCTGGGCGGGCGAAGAGCACAACGCCATCGTGCATCGCAGCTCTCCTGTGTCGGACGCCACCCGCAATCGGCTCGTGCTGTGCATCGATCTGCCCACCGGCTGCTCCTGCTGAAATCCCGATGAGTTCTGCTCCCAGCCCAACCCGGTCTAGCCCGCTGCCCGTCACGGTGCTGTGCGGATTCCTCGGCGCAGGCAAAACCACGCTGTTGGAGCGCTTGCTTACTGAAAGCGGACGCCGCTTCGCCATCATCGTGAATGACCTGAGCGAGCTCGCCGTGGACGCGGAACTCATCGCCGAGACTTGCGAACACCGTGCCGCGAAACTCGTAAATCTCAATCGCGGCTCACTCGGTGGCGCCTTGCGCGAACCATTTCGCACCGCGTTGACGGAGTTCTCCGCTGATGCCGCTGTCGAGTACTTACTTATTGAAACTAGCGGGGCCACGGATCCTGGGGCGCTGGTCGAGGAGTTGGTCGCACAGCCGGGTGTGCAGTTGGACACCTTTGCGACCGTGGTGGACGGGCTGAACCTACTGCGCGATTTCGATGGAGGAGGCGCACTGCTGCAGCGGCTCGACGATCCGCACTCACCTCGTGCGCTGATGCTCGCCCAAATTGCGCCGGCCACCGTGCTCTTGATCAGCAAGGCCGACCTGCTGACCCGTCCGCAGGCGGAGGCGATGATCACCGTGCTGAAAAGGCTGAACCCACGCGCGACGATCATTACGATGGCCTACGGGTCGGCCCCGCTGAAGCACCTGCTCGGCACCCGCCGTTTCCCGGCGCGCGCGACCGCCGGCGCGACCGCCAGCCCGGACGACCCGGCGCGCTTCGACCTCGGCAGCGAAGTGCTCGAGGACGAGCGCCCATTTCACCCGGCACGGCTGCATGCGCTCTTCACGCAACGCCTGCCAGTGGGCCTTCACCGCAGCAAAGGCTGGCTATGGCTGGCGTCGCGCCCGGCCGATGTGATCGTCTGGAACCAAAGCGGCTCCCAATTCGGCCTTCAACTAGGCGGCACTTGGCGTGCAGCGCTGCTGGCGGATCGATCGGTGGAACTTATGCCTGAGGAGCGCGAAGCCTTGCAGGCGCGCCTCGCCAAGGCGCACCCGGTCTTTGGCGACCGCGCCTGCGCGCTGACGATCATCGGTGCGGCGCGCGAGCGCAAGGTGTTCCTCAACGAGCTCCGCACCTGCCTGCTCACCGAGCCCGAAGTGGCGGCGTGGCAGCGCGGAGAGACCTTTCCTGACCCCTGGCCGACAACCTTGCGGCAGGTTTGAGCAACTAGCAGTGCGCATCGCTAATTAAAAATGGCCACTTACGTGTACGAAACTATCCCTGAGCGAGACGGCGAGCAGCCGCGCCAGTTTGAGGCCGTGCAGAGCATGATGGATGCGCCATTAACCCATGATCCGACCACTGGTGAGCGTGTGAAACGGGTCATTCGCTGCGGCTTTAGCATTAACACCCACCGCTCGAAAAGGGGAACATCCGCGCCAAAATCGCGCGGCAAGAACCCACGATCGTCCGGCGGCAGATGTTGCAGCCGAGGTGCTTGCTTGATACATTCCAAATGAAATTGCGATCCACTCCAGTTATCTTTACGTTGCGCGATCGGTTTACCCTCGCTCATTCCAGCCCCGGCCCTATGCCGCCGGCGTCCTCGCGCTTCTGCTGCCGATCTCCGGTTAAATTGCCGTGAAGCGTGCCCCTTCCATTATCTCGCAGCTGCTGCTGCTGGCCGGGGTGGCCAGTTTGCTGTTGGCGGGTTTCATCGCCGTCCATCCGGCAGCCCACGCTTGGCTCCATCCAGAGGCTTGCTCGCACTGTCACGACCACGACCACGACGCCGATGAAGCTGCGCATGAGTGCGCTGCCACCCTGCTGGCAGCCGGGCTGATGGATGCCGCCGCGGCACCCCTGCCCGCTGTCGAGTTCGCTGGGTGTGAGGTGCCGTTGGTTCTCCCCTCATTGGTTTGGGTTGTCGCCACTTTTCCTGATCGGTTCCCCCCCGGACGCGCCCCGCCGAGTTCGGCTCTTCCCCACGATTCATTGCTATAGATCCTGATAGGGTGCCGGCATTTTGCCCTCAGGACGTCAGGCGCGTGTGCGTTTGGCGTAGGCATTCACCTTGTAGAAAATTTGGGTCACCGCTTGCGGTGTGCCCTGCTCAATTAGTCTTAATATGAAATTCCGTATATCACTTGGTCTGCTTCAAGCCGCTGCCTCGGTTCTGGCCGGGATGGCGCTGCCCGCGACGGCACAAAACGTACCCCCTGCAGTCACTAATGCCCCCGCAAAGTTGCCCTCGGTCCTGGTCACCGGCAAAAAGCCGGCTCCCCCGCAACTGAACCCTACCGATCCGATCGACCTTAATCGAGTAGATGAAACCAGCTCCCGATTAGGCGTCCCACTCCGAGAGGTTCCGGCGTCGGCCTTCGTCCTGGATCCGAACTTCTTCAAAGTCCGTGGTTCACGCACCGCTTTGGAGGCGATTGAGAATGTGGTCGGCATTTCCGGAGTGAACTCACCCGGCAACGGCACGACTTATTCGTCCCGAGGTTTCGCAGGTGACGCGGTCGCGCAGCTGTTCGACGGCGTGAGGATCATCAACCCGGCCATGAGCGCTAGGCCTCTCGATACATTCAACCTCCAGGCCATCGAAATTATCAAAGGGCCGGCAAGTGTGCTGCATGGCGAGGGGAGCGTCGGCGCCACAATCAACTATCTCCCCAAAAACCCATCGCGTGATCGCTTCACCTCGGAAGCTTTAGTCTCCTATGGAAGTTGGAACACGGTCCGTCTCGGGGCTGGTATTGGTGGACCCGTCGGCGATTCTGGCCTTAGCTACCGGGCCGATTTCAGCCGGCAGGCAAGCGACACCTTCCAACGGGGTGGCGGCTATGAGTTGTTTAACTTGAGCAGCGCCCTGCGCTACGACATCTCTGAGACGTTGGCGATCACGCTTTACGCCGAAGCGCTTAAGGACGATATCACCGCTAACTTCGGCGTGCCGCTGGAAAACGGTCGCCTCAATCGCAGCCTTAGTCGCGTAAATTACAATGTCTCAGATGCCGTGATGAGTTCGGAGACATATTGGCTTCGGCTAAAAACCGAATGGACTCCAAATGAAAGTTTCCGCGTCCGGAACCTTACTTACGGGCTAATCGCCGATCGCGACTGGCGGAACGCCGAGGGTTACGATTTTGACCCCGCAGCGGGCACGGTCAGATTCCGCGAACTAGGTCTGTTGAAACACGAGCAGAGTCTCATTGGCAACCGATTCGAGGGTCTCTGGACCAGCGAACTGGCGGGCCGGGAGAACCGTTTTGCTTTCGGTGCCGACCTCAAACGCACCGTGTTTTTTCGACTAGCCGACTTCTCGGGCGGTGGTGGCGTAGTGAACGCCTTCCGACCCCAGGGCATTACCTATCTAGGTGCCGGAGGTCCCGCTACTCCAACCACCCAAGGTGCCGATTACTGCCTGCTCCAATCTGGGCTTTTCTTGGAAGACCAATTCGCAGTGCTCCCCTCGCTTAAGCTCGTCGGAGGCCTTCGCTACGACTACATTTCCAACGAGGCCGAGAACAAGGACAACGCCGCCTTCAATGGCACTCGCGATTTTCATCCCGTGAGCTACCGTGGAGGCCTGGTCTGGGAGCCGATCGTGAACACGACGGTTTATGGTCAATTCGGCACTGCCGCCAACTCCCCCCGATCATTTGTCAACCCGGGCGGCGCGCAAGCCTTCGCGCTTGAGCAATCTCGGCAGTTTGAAATCGGCCTGAAACATTCCTCCTGGAGTAATCGCTTCGAGGCTACGCTGGCCGCCTTCCATCTAGAACGAGACCGGCTTCGCGCTTTTAGGAGTGGTGCCCTTCGGGTCACTGAACCCGCCGGAGAACAAGTCTCACGCGGTGTTGAACTCGAACTTGCTGTCCAACCCGTTGCCGGATGGTGGTTCGGGGGTAACGCCACCGTGATTGACGCAAAGATCAATCGGCCGGGATTTGCAGAAGACGGAACCCGGCCATCCAACGTTCCCCGCATCGCGGCAGGCATGTTCACGCGTTACCAATTCCCCTCTGGAATCGAATTAGGATTCGATGTTCGGCATCTGGGCCAAAGACTTGGCAACGATCCCAGCGGACCCCGTTTCTCGATGGAATCCGCCACGCTCCTTGGCGCTTACGCGGCCTACGATTGGAAACAGTTCCGCTTCTCCATTCGTGGCCGAAATCTCACGGACCGACGTTACCTCTCATGGGCTGAGGATGATTACGGTAATCAAGCCATCGTCGGCGAGCCACTCTCGGCTGAGGTAGCCGTCAGTTTCAAATTCTAAGCTGAGCAATACCTTGAAACGAGGCCTGTTCCAACTCCACCGCTGGCTGGGTGTCGCTCTCGGCGCCGCCTTTGTCCTTTGGTTTGCGTCTGGCTTCGTCATGGTATTCGTCGCTTTCCCCAGCCTGACCTGGGCAGAACGACTTGCTGGTGCTGAGCCTATCGATCTCCGCACCTGCCGCATCACGGCCGGCCAAGCTTGGCTTACTACCGGTCGGTCCGGCACTCCTGAGCGAACGCTCCTGACCACTCTCAATGGCCGCCCGGTCTGGCGTTTCTTCAGCTCCTCACAAGATGGGTGGGCCGTCATCCATGCAGATGACGGCTCACCCGTCCCTCCTCTCACCGCAGACCGCGCCCGCTCACTGGCGCTGGCGTTTGCCCACCAAAGTTCAACGCCCGCCCCACATGACCATGGCCGCGCAGAGCTTGATTTTAAGCAGATCGCAGTGACATCGATTGAACGGGATCAATGGACGGCGCACCCGCGTTTCAACCCGCATCGGCCGCTCTTCCGCGTCCAGTTGCCCGATACCGCTGGAACAGTCCTGCATGTTTCGCCCACCACCGCTGAGGTCGTCCTTGATTCATCTCGTCACGAACGGGCTTGGAACTGGCTGGGCGCCGTGCCGCATTGGATTTATTTCACCGCCATTCGACAAAGCACGCCACTTTGGCGAGCAATTACAATCACGGGCTCGAGCGTTGGCGTTGCGCTTGTTCTCACTGGCCTGATCGCCGGACTTCTCCGGTGGCGCTTCCGCCGTGCAGATCCATACCAAGCCCGCACTCCTTACTCAGGCTGGCGTAAATGGCATCACTTGGCCGGCCTCAGCTTTGGCTGCATCGCCCTAACTTGGATCTTCAGCGGCCTGCTGTCCATGAACCCTGCTTCCTGGTTCGATGGCGAATCTCCCACCACTGCCCAACGAACGGCTTGGCGCGGCGGAAATTGGGACTGGAGTCTTTTCAAGGGAACGCCCGCAATTCTCGCCGACGAACCTCGTCCGCGCATTATCGAGTTGGTTCAGTTCGCCAACCAAAGCTATTTCGTCTGCCATGCCCCCAGTGTTTCGCCCACGCTTCATCCTTGGGATAACTCGCGAGCCCTTTCTGAGCCCCGACTCGATCACACGGCACTTATCGCTCACGCCAAACTTTTGCTTCCTGGACATTCCCTCATCCGCTCCTCCGAGCTCCGGAACCACGACGCCCACTTTTACACACACCTTTGGCGCTCCCCTGCTCCGTTGCCCATGTTTCGCGCCGAGTTCGACGACCCGGCCGGGACTTGGTTTCACCTCGACCCGCACACCGCTCAAATCTTCAACTGCTCCACGGCGAATTCTCGCCTCTATCGCTGGCTCTATCACGGGCTCCATAGTCTCGACTTTCCGTGGTTGCAAGGGCATCCCCGCACCTGGATTGGCACCAAGCTATTCCTTTTGAGCGGAGGCCTTTTCCTGAGTCTCACCGGCACGATCCTCGCCGCCAAGCGACTGTTCCTCACCCAAACGCCAAGCCCGGCTCAACCGAGCAAATCGTCTCTTTGAAAATTTGAACGCAGCCTAAGCGCGCGCGTTTAAATTTTGCTGGTCACCGCGTTAGCAGAACAAGGCACCAGAACCAGTTAGCTACCCATGTTCATGGGTTGAATTGCGCACCAAAATCGCTATCTAACGAAAGTATTTAGCCGAAAAATTCTTCCACTGAATTTTGCGATACCCGTCATTCGGTCTTGTTACGCCTTAAGCTAGGTCATGCTTCAACGTCGCGGCGGGCTTCATTTATTTGTCGCCGCACGATTGAATCGTATTGCTTTTGCTGCATTGCTCGCGACAACTTCTAACTTAACCTCCTCAACTAATCGCCGCGTGAAATCAAACCCGTTCCAACGTTTTCTGCTTGGTCGAGCCCACCTGCTCGCGCTTGGCCTCCTCGTTGTCGACGCCTTGCCTGCCGCTGAACCGCTTCGTGTGTGCACCAGCACCACCGACCTCGACAGCCTCGCCCGCATCATCGGCGGTGTGCGGGTGCAGACTTTTTGCTTTAGCAAGGGCAACGAGGATCCTCATGAAATCGAACTCAAACCCAGTTTCGCCAAGGAACTGAACCGCGCCGAACTCTATCTCCAGGTCGGCCAAGGCATCGAAAACGCCTGGCTAGAAAAACTCATTCGAACCGCCAACAACGAAGCGGTGAAGCCCGGCAAGAAGGGCAACTTGAATCTCGGCCGCGCCGTCCGCCCGCTCGAGGGCGAGGCCGGCAAGAACACACCCAACAGCTTCCACGAGGACGGTAATCCGCACTACTTGCTCGACCCGATCGAGGGCCTGCGCGCCGCGCGTGAAATCCGCGACAAACTCAGCGAGCTTCGCCCTGACTGGAAAGCCGAGTTCGCCATAAATCACGACCAGTTCCGCCAGCGCCTAGCCGTCGCACTTGTGGGCGTGGAATGTAAGAGGCGAGACGATGTGGAAAAGCTCGCGGTCGAGTTAGAGAGGCTAAAAGACGCGCGGGCCGTGAAGGAGTTCCTCACGCAACACCAGATTGGCGGCTGGCTCGGCGCGTTTGCGGCGCATCGCGGTCAGTCCATCGTGGGCGATCATGACCTATGGTATTTTTTCGCACGCCGCTTCGGTCTCGAAGTTCTTGGCTACCTCGAACCCAGCCCCGGCGTGCCGCCCACGACCAAGCATGTGCAAGAACTGGTGGGCAAAATGAAGGCGAAGCAGGTGCAGGTGATTCTCAGCGCGCCCTACTTCGAGCAGCGCTTCGTAGAATTTGCCGCGAAGCAGTCGGGTGCGCGCCCGTTACCAATGGCCCACCAGACCGCCGCCCGCGCGGGCACCGACGACTACTTCACGATGCTCAAACACAACGCCGATCAGATGTTGGCCGGGCTGAAAGCCAAGTGACATGAGCACCCGCACGGACCAATTGCTCGCCACGGGTGCCGCCACGCCCGCCAGCGTCAACCTCGGCACCGTGCCACCGTCGACGGCCAGCGAGAAACCCGTCCTCTCCGCCGAGCAGGTCACGCTCGCCTACGGCCGGCGCATCGTGTTAAGCGAGGTTAACCTCGCCATCCAGCGTGGGGAATTTTGGGCCTTCCTTGGCCCCAATGGCGAGGGCAAGAGCACGCTCATCAAAGCGCTACTGGGCGCGATACAGCCAATGCGCGGAAAGATTTTCCTTCGCGCCGACTTCCAGCAACGCACCCGCCTTGCGCTTGTGCCGCAGGAATGTGAGGTCAATCCGAGCGTCCCGACCACCGTGCGCGAGTTCGTTCTTGGCGGCCTGGTGGGCATCAGCCTCAACGGCACTCAGCAGGACGCACGGCTCAGGGGCGTGCTTGACCTCATGACCGTCTCGCATCTGCGTGAGCGCAGCCTGTGGACACTCTCCGGCGGCCAGCGCCAGCGCGCACTCGTGGCCCGCGCGCTAATCCGCGATCCGCTGCTGCTCATCGTGGACGAGCCGACTGCCGGCCTGGACCTCGCCGCCGCCGCGAGCCTGCTGGACGCCATCACCAGCCTGAGCCGGGACAAAGGCATCACCATTGTTTTCGTCACGCACGACTTGGGCATCGCCGCACAACACGCGACACACGCCGCGCTGTTCCGCGGCGGCAAACTGACAGCGGGTCCGCTCAAGGAAGTCTTCACCCCCGCTAATCTCAGCCGCACCTTCGGCGTGCCCGTGGGTGTCCACCACGACGACCACGGCTGTGTGCATGTGGCGGTCGAGCACCCTTCCGCCGCCTCGCCTTCGCCGCAATGATTTCCGAGTTCCTCAATTCCTGGTCCATGTTCGCGCCCTCGTATCTGGCGGCGCTCTTCGGCGGACTGCTGCTGTCCTTCTTAGGCGTCATCGTGGTGGCACGGGCGCAGGTGTTCATCGCCGCGGCCGTGGCGCAGGCCTCGATGCTGGGCATCGCGCTGGACTTGTTGCTCGGCACCGGCCAGCCGGCCGCGTTTGCCGTGGCATTCTCGGTGATAGCCGCGCTGGCCACCGGCTCGCGCGCACAACGGGGCGGCACCAGCCACGAGGAAATCACCGCGTGGATTTTCCTCGTGGGCGCGAGCGGGTCCATCCTGCTGCTCGCCAAGCACCCGAACGGCCTCAAGTCCGTGCAGTCCACGATGGCGTCCAGCCTGCTCGGTGCAGCGGCGACGGACGTGATTACGTTTGGCGTACTCGCGGTTTTGGCTGGCGGGCTGGCGCTCGCGCAACGCCGGCAACTCGTGCTCTTCGTGTCCGACCCCGTGATGGCTGCTGCCATCGGAATGCGCGTGGGCGCATGGTCGCTCGGGCTGGCGGTGGCGCTGGGGCTGGGCACAGGGCTGGTCATCCGCTCCTCGGGGCTGCTCTTCACCTTCGGCTGCTTAGTGCTGCCCGCGCTGGTGGCCAAGAACCTGTGCCGCGAGGCGGGGACAATGTTCTTGGTCGCGCCTGGCGTATGCCTTGCCAGCGTGCTTGCTGGATTGATGCTGGCGAATTACCACGACTACCCGCCCGGCCAAGTCATTGTGACCGTGCTCGCCGCCCTACTCGTAGGCGCGTGGGGATGGCGCGAGTTCCGCTTGCGGTTTTCCGCTTGAGCCAAAGTGCGTCACCTCCAGCATTGAGGTGCTAATTGAAGCTGCCAATTTCCACCGAGCCCACTGCGGTATAGAACGTATGCGACCGATTCGCTTTGTAGGCGCTAGCAGATCTTTCGGATTATGGTTCATCTGCTTGCACAGGCTGGACGCGCTGCGGCGCGCCGCCTACTTTTATGGGCAATGAGTCTGGCTTCCCGCCCGTTAGTCATTGCCGGCCGCGAGTTCCGCTCGCGGCTCATCCTTGGCACAGGTAAATTTTCGTCGCCTGAGGCGATGCGCTCCGCGTTAGCCGCCAGTGGCACGGAAATGGTTACGGTGGCGCTGCGACGCGCAGACTTGAGCGGAAACAAGGATCCTTTCGCGAACATCCTCGAGTTTATTGACCCACAGCACTATCTGCTGTTGCCCAACACCAGCGGCGCGATGAACGCCGAGGAAGCTGTCCGCCTTGCACGGCTTGCCGCCGCCGCCGGGTTGCCCAAATGGGTTAAACTTGAGATACATCCCGACCCGCGCTATTTGCTGCCCGATCCCATCGAAACGCTCAAGGCTGCTGAGATCCTAGTGAAAGAGGGCTTCACCGTGCTGCCCTACATCAACGCTGACCCCGTGCTGGCAAAGCGCCTGCAAGAAGTTGGTACGGCTACCGTGATGCCGCTCGGCTCGCCAATTGGCTCAAACCGCGGCCTCCAAACCCGCGACCAAATCCGAATCATTCTCGAGCAAGCCACCGTGCCCGTGGTCATAGACGCGGGCATTGGTGCACCGAGCCATGCGGCGGAGGCGATGGAACTAGGTGCGGACGCTGTACTAGTTAATACGGCCATCGCCGTCGCCCGCGACGCGAACCGGATGGCGATCGCCTTCAAGCAGGCGGTCGAGGCGGGCCGCACAGCTTTTGAGAGCGGCCTTGGTGTGCAGCAGGCCACGGCCAGTGCTACCAGTCCACTGACGGGGTTTTTGGATTGAAACCACGCCCCTCCCCGACAAGCTCTGGCTAATGACGCCGTCTACCATCTCCCTAAACCGCCTCCACGAACTCATCGCCGGCGGAGCTCGGGCGCGTGTCCTCGTTGTTGGCGACGTGATGCTCGATCAGTACATCTGGGGCCACGTCGGACGCATTTCGCCGGAAGCACCCGTCCCGGTGGTTGAGTTTGAGAGAGAAAGCTTCATGCCCGGCGGCGCAGCTAATGTTGCTCGTAACGTTCACACCCTTGGGGGACACACCGAATTGCTCAGCCATGTCGGGCGTGATGAATCTGCCCGCAAACTGAGCAAGTTGCTGACCAAACAAAATATCGCCTGTTCAGGCCTGTTAGCCAGCTCCGCCCGCACTACAAGCATCAAGACCCGCATCATCGCGCACCAGCAACAGATTGTGCGCGTGGACCGCGAGACGCGCGGCGCCGTGGACGAGCGCGACACCAGCCGGCTGCTTGCCGCTATCCAGCACCAACTTCCCAATACGGACGCTGTGATCGTGTGCGACTACGGCAAGGGGGTCGTCACTCAGCCGCTGCTCGATGGCCTGCGGCAGCTTTGTCGCGCACGCGGTATCTGGCTAAGCTTCGACCCCAAACCAGTCCACGACCTGAGCCTCACAGGCCTTTCACTGCTCACGCCCAACCGTAAGGAAGCCTTCGAGTTAGCGGGGGTATCCGACAGTACGCGCACCACCGACCCACTCAAGGATGCTAACCTCAAACGTGTCGCTGAGACGCTCCTAATGGAACTTAACCCCGCCTTGCTGCTTATTACCCTCGGGGATCAAGGGATGCTTCTCTGCCAACGCGGGCGCAAGCCCTTCCACATCCCAACCGTCGCGCGCGAGGTATTCGATGTGTCCGGCGCAGGAGACACGGTGATTGCGTCGTTCACCCTTGCGATCGCGGCGGGGGCATCGCCAGTCGAAGCCGC